>ENA-OWLX01000857-OWLX01000857.1-metagenome-genome-assembly--contig:-NODE-857-length-11462-cov-5.197160_pt1 | contig 11462 bp, 7 predicted proteins | sample MGYA00245351_ERZ651106 | MGnify/ENA primary metagenome ERZ651106 (study PRJEB26857, sample SAMEA4031768) | metagenome | biome: human; feature: oral; material: saliva | place: Philippines | collected 2014 | study... | reverse complement strand
GGCTCAGCTATGCATATGCCTGTCTAGGAGTTTTAACTGTATTTGGTACAGGTAATGCTACACAGGTTAACACGATAACTACAGCAATTGATGCAGCACTTCTAAACTATAACATTGTTTCAGCAAATTCAGTTAAGACAGTAAATCTGGTTATCGGAATTATAATAACTATTCTCATTTTGATAATCCTACTTGGTGGAATCAAGAGAATAGGTGCTGTAACAGAAAAACTGGTTCCTTTCATGGCAGGAGTATACATCATCCTCGGATTAGGTGTAGTATTTGTAAATATTAAGACTGTTCCACATGTATTCCAGATGATATTTGAAGGAGCTTTCAGCCCATCGGCAGCTACAGGTGGTGTAGTAGGATCGATGTTCCTATGCATGAAGAAGGGTGTATCGAGAGGTATATTCTCGAACGAAGCAGGTCTTGGTACAGGATCAATTTCACATGCTTCAGCTCATACAGATGAGCCTGTAAGACAGGGTCTATACGGTATATTCGAAGTATTCATTGATACTATTGTAATATGCACACTTACAGCTCTTGTTATCCTCTGTGGAGTTGAGAATATTAACTTCGGACAGAACGCAGGTGCTGATTTAACAATAAAAGGCTTTATGAATACTTATGGTGGTTGGGTATCAATTTTCACAGCAGTTGCTCTTATATGCTTTGCATTTTCAACTGTACTTGGATGGGGTCTATATGGATCAAGATGTATAGAATATCTTTTTGGAAGCCATATTCTAAAGCCTTTTACAGTAATATATGCATTTATAGCTATTCTAGGTGCTACACTTGACCTTGGACTAATTTGGGATGTTGCTGAGACATTCAATGGATTGATGTTAATCCCTAACTTGATTGGCGTATTCCTGTTAAGTGGTACGTTTATAAAACTTGTAAAGGATTACTTCAACAGATTCCCTGTGTATGATAAGAACAAGATGTAAGCATAGAATATACAATTTTAGAATAGGAACAATTGAAACCACCGAGATTTTCGGTGGTTTTTTGATGATATAAATTAAGATACTTTGTCCTATAACCCGGAATTTTCAGTACATTTTAAAACCCCCGTATTTTTACGGGGGACAAGTTAAACGCATTTTGATATACTTTATATGAATAATCAGAATTTGCGCCGTTCTTAGTGCGATGTAATTTATAAGGAGGATTTTATTATGAAAAAGATAATGAAAGGAGAGTTGATGGCGGTCTTGATGTCACTGGTTATGGTTGTTTCGCTTATGCCGATGAGAACCTTTGCTGATGACAAGCAGATCGTATCAGAGGTTGATGCACTTGAATTTGAGGCCCCTGTCGTAGGAGAAACACCCGATACTGACGTTGTAGCACCGAGCGATGCAGCGTATAGTGTGAGGGATGAGTCTAAATTCAATGCCAACAAAACAAAATATGTAACATGGCGTGATATAACAGACGGAAAAGATATCTATAAAAGTGATATTGAGAATGGATATACGTTTTTTTCAGGGCACAAATATGAGGCAACTGTGGCTTTTGAGCTGAAGGATTTGTCGAATTACGAATGGGATGAGCAAATAAAAATTACGGCAAAGATGAACGGCAATACGATGATAGATGCAGGTGGTGAATTCAAGATTAATTCAATTGTTGTCAATAAGGATATGGGAGTATGTTTTGTGACTTATCTTTTCGAATCAGTCAAAGAAGGTCCGGGATTTGAAAAACATAAGATAAGAATAAATCCGACAACAAACGGAACTGTGACTTCAAATCATGATAAAGCAGTTGCCGGCGCGGTTATAAAATTAACGGTTACTCCTGATGAAGGCTATGAGCTGGATACTATCAAGGCAAACTGCGTAATTGACGGGCATGAAGAAGAAATAGATATGGGCGAAGAATACAAGTTTATGATGCCGAACGCAGAGGTTTTTGTGACAGCAACTTTCAAAAAGTCAGTTGAAAAACACTACACAGTAACCATAGTAAATCCGATTGAACACGGTAAGATTACGGTTGACAAGAACAGTGAATTGTCAGAGGGAGATCTTGTAAACATAACGGTTACGCCTGATGAAGGCTATGAACTCGAGACTCTAATTGTAAAAGACGAAGGTACCAATCTTGTGACTATGGAGACTCCTACCAGTTTCAAGATGCCTGCTGCGAACGTAAATGTTGATGCAACTTTCAAGAAGATTGCTGTAACAAAGCATACCGTGAAGTTCGAATCAAATGGAGGTTCAGCTGTAGAGGATCAATCTGTAAATGATGGTGAAAAAGCAACTAAACCCGCAAATCCTACAAGAGAAGCTTATGAATTTGAAGGCTGGTATACTGATGAAGCTCTTTCAAATCCATTTGATTTTGATACAGCTATAACAAAGGACACTACATTGTATGCAAAGTGGAAAGCTAAGGAAAGCAATTCTTACACCGTAACCATAGCAAATCCGATTGAAGACGGTAAGGTAACGGTTGATAAGGACAGCGGATTATCAGAGGGCGATCTTGTAAACATAATGATTATGCCTGATGAAGGGTATGAGCTCGAGACTCTAATTGTAAAAGACGAGGGAACAAATCTCGTAGCGATGGAGACAGCTACCAGCTTCAGGATGCCGGCTGCAAATGTAAATATAGATGCAACTTTTAAAAGAATACCTGTAAAATATGACATAGTTTCAGGTGCAGACGGAAAGTGGTTTAAAGATAGCGGTAAGGACTTTGAAATCGTAATAAAACGCAACATAGCAGATCATAAATGCTTTGATTATTTCGTTGGTGTGATGATTGATGATGAAGCACTTATACCGGGAGTTGATTACGATACAAGGGCAGGCAGTACGATTATAAACATTAAGGCGGCTTTTCTACAGAAGTTGGGTGTCGGTAAGCATATCGTCATGATAATATTTGACGACAGAGAGGTAGAGATGGAGCTGAATATAAATAAAGCAGTGCCTGTTGTCAACAATGATAAAACACAGAAGGTCAATAAAGATAAGACAGAAAAAGCCAATATTGTTAACGCAAACAAGAAACCAAATACAGCTGATGAGAGCAATGTGGCTATATGGACTGTTCTTATGCTCATGTCGATAGCCGGCACAGTTGTTGCGATAAGCTATAGATTGAAGTTGAAAAATTACAGATAAAATAAACACAACATAGTGTACGTCGGCACGGGATGATTTGTATTGCCCGTGCCGATTTTGTATTGATGATAGCTTGAATTGCTTATATACAGGTAAAAATATTATATACTAATAGCTATCGTGTAAAACTTTGCAGACATGGCAATAAATAAAGTTGAAAAAAATAATATCAGATGATATACTTGTACTATTGAGTTAGCCATAACTAACGATGGTTCGATATATGTGGAGGTAAAATGCATAACAATATAGAAATACTTAAGATGCGCATTTTAACATGCTTTATTAAAATGTCCAAGTCGAACTGCAATGTTACAGGCTTAGCTAAGTCATTATCTGAAGAAAAATATGCGGTAAGCAGGGCAATGAAGTCACTGGAAAACTGCGGCCTTTTAGACAGGAGCGATAACAGGTGTCCTGTTTTGACTGAGCGTGGGCAGAAGCTCGCACATGAATACGCAGATAAGATAGATGTTGTAGCAAATCATCTGCTGGGGGAAGGGGTTAATCCGGTTGCAGCAAAGCAAGATGCTTTTTTATTGTCTATGTATTGTACAAATGATACGCTTTCTGTAATAAAAGAGATAGAGGATAAGATGAGGATAAAGCAAGTTACAGACTCTTATTCTAATTTTACAGGTAAAAAACTTTGCCACAAACTTGGAGATGCAACACTTGAGCTTCAGTTTGTTATGTACAAAAACTCTGTCAAAAATAATACTAATATATCCATGGCGAATGAGGGCTTTTATCATCCTTGCATACTTACTGTGGAGAAGGGTGAGGGGCTCATCAGTCTTAAGGCTAAGAATATGAGCAGAAAATCAAGGCTTACAGGTAAGAAAATGAACGGCAAAGTAAGCGTTTTTAAGTATTTTGATGGAACCAGCTTTGTTGAAGCTGAGCGCCAAGGAGATATCGTGACATTCCCTATAGAGGCTATGAATTTTATATCTATGGGAGAGAGCAGGGACAGGATACTTCACGGAAGTCTACCTATAAGACTTGGTTGTAGCGTTGGATGTATGCATATGCCAGAAAGTCCTGCTATTTTTACACTTATAGTTTAGCTAAATCAAAATTTTGTAGCAGATATGCAACATGTGTATTTGTTCGAATCATAAGCTTTGATGGATGAATTGATTATTCTTTGTAGCAATAGTGCAACAAAATAGGACTTTATTTTACTTTATTTGGAATATAAAATTAAATTGTTAAGGGAGGGGTTATTTTGACCCATTATTTTGACCAAATACGTTAGTAGAAACTAATGCAAGTTAGCTGTAGATAAACAAGGAGGAACTTTATGAAGAAAAGCAGAATTGCAAAGGTTTTAGCAGTTTCATTATCATTTACAACTGTATTATCAATGTTCCCGGGATTTGCGTTTGCAAATGGGGATTCGAATACTAAAACGATATATGGAAATAAAGCTGTTGTAGAGGACGATGGAACCTACCGTGACTATAACACTCATATCAAGGTAAAAATCGATACAAACGGTAAAATCGTATCAGTTGAAGATATCGATACGGCCTCAAACATAGACAGATTTGCACCTGAAAGCAAGCCATATTGGCAGAAATTTGTAAACGGTAAGGGCTTTGATCTCTTTAAGGGGAAGACAAAGGAAACGCTAAAGGATGTAGATGTAAATGCCATTTCTCAGGCTACCACGAGTACGAAGAGCGTTAGAGATACAATACTCAGTGCATTTGATACAGACGAACAGAAGCAGGAGCTGCTCGCCGAGGTTGACAGCTACGGTCCTGCCAGCAAATACATTGAAAAGGACAGATCGGAAGCTGAAAAACTCATAAAGGAAGTTAAGGAAAGGATAAATTCAGAAGAGTTGATATCCAATGCCAGAAGACATTTTCTGAACTTCGAGAACAAGATTAAGAAGCTTAAAACATCATCACAGGTCGAAGAAGATAATAAAAGCAAGACTGCCGGGGAAAAGACAAAGGATGCAATTGAAAATCTTGGAGACATAACCGCAGAAAAGAAAGAAGCGGTTGAGACTGCGAGACAGATGTATAATGCACTTGATGCAAATGGAAAGAAGGCTGTAACAACAGCTGTTTATAAGAAGCTTCTAAAGGCTGAGGATGAGATTTTCAATCTCGTTTACAAGAACAACTGCAAGAAGGTATCAGGCTCCTCTCCTATAGAGAATTACGGATATAATGTAAGCCTAACCGTATATTTGAGCGGAGATAAGATTATCAGGATAGAAGACAACGGAACTCTTAAGAGTATCGAAGCTGACGATAATCTATCTGCAAGAAACAAGCCTTATTGGCTCGATACATTCCTTCCAAATGGCGGACTCTATAACTATATAGGAAAGACTACTTCAAACTACAAGAACGTTGATGCTATATCAAATGCTACGTACACAAGTGATGCAGCAAAGAGAGCAATCGGTGACGCGCTTAAAAAAGCTGATGAGAACAATCTCATTGAGCAGATTAAGGCAGATATCAAAAAGCTTGAGGAGAAGCTGGACAGGAGTTCAGAAAGTGCGCTAAATAAGCTGGAAAATGATTACAGCAGTCTTAGCTCAGAATCTAAGAAAAAGCTTGACGATGCAGGATATGGAGCGAGAATCAAAGCTCTTAGAGTAAAATTTGCAGCTTTATCAACACAGCCGGAAGAGGAAGATAAGATTGATCCATCAGCCAAGCAGTTTACACGAAGTGCAAAGCTTGTTTACCCTGACGGACACGACTCAATGGTATTTACAAAGGCGTTTAATCCGGAAGTGAAGATTGCAGAGAAGGATGGAAAGGCAACATATACCGTATCATTTAAGGAAAGCGGTATGATGGGTGTAACAGAAAAACTTGAGAAGTTGACTGTCGACGGCAAGGATTACAAAGCAAAAGTCGGTAAAGATCCATATGTATCGGTGTTCACATTTACAAGAAACACTCTTGATGAAGGAAAAATCCCTGTTACAGTATATTCAAAGATGATGAATTCATCGTATGAAATGAACATAGTATTCACAGGGGAAAAGACTTCAGTTGAAAAGCCTGGCACAGAGAACCCAAAACCAGGCACAGAAACTCCAAAACCAGGCACAGAAACTCCAAAGCCTGGCACAGAGAATCCAAAACCGGGTACAGAAACTCCAAAGCCTGGCACAGAGAATCCTGGAAATCAGAATGCAAAGAAATTCTATATTGCACAGGGTAAATTCCTAAAGCCAAACGGATCGGATATGAAGCTTATGACAGAAGCCTTTAATCCTGTCGTAAAGATTGCTGAAGAGAATGGAAAGGCAACATATACTATTTCATTCAAGAAAGCCGGAATGATGGGAATTGTAGAGGCGCTTGACAAGATAAGCGTTGATGGCAAGGAGATTAAAGCTAGCAAGGGTGAAGGAGAATACGTTTCACAATTTACATTTACAAGAAACAGTCTAAATGAAACGGAAATCCCGATTAAGATTTATGTAAAAGCAATGAATGCTTGGCTTGACGGTAAGGTTGTTATCTCAGGCAAAAAGGTAGATCCTAATCCTTCAACACCTGAGCAGGGCAGTAATCCTTCTAATCCTGAGCAAGGTAATAAGCCTAATGAGCAGGCAAAACCATCTATCAAATCCGGATTAAACCAGACATGGATAAGAGGAAGTCAGTTCGGGCTGGTAATAGTTTCCGATGCAGATATAAGCACATTTAAAAAGGTTCTTCTTGATGGTAAGGAACTCGTAAAGGGTAAGGACTATCAGGTTGTATCAGGAAGCACAAAGGTTACACTTTCACCTGAGATGCTTAATAAGCTTTCGAGCGGTGTTCACAATGTAGAAATCGTGTCTACAAACGGTTCGGCATTTGCAAAGTTCACAATTGCAGATAAGTTCGATTTTGGTGCTAAAGCTCCAAATACAGGAGATGCAAACACAACTATGCCGATTGCTTTAGCAGGACTTGTTGGAAGTGCTTTCATAGCTTTGACACTTAAGAAAAAGTTCGAGAAATAGAATTTTCGGCTACAGCTATGTATAACAGACGGCAGGATTGTTGCAATTAGCGATAACCTGCTGTTTGTTGTTAATTTATAAATCAATTTGGAGGAGAGGATGTCAAAATCGATAAATTTGAGAAAAATTATAATCTGTATGACTGTTGCAATTGTGGCGATGGCTTTAGGTCTTGGATATAGCTTTGCAAGCAGTGCCGGTACATATACTACAAGCGTAAGTCCGCAGTATAGAAACCCTCTAACCGGAGCAATTGAGGACTCGGGTGGCGAGGAAAAGGAAGCTCTCGGACAGGGTATGGCACAGAGCACAGTGAGCAGTGCAGGGCTTGTTGAGATTGATGCATCAGGCAATGTATATGCAACATATAGAATAAACAATGCGAGCGCCATTTCTAGAATAAGCTTCAGCACATCGGCAGGAGGTGCTTTTTACGGTGTGAGTGCTGTGAATACGAAATCTGCCGGAAACTACGCAGACTATAGAATTAAAGTTCCGTACGCAGGAGCACCGGTAAGATGTTCTGTATATGTAGCACCTATGGGACGAGAGGTTATTTTTTTTATGACATCTGCAGGTCTTACACCCGGTCAGGGCGACTTTGTAAGCGCAATCGACACATCTGCTGAACAGGCGCGCTCTTCTCAGGGTGGTGAAGGTACGGCATCAAAGTCGGAAGAAGCAAAGCAGGCTGAGGATAAAAAGACCGATGAGAAGAAAGCTGAAGACGATAAAAAGAGCAAGGCAAAGAAGGATGCAAAGAAAAAGACAAAGTCTGGCGACACTTCAAAGAATAAGAAGAACAGCAAAGTATCTAAAGCTACGGGAAAAAGCAAAAGTGAAAGCAAGAGGTTTGTCGTCTATGGTGCTCTTGTTATAGTTATTGTTTTAGCTGCAGCAGGCACTGTTATATACAAAAAAATAATAAAGAAATAGTGGAGTATGGTAATGAACAAGAGAATATTTACTTTAGTTTTTGCTTTAATTATCGCTCTTTCGCTCTGCTCATGCGTTGATCAACATGCAGGCAAAAAAAACAGCAATAAGGATGAAAAGAAAATTATAGCTACATCGCCGGCAACTGTTGAAATTTGCAACAAGCTCAAAATTAAACTTATTGCTGTACCGGAGTCGAGTTTTACAATGTCGGATGAATACAAGGATCTACCTAAGATTGGAAGCCCTATGTCTCCTGATATAGAGAAGATTAAGTCACTTAACCCTGACTATGTTCTATCTCCGGTAAGCCTTAAGAACGAACTTGAAAAGAAGTATAAGAACGCAGAGCTTAAATATGAGTTTATAAATCTAAGCAGTGTTGACGGTATGTTTGATTCCATCAAAAAGCTTGGAGATAAGTTTGGACATGAAAAGGAAGCTAATGCTTTGATAGATGAGCATAAGCAGTATATGAAGAAGTTCAATAGCAGTATCAAGGGAAAGAAACGCCCTAAGGTTCTTGTTTTGATGGGCTTACCGGGTTCTTATGTAATAGCTACGGATAAAAGCTATGTAGGAAGTCTGGTTAAGCTTGCCGGAGGGGAAAATGTATATACCGATGATTCCAAGGATTTTCTCACTGTTAATACCGAGGATATGAAGACAAAGAATCCTGATATAATTCTGCGAGCATCCCACGCTATGCCGGACGATGTCAAGAGTATGTTTGCCAAGGAGTTTGCCGAGAATGACATATGGAAACATTTTGATGCAGTGAAGAACGGTAAGGTGCATGATCTTGATAACACGCTGTTTAATATGAGTGCAAATTTCAACTATAGGGACGCATTAGAGGAGCTTAGGAAACTTCTTTACGAATAATCAAAACAATGATTGGAACAATTTTAATGAGTTAGGAGAGCTGATGGTAATAAGCAGAACAAGAAAGTTTTTAGCATTTATAATTACAGCCATGGCGCTTTTATGCATATTCTACTGGGCAGTCAATACGGGAAGTCTTAGAGTGGGCATTAAGGCTTTGCTTAGGGGATTGTTCATAGAATATGATGAGAATGTAGCAACCATATATGATCTGAGGTTTCCAAGGATATTTATTGCGATGATAGGAGGTGCGGCCGTAGCTGTTTCGGGCGTGCTTCTTCAGGTGGTTATGAAAAATCCATTGGCTGATCCGGGAATACTTGGAATAAGCTCAGGAGCAAGCTTTGTTGCTGTAGTGATAACAGCATTTTTTCCACAGATGTATTTCTTTATCCCGGGACTGGCATTTTGTGGTGGAGTGGTTGCATGCATTTTGATATATATGCTTTCGTGGACAGGAAACGATCTTTCTCCACTGAGATTGATACTTGTGGGAATTGCCATAAATGCTATGTTTATGGGATTAATAAGTGCTATAAACTCGCTTACCGGTGGAAGTTATTCGTCTACCGCAAGCATTGTAACGGCAAACATAAGTATGAAGACGTGGACGGATTTTAGAACTTTAGCAATCTACGCTGTGCCGGGACTCCTTATATCTTTGATAGTTGCCAATCCGTGCAACTTGCTTGGACTTGAGGATAAGACGGTAAGGTCTCTGGGAATCAATGTTAGTAGAATGCGAATAGGTATTTCTGCTGTTGCGGTGCTACTGGTTTCAATAAGCACCTCAATTATGGGACCAATAAGCTTTCTTGGGCTGATAGTTCCACATATAGCACGACTTCTTGTCGGAGGAGAACACAAGGTTTTAATTCCTTATAGTGCAATACTTGGTGCGTTTTGTTTGCTTTTAGCTGATACTTTGGGAAGGGCTTTAGTACCGCCTTATGAGATAAGTCCGGGCATAATAATGTCGGTAGTCGGTGGGCCTTTCTTTATCATATTGCTGAGGAGGACGGGGAAAACATATGGCAGATAATCTATTTGAAATAAAGAACCTGTCTTTTAGTTACGATAAGGATAATGTCATTGACGATTTATCTTTGACGATTAAACCGGGCGGGGTGACGACTATAATAGGGGCAAACGGATGCGGAAAGTCTACTCTTTTCAATTTGATGACAAAGAATCTGAAGTATGATAAAGGGGAGATAAAGTTTCTGGGTGAGGATATTTCAAAGATAAAGCTTAGGGCGCTTGCGAAAAAGCTTGCGATAGTACATCAGCAGAATACAATTCCTTTTGATATAACGGTGGAAAAGCTTGTCGGCTACGGGAGGATTCCTTATGAAAATCTCTGTATTCCATCAAAGCAGGAGGATAATGAGGATAAAATAATTTGGGCTATGTCTGTTACCGGGGTTTATGATATAAAAGGAGAACTTTTATCTCGTCTTTCAGGAGGACAGAGACAGCGTGCATGGATAGCGATGTCATTGGCTCAAGATACGGATACCTTGCTCCTTGATGAGCCTACGACTTTTTTGGATATAAAACATCAAATAGAGATATTAAAACTAATAGAAAATCTGAACAAAGAACATGGAATCTCTATAATTATGGTATTGCACGATATGAATCAAGCCATGCGATACAGTACTGAGGTGATAGCACTCAAGGATGGTAAAAACATAGCACAGGGTTCGCCGGAAAGTGTTATAAGCGAGGAACTTCTTAAAAAATTGTATGGTGTAGATCTTGATATAGTAGAGGTTAATGGAAAGCCATTCGTGTATATGGCTTAATATAGGGAAATTAATTTTATGATTAACAAGAGACTGGTTAGGCTATTATCTGACGGGAAGAAGTATATCTATGGAAATATATTCTTTCAGTGGATAAACCTTATTGCTAACATTGCTATGATATTTTTGATATCGAATTTTATCAGTGATACATATTACGGCAATGTTACTGATTCTAAGTTTATTAAGCTTATAGTAATTCTTGTAATTGCTGTTTTGACTAGGGTTATTTGTAACATCGCATCCAGCAAGATGAGCTATCTCTCATCAAAGAAGGTGAAACAGGTTCTCAGACACAAATTAATGGAGAAGATGCTTGCACTGGGAAGCAGCTACAACGAGAAAGTGAGAACTTCTGAGGTGGTTCAGGTTTCGGTAGAGGGTGTTGAGCAGATAGAGACATATTTTGGTCTATATCTTCCGCAGCTTTTTTACTCGCTGCTCGCCCCGCTTACACTGTTTGCAGTAATAGTGTTTATGAGCTTTACGCCCGCGATAGTTCTTTTGCTGTGCGTTCCTCTAATTCCGATTTCGATTGCAGCGGTTCAGACATTTGCAAAGAAACTTTTGGCAAAGTATTGGGGAAAATACACAGGACTTGGAGATACCTTCTTAGAGAATCTTCAGGGACTTACTACGCTTAAGATTTATCAAGCGGACGAATATAAGAATAAGAAGATG
>ENA-OWLX01000851-OWLX01000851.1-metagenome-genome-assembly--contig:-NODE-851-length-11532-cov-9.704714_pt1 | contig 11532 bp, 13 predicted proteins | sample MGYA00245351_ERZ651106 | MGnify/ENA primary metagenome ERZ651106 (study PRJEB26857, sample SAMEA4031768) | metagenome | biome: human; feature: oral; material: saliva | place: Philippines | collected 2014... | reverse complement strand
ACTCGGCAGGTGAACCACCCTTCGGATAAAGCCACCGATAGAAGAGACGCAATGACTCGTAGTATCCGTGTCGAGTCTCGGCAGCCCAACGCTGACGCCCCAAGTACCGCATGAGCATGTCCGTATCCACGTCCCGAGGCGACACAACACCAAGACCCCGAGCGACTTGCCGCACGTGCCTGATGCGCGTCTCGACCGTGCGCTCACTGCGGCCACCCGCTCGCAGATACAGCTCCCACCGATCCAGAGCAGCCGCCCACTCGACTGGTACCGACTTCGTCAAAATGTGATCCTTGTCCATATCCACCAAGGATGAGTGCCCGCGACGGCGCGAGCCTACGAACAAGTCCACAACCTGCGAAACCGTACAGCAAATGCAGCATGTGCAGCGAGACCAGCAAATACAGCACAGACAACCACTGCCCGGAGGTCGCAGGTTCAAATCCTGTCCCCGCTACCACCGCAGACCCGGTCCTGTAAGGGGCCGGGTCTCGTCGTATTTGGGTGCTCCCGGCGGGCACGTATGGCGCGGGTATCCATCCGCCCGACCCGTCCGGGGTGGGCATGAGGGCATCGACGGGGATGTCGAATAGGTGGGCCGCGAGTGAGACTTCCTCTGCGGACCAGGTGACATGTCCGCGAACTTTGCGACTAACGGTCGACTTGGATATGCCGAGTGCGCGGCCAAGGTCGACGTTTGTCAGTCGTTCAGCGAACATCTGCTGGTTGATCGCAAATCCTAGAGCTTCGTCATGTTGCATATGTCGATAATAGCGATGTTGCATCGTATGCACAAGATCTATTGTCATGCACGTTAATGTTGAGTATGCTTATTGGCATGAAGATGCACGAGATGCAACATGGTGTTGATGATGACTGGTTGTCATCCTCGGCTGCTGCTGCGTTGTTGCCTGCGACATCTGCGCCGACTCTCCTTCGGTGGGCTAAGAGCGGCAAGGTGGAAGCAACACGCCTCCCATCGGGACGTTACCTGTTTCGCAGGTCGGCAATTCTGGCGCTGTTGGAGCCAGTGTCCCCGGAGGGCCGCGACCAGGCGCGAGATGTCCCGATTCCTGGTCTGGGTCGAGCTGGGCGGTGATGTGTTGTGTCGATCATGGCGATGACATGGGCGTGGGGGCTGACTGACCTGGACCAGTCCCAGACTCTCGTTTTGCTTGCACTCGCTGATGCGGCGAACGATGAGGGCGTGTGCTGGCCTTCCCAGGCAGAGATCGGTCGTAAGGCGCGCTTGAAGGACAGGGCTGTGCGCAACCAGATTCGGTCATTGGAGGCGGCGGGGCTTTTGTCGGTGTCGCGGCGTGCGACTCCGCAAGGACGGAAAACGAATGTCTATCGCCTCAATATCGGCTGCGACTTTTCGTTGCAATCAAAGCAACCGGCACGAAATGCCGGTTGGGTTGAAGGTTCTGAGCCTCAGCCTGTGGATAACCAGGCTTTTCGTTGCAATCAAAGCAACCGGCACGAAATGCCGGTTGGGTACCCAACCGGCACCGTGGTGCCGGTTGCAACCGGCACCGTGATGCCGGTTGCTTCTATATACCAAACCCCCAATATTCAAACCCCCAACCCTACCCAACCCTCCCCAACCTTCAACCCGGTGCCCGGATCAGGTCAGGTCGGGTCCGGTCGGGGCTTTGAAGCTACATCACGAAGTGACCACGAAAAGCAAGCGCCGCGATCCTCGACCAGTGAGGATGCGGGTGCCCTCATCGGGGCGTGCCTGCCCGAGTGGATGCAGGCCATGGACCGAAGCGGCGCCCGCCAGGTCGCAGCGATGCTCGCTGAGCGCATCGCTGCGGGATGGACGCCCGCCCAGATTCGCGGCCTCATGGGCGAAAAACCCGCCAATGGTGTGCGCCGCATGAGCTCCCTCGCGGCCTACCGCCTCGACCAGAACGTGGGCGTTGCCGACGCGCCCCAAGCTCGCACGGCTGCCGCGCGACAGGCGCAGGAGGCCGCGATCAACGCCGATCACCAAGCGCAAGCAGCCGCGATCGAAGCCGCGATCGAAGCCGCTAAGACACCCGAAGAACGCGCCCGAGAAGCAGCCTACTCGCAGATGTGGGAACGCATGCGCGCCGCACATCCACAGGCCAGCCAGGTCGAACTCGTTGGCCTCGTGCGCGAGGCCATGAACCAGGTGAACGACCTCTCAGACGTGCGTAGCGCCTGAACTCATTTTCCCTCTGTGACAGTGAGACCCCCAAACCAAAACCACACAGAAAGGTTCGAAATCATGACTACCCACACGTTTGTTGGTAATCTCACCGCTGATCCTGAGTTCCGTCCTGCTTCGGGTGGACGCGCGAGTGTCCATCTGCGGGTTGCGTGCTCGGAGCGCTACTACAACATCAAGGCGAGGGAGTGGCGCTCGAAAGAGCCTACGTTCTGGGATGCCTATGCCTGGGGTGATCGCGCCGAGGCTATCGCGGCAGCCGGGTTCTGCAAGGGCAACCCCGTTGTGCTTGTTGGCCAATTTGTGGCGAACTCCTGGATGGATGAATCTGGGCAGACACGGCACCGCACGACGGTCGCAATCGAGGCCGTTGGTCTCAACGTCGCGATCCCGCGCCGCAAGAGTACTTCCGCTCCGGCCGCACCGACACCGCCTGAATGGTCTGAGCCCCAGGACCCCCAGCCAGGGGTTGAAGATCTTCCGGGTGTGATTGATGCCGCATCGGAGGTAGGGCTGTGAGCCTGCCAACAACGCCTCCAACAGGGGAGCGGGTAGAGGGGATTCCCGCGCCCCCTGGGTGGATTGATCCCGACCCGACCGTATCCCAGCCCACCGCTGTCGAGACCACCGACAGCGAGGTGGGAGTGAGCGAGACGGAGGAGAAGAGCTCGCGGCGGCGGGGGCTGCCGTGGGAGGTGGCAACCCCGTCACGTCGACAGCGCGTGGCGCGCGCTGTCGTGATCGCATCGGTGGGGTTCTTTGCGTTCGTGGGTGTGTGGCGTGTGTTCGTTGCGCCCACGCGCGCCCCCGAGGCTCAGGCTCCCGCAGAGGTGCCCCAATCATGGGGGGTCGATATGACGGCGGCCGCGTCGGTGGCCGAACGCGCGGCCCGCGATTACGTGGCGGTTGGTGACGGCTCTGCCCGCACGGACGCCTTGTCGCAGACGTGGGCGGGTGCGGGTAATGCCGGATGGGACGGAGCAGGCAAACTCTTGGTTACTGATTCGTACGTCGCTTCGACCTCCGTTGAGGGCGAACGCGTCAACGTTCTGGTAGCCGTCGAGGTTGCCACTCCAGCAGAGGCGAAGACAGCAACAACCGGGTGGGTGGGTGTCTTGGTGCCGATCGCTAACCCCATGACGACGCCATCGGTGGCCGGGGCTCCGGCACTGGTGGGACTCCCGGCGGCCCCGACATCGAGTGGCGCCGCGATCGCTCACGAAACCGATCAAGAGCTCACGGAAAATACTCGCGCCGACATCGAGGCGTTTGCGCGCGCGTGGGCGGGCGGGGACGTCGATGCCTTGGTCGCTCCCGGCGGCAGCGTGGATGCCCCAGCCTTGACGGGAGCGAGCGCCAAAGTCACCTCCTGGCGTGTTTACGCCGGGAGTGAGGAGAGCCGCCAGGCAGCGATGAGTGTCGCCTGGAAGCTCGGGGATGCAACCCTTACAAGCCAGTACACCGTGACGATCGTGCCGGTCAAAGCAAACGGTGCTACGCGCTGGCAAATCTTCTCAATCACCACAACCAACTAAGGAGACTCTCATGTTCGGTGGCCTCAAAGATTGGACCCTTACGGGTGCAGGCAACATTTTCGTCATCATTCTTGCGGTAGGTGGCCTGTATTTTTGGGCATCTGATCGCCACGCCAAACTTGCGGCGTACATTCTCTCGGGGGCGGTTGTCGCAGCAATCATCTTCAACTACGACACCGTTTTCACGTTCTTGACGAACCTGGCGGGCAAGATCTTCGATGTCTGAGGCGCGAATTCACACGCGGAGCTTTGAGTTTCCGCGCAAGCTCTACCAAATCGGCTGGTTCGGCCTCAAAGATGGTCTTGAGGTCGATTTCCTCAAGATCGGCGGGCTCTTTCTGGTGGCCTGGTTTGCGGCTCTCACGCTCCTGTTTGGTCTGCCCACGCAGGTCACGTTCCCTCTGTACGTGACCATCCCCGTGGTCATCGTGTACTGGGGGTTTACCCCCGACCCCAAACATGCGCGCCGCCGTCGCTTGGTGGCCTGGATGCTCGCCGCCCGTTACGCCCTGGTTGGCCACATCCCGATTGTGGCCGGGAGGCGAGCGGGAGAACGCGGAGGTGTTCTCACTACCCGTGAGCGCATCGACGTGGCCGCCTGGTGGCGTACTCGCGTTCTCCACAAGGACGACGAACACCTGTGGGAATCAGCGACTAAGGGCGCGCGTCGCCCCTTCCCCGCAGGCCAGCCGATCACACCACATGTGGTGGTGCGCCTGTACAGCTTCGAGCACATGCAGACAGTTAGGAATCGCCGTCATGTTTGACTCACTCAAACGGGCCGTTGGCCTGTATCCCCAGATGGGGCGTTCATTCCCGACCTATCGGGCGATCGCTGACGGCATCATCGTCACTGCTGATCGTGCGACGGTCTGGATGGAAATTACTCCTGCGTCGACACAAACGGCGTCAGGAGCCGACCTGGACGACCAGGTCATGAGCGCGATCGCACAAGCGCAAGGAGCACTTGCTGATTACGATTGCCAGCTCAAAATCGTGTGGGGCGCAATCACCTCAGATACCTACCGAGAGGATGCCCCCACGTTCACGCAACCGCAGGCCATGGCATGGGCGCAGGCACGCGCGGACTCGATCGACTCCTGGGAACTGCCCGAACGCCACGTGTTCATCGGGGTGGATGTGGAAGACCGCACCACGCCCGGCGCGGTCGCCACGATCAACGCAGCCGCCGACTGGATTGGCGGAAATCGCAACGCGATTCCCGTCAAGGAGCTGGAATACCTTGACGGGAGAATGCGCTCAATCATCGGACGCATGACCGGAAAACCCTTCCAGGCCCTGCCCGTCCCAGCCGAAACTCTCGCCTGGCTGGTGGGCCGCGAGACCTTCCGAACGAGTGATGCCAAGCCTCGGGAGGGAACGATCACCGGCGCGCCCCTGGCCAGGCTCGGGCGCGGCCGCGTCGTGCCTTTCCGGGATCACCTGCGCTTCTACGACGCCCAAGGCGCAGAAGTGGCATACACCGCATGTCTGCTGATCACTGAGTTCCCCGAGACCGTCGATACCCTGAGCAACGGGCAATGGCTCCTCGCGTTGTCCAATATTGCGCGACCCACGATGGACGGCGCACAAGCCGTGCTCCCAGAAGCGTCCGTGAGGTTTAGTTTCATGAGCCAGGCTAGTGCGCTGAAACGTGTCGCTAAGACACAGAAGCGGGCCAAGCACCAGCGCAGGGACGCCGAAGAATCTCACGTTGAGGAAGCCGACGAAGACATTTTGTTGGCCGAGGAAGAGATGCGCGCACTTGGTCTGGAGATCAAGCGTGGCCGCACTTCCCTGGTGGAGGCATGGCCGATCCTCACGGTCACCGAAAATACGCTCGACGACCTCTACCTAGCCGTTGATGCCACGGTCGAGGCCTACGCGCAGGCCGGAATCACGGTAGACGTATGCGCCGACGAACAAGACGCAGCATGGCTCTCTAGCCTGCCTGGCGACACGGTGCGTATCCATGACATGAACCATGTCATGGACGCCACAGCATTCTTCGGATCATGGTTCTGGGGTGGATCCATCACCGGTGACCGCGAAGGGCCGGTGATCGGTTACACAACGGGAGCCACACGCTCCCTTGTCCATTTCCACCCCACCCAAGCACCCTTGCGAAAAGACACAACCACCACCGCTCTCATCGGGCGAAGCGGGCGCGGAAAAACCACAGCCGCGCAGCTCATGGCTCTAGACGCGGGAGCAGAAGGTGCGTGGGTGCCCGTCCTGGACTTCAAGGGCGACCTCAACAACGAACACGGCGGCCTGGTCGCAGCTGCCACCAGCATGGGTATCGACGCGCGCCGCATCGACATGTCAGCCCGCTACGCCGGTACCTGCGACCTCCTGGCCACAATGGACCCCGAGGACGCACGCACCCACGCCCACAGCCAGCTCATGCTCCTCATCTCGGACAGCCTGCGTATGGCCGCGCACCCCGTGCTCATGGAGCACATCGCGGCCCTCCTTGATTCCGGTGATGAACGATCAAGCCACCGGCTCATCGAACGCATGGAAGCAGGCGAAGACATCGCCCAGCGCGTGGCCCGAGAACTGCGCTCCTACGAAGGGGATGCGATCGGCCGCATGATCATCGGCCAGCGCGCGGAAGGCACGCTGGCAGCGGGGGAGGGAATCACCCTGATTCAGTTCCCCAAGCTTGACCTGCCACCAGCGGGCAGCGCACTCGCCGAGTGGACCACCACCCAACGCGTGGGTGCGGCCGTGGCACGCGGGGCGCTCGCATGGATCATGGACGTGGCTAAAACACAGGCGATGCGCGCCCTGCGCAAGCTCGTCGTGATCCCAGAAGCGCACCTTCTGACGGCGAACCAGGACGGCGCGACCTTCCTGGACCAGATCGCGCGACTTGGGCGAGCTCTGGGAGTCTCCCTCGTGATCGACACTCAGGACCCATCCTCGATTGCCGAGCGAGACGGCATCATGGAGCAAATTGCAGCCACGTTCGTGTTCAGCCAGAGCACGACAAAACAGCAGGACGCGGCCGCGCGCCTACTCGGGTTGGAACCCTCCCCCGACGTGCGAGCCATGATCGACACGGTCTCTGTTGATCCCGCCAGTGGCGACGTGTGGCATGGGCACTGCCTCATGCGCGACGCCCGCCGCCGCGTGGCCACCATCCAAATCGCTATCCCCAATGATCGAGTGCGACAAGCTCTCGACACCACGCCGCCTAGGAAGGAGACTCGACATGACCTCGACACCGCAGCGCGGAGCCGACACGGACGAGACGACACCGCCGCCTAACCGCCGAGCGATCGGCATCGTGTGTGCAGCCGTTGTAGGAGTGATCATCGTGGCGGCCGTTGGGTATGGGATTGGGCGAATAAGCGCGCAAAAGCCAGCCCCCGTGTCTTCGCCAGCGGCACAGGCGACCACCTCGCACGACGAAGCGGGCGCACAAACGGCAGCTCACGCCGCGTGGGACTACATTCATGCCTCCTACAGGACGGCCGACATGGTACGTGAGTACTGCGACACGCTCATCACCCGACGCTTTGCTAGCACGTATGGGATGCAGCGCACGTGCGCCAATCCCGTCGACGCCCATGGAGACAGCCCCGGCACTTTCATCGACACGGAAACCGTGAGCTACAACGAAACCACGGCCGTGATCCGTATCCGATACATCAACGCCAAGCAGAAGACCGTAGAAGACCGCTACACGATGATTTGGGAGGAGGAATCATGGCGATTCGACACCGACGAATGGTAATGGTGAAGACCGCTCGCCTGATTTTGACGGCTGTCGTGGTTGCGATCGCTGTCATGTGGTCGGGATCGGCTGCATGGGCAGACGACGAGGACGCACAGAGCGGGCAGTACGAGGTTGACGGGATTGGGAGCCTGATCACTGTCCCTGACCTCAAAGACAGCGATGAACCGACCCTGTTCGAGACCTATCACGTGTGGGCCTACCAGTGGGACTATGTCGATAAGAGCGGCGTTACCGCAGTAGTAGATAACACCGTTGATCGCAACATCAACACTCTTGCGAACTCGACGTTCATGCAAGCTCAGTCCTGGACACTCGCCGCGATCGCCATGAGCTGGCAGACCATGAGCTTCGATTCATACACAGAGCTTGGAACCCAGCTCACCGGCGCGATCGGCTCCGTCTCAGACGCGTTCGTCCAGTGGCTTTTGCCCTCCACGCTCGCTATTGGAGCGCTGGTGGCATGGGTACGGGGATCTTCATCCCCGTCCCAGCTCGCCACCCAACTGGGGTGTTGCCTGGCCGCTGGTGTTGTGGCGATCAGTCTGGCGAACACGCCAGAGCAATACGTCAACGGCCTCAACGCCTTCCGTGACGCTGGAACACAAACAGCGGCGGCCGCCGCCGTCGGGGCCAGCGAGGAGCTAAGCGAACCCATCAAGGTTGCTTCCCCGACCTTCACTGGTACCGAGCAGAACAACGCTATGCGGCAAATGGGCGACGCGATCTGGCGTACCTTTGTCGTTACCCCCTGGTGTCAAGGCGAGTTTGGGAGCATCGAGGGCTGTAAGAAACACGGGGAAACCGTGCTGAGTAAACCCCTATTCTCCATTGACGCGGAGACCAGAAACGCTTACCTTCAAAGCGCCGCGTTCAAGAGCGCCGTAGGTGAAGAGTCAGAGGCGTACTCGACGATCACCGGTCACAATGCCCCCATACGGCTTGTGACAGCAATTACCGCCCTCATCGCCGCGTTTGTATTTGCCGTCATGGTCCTGGTCCTGAACTGTCTGGTGGCCTTCAACCTTATGCTGGCGCTCATGATGCTGGTCGTCGGAGGACTCTTTGCCTGTCTATGGGCAATCCCCGGAGCACCACGCCAATGGGCCAACAATTGGCTGACACTGCTGTTTAATTTCGCGGTCATGAGCTTCCTTGTTCAGCTAGTTCTCACCATCGTTCTTGCTGTAGCGATGGCAGCTATGAGGCTCACCTCATCCATGGGATGGTTTACCTCACTGATCCTGACAATCACAGCCATGATCGCTGCGCTCGTTCTCCTCGCTCACCTTAAACGTATCTTCCAAGTCAGCGATACGGGGCTCGCATCCAAGGCACGAGGGTTCCTCGGAGCCGCGCTCGCTGTCCGATACATGCTGCGGGGCCTGGGCAAACGCCGCCCCCGCGCCCCCAAGCAACCCCGCGGCAAGACGCAAGGAGTATCACTACCCGACGCGCCCGATGGAGGTATCGTGCGCCCACGCGGCATGGGCGGGGCGAACAAGCCGCGCCGCCTAGGACCCGCCCCCACAGGCGGCACCACCGGCGCAACCGCCGCCCCCGCGCCCGAGCGCACCACCGAGCAAGCCACACCCGAGCACACGCCCCAAGGCCGTTACACGCGAGCGAGTGGACAGGTGCCCAAAGAGGCCAAGGTCCCCATGGAACGACAGAAGAAGCCAACGGGCACGCCCACGACTCCTGATCGCACCGCGCCCAAGACTCCTGAGCGCACCGCGCCCACGACTCCCGTCCCCGAACGCGATAGCCGCCTGGGACATGTTGATCCCACTGTTTTGAGTTCCCAAAACACCGGGCGCACTCTCCCGCCGCGCACCTACCAGATGCCCCGCACAGGGAATGCGGGACGACCCGAATCGGCACGCCCCGCGCCTCGCGTCGGATCCGGCGTTGGTAACGCGCACCTGCGACGTAATGCGCCGCGTCGACGCACCATCGACGTTACCGCCAAGAGGGGAGCGCGCGCATGACGCCGAGCAAGTGGGATGGGCTCCTCGACGGGGCCGAAACGGACACGCACCACCAGTGCGCCCCGGCTCCCCGGCGTGGCCCTACCATCATCGCCTTGACGCTCCTTGTCGTGATCGTGGCGGGCGCGGCCGTCCTCGTATGGAGGCAGTGGACCACCGCCCCCACGTCCGAGCATGCGGCGCCAACGCCAAGCACACCAGTAAGCACGGATCCGACAACGCACGCTACGTCCGAGCTTGCGGCGTCAACGCCGAGTACGCCTGAGACACCAAGCGCCTCGCCAGATGTGTTCGAACCTGCCCGTAGCGCCGCTGAAGCATGGATGCACGCATTCATGGACAACCGAACGGCCGACACCCCATGGGCACATGTCGAAGGGGTGATCAGCCCATACACCGCCAAACCCCTGGCCGTGTACCTCGTGAACACGCCCGAGGCACAAACCGCGGGCGTCACACCCGGCACACGGCTCGTGTCAGTTGAGTTCTCCCAGATCGAGGCTGACCCGGCCCACCCATCCACGTGGAGCGCCACCGTGAGCTACACGCGCACCGACAATACGACCGGGAGCGGCCACATCACCCTAGAGCCATCCCAAGGAGGCTGGCGGGTCACGAGATGGAGCGCCCAATGAACGACGCGCGCGGAGCCCTCGCCATGGGAGCACGCCTGATTAGCATCAAGGCATGGGCATTCGCAGGCCTGGCTGCCTTCATCGCCCTGATTTCCCTCATGGCCCCGGCCGCCCTCGTGGCCCTGACAAACACTGGATCAGGGACCGAATCAGGAAGCCCTTTGGCTGCCACCGGCGTCAGCGACGCCGTACCAGCCGCCTACCGCGACGACGTCCTGAAAGCAGGAAACATATGTGCAGGCGTGTCACCTGCCCTTATTGCTGCACAGATTGCAGCCGAATCCAACTGGGACGAAAACGCCGGGTCGCCAGCAGGCGCGCAGGGAATATCACAATTCATGCCTGCCACCTGGAATGGTGGTGCAGGAATGGACGGAGACGGTGACGGAAAAGCGGAGATAACTAATCCGCACGACGCTATCTACAGTCAAGGCAACTATATGTGCGCGAAACTCAAAGAAGTAGACGCCCTTCTTACCGCTCAAAGCGTCGCCGGGGACCGCGTTGAACTGGCGCTTGCCGCGTACAATGCAGGCACGGGAGCCGTCGAAAGCGCGGGCGGGATCCCTATCAACGGCGAAACCGAAAAATACGTGCCTAAAATTATCAACGCAATTCCCACGTACCAAGGAGCTGATGGAAGTCTGCTTCTCGCCTCCCAAAGCGGCATTGGAAGCGGAGAAGTTGCAGAAGCAATCGACTGGGCACAATCAATAGCCAATGACGACTCACACGGATACGTCTGGGGAGGCAAAGGCCCCGAAAACTACGATTGTTCAGGCTTTACCATGCAATTCATGGCACGAAGAGGAATAACTCTCCCACACTATGCAGACACACAAGCCAGAATGGGACTCGAAATACCCGAATCCCAAGCAAAGCCCGGTGACCTCATTTTCTGGTCTAATGACAATGGTCGCTCGTACTACCATACCGCGATCTACATTGGCAATGGTCAAATGATATCCGCCGATTCGCCCGCCCAAGGGATCAATGTTGAAGCCATTTGGGGTCGCGATCAACACGTAATATTCCGAACCTATGCAAACAACTGAAAGGACACTCATGTCGGATGCGCGACGAGAATATAAGCCCTATCGAGATCAAATCACCCGCGCTCTGAACGCCGATGTTTCAGAGCGCTGCTACTACATTCTCAGATGGAAAAAACTCACCACCGGAACTGCTCTCTACAAACTCATTGAGGAGGCTGTTGAACAAGCCTGGGGTAACGAATACGACGCCGCAGAACATATTCACCTCCCCAAACAATGAGCTCTGCACCGGCGGGTGTTTAGCCACCGGTGTCAAGCACTCCCCGCGCCGCTCTACCACACCAAGACCCATGACAACCCAGATGACAACATAGTGACAATCTGGGTTGTCATCACACCCACCAAACCACAAGGGGTAACCTGCCCTCCCGACG
>ENA-OWLX01000850-OWLX01000850.1-metagenome-genome-assembly--contig:-NODE-850-length-11534-cov-19.850858_pt1 | contig 11534 bp, 9 predicted proteins | sample MGYA00245351_ERZ651106 | MGnify/ENA primary metagenome ERZ651106 (study PRJEB26857, sample SAMEA4031768) | metagenome | biome: human; feature: oral; material: saliva | place: Philippines | collected 2014... | reverse complement strand
AATTGATGGAAGAAGAACAGCCCCTGCTAAAGTTAAAAAAATTGATAAAAAAGAAAAAGCGATTCGCTTCCCTGGTATTTCATAATGTGGTTAAAACAGTTATCCATTCAATATTTTCGTAATTACCAAGAACTTGACGTAGAATTTCACCCTGGCTTAAATATTTTCTTAGGACAAAATGCTCAAGGAAAAACCAATATTCTCGAATCGATTTATTTTCTAGCCTTAACCAGAAGCCATCGAACACGAAATGATAAAGATCTTGTCTACTTCAAATCCACAGATTTTAAAGTTTCTGGTCTATTACAAAGAGAAACTGGACCGCTTTCATTAGAAATTTCTTTAACACCAAAAGGCCGGATTACGAAAGTCAACCATCTAAAACAAGCCAAATTATCGAACTATATTGGCCATATGAATGTCGTCCTTTTTGCACCGGAAGATTTACAGTTAATCAAAGGGGCTCCTGCAGGACGTCGAAAATTTATTGACATTGAATTGGGACAGATGAAACCTATTTATCTATCCGACTTATCTCAGTACCACCATGTTCTTAAACAAAGAAACAGCTATCTAAAAAATTCCGAAAAAATTGATGAAACATTTTTGGACGTATTAGATTCACAACTCGCTAGTTTTGGAAGTCGAGTCATCCACCATCGACTTGATTTTATACAAAAATTAGAAGCTAAATCTAAAGAAAAACACGCTCTACTTTCTAACAATAAAGAAGACCTGACAATCCAATATCAGTCAACTGTTTTTTCAGAAGAAATGGATGATTTGGAAGAGCAATTTTTCCGTATGTTGGAAAAAAATCGCCAAAAGGACCTTTTTAGAAAAACAACAAGTATTGGACCACACAGGGATGATTTGATATTCTTTATTAATGAAATGAATGCCAATTTTGGTAGTCAAGGACAGCATCGGAGTGTTGTTCTTTCCCTAAAATTAGCAGAAATCGAATTAATGGAAGAAATCACTAGAGAAAAGCCAATTTTACTACTTGACGATGTTATGAGTGAGCTTGACAATTATCGTCAACTTCAACTTCTTGAAACCATCTCCAATAGTATTCAGACATTTATCACAACGACAACTCTTGATCATTTAAAAGAACTACCTGAAGAATTAAAAATCTTCACTATTCAATCTGGACATATCAAAACAACACCTTGACAATACTGTCAAGGTGTTGTTAATTATATTTACGATATTGTAAACTTATTGTGCTGAGTAATTAGGTGCCTCGTTTGTGATTTGTACATCATGAGGGTGACTTTCTTTTAGTCCTGCACCACTCATTTCAACAAATTGAGCATGGTCGTGTAAATCCTGAATGGTTGCTGCACCAACATAGCCCATACCTGAACGGATACCACCGATCATTTGGAAGACCATATCGGCCACAGAACCTTTATAAGCAACACGTCCTTCAATTCCTTCAGGGACCAATTTATTGGCTTCATTGACAGATCCTTGGAAATAACGGTCACTCGAACCTTTCTTCATCGCTGCAATAGAGCCCATACCACGATAGGTTTTAAATTTACGACCTTGGAAGATTTCTGTTTCACCTGGTGCTTCATCTGTTCCTGCAAGCATTGATCCAAGCATAACCGCATTACCACCAGCTGCAAGAGCTTTGACGATATCTCCTGAATACTTAATACCACCATCAGCAATGATTGTTTTACCATATTCACGAGCCACAGCAGCAGCATCATAAATTGCAGTCACTTGAGGAACACCAACCCCTGCTACAACACGAGTTGTACAGATAGAACCTGGTCCAATTCCGACTTTAACAACGTCTACCCCTGCATCAAATAACGCACGAGCGCCTTCAGCTGTTGCAATATTTCCTGCGATCAAGGTACGATTTGGGAAATGAGCACGAATTTCTGCAATTTTACGAAGAACCCCAGCAGAATGTCCATGAGCAGTATCGATAACAATTGCATCTGCACCTGCTTCAAAAAGGGCTTCTGCACGTTCAAAGGTATCTGAAGTAACCCCTACGGCACCAGCTACAAGCAAGCGACCAAATTCATCCTTTGCTGCATTTGGAAACTCAATTACTTTTTCAATATCTTTGATCGTGATCAAACCAGAAAGACGACCATTTTCATCTACTAATGGTAATTTTTCAATACGGTGTTCTTGTAAAATACGCTCAGCTGTTTCCAAATCAGTCCCAACTGGTGCAGTCACCAAATTTTCACTTGTCATGTGATTTGAAATAGGTTGATTGTAATCAGAAATAAAGCGCAAGTCACGATTCGTAAGAATACCAACTAATTTACGATTTTCAAGTGTTTCAACGACTGGAACACCACTGATTCGGTATCGTCCCATGAGCTCATTTGCTTCTGAAATTGTATGAGATGGGGTCAAATAGAAAGGATCAATAATAACGCCATTTTCAGAACGTTTTACCTTACGTACTTCATCTGCCTGTTGCTCAATTGACATATTTTTATGGATAACACCAAGTCCACCAGCACGCGCCATTGCAATTGCCATTTGACTTTCTGTCACTGTATCCATAGCGGCAGTAATGATTGGGATGTTCAAGCGTAAATTACTTGCTAATTGTGTACTTAAATCAGCATCATTAGGCAATACGTGACTTTCTGCTGGAATCAAAAGCACGTCATCGAATGTAAACCCTTTTTTTAAAAACTTAGTGTCCCAATTAGACATTAGCTGGATCCTCTTTTCTTTTTATTTGAGCAAGGCTCGAATTTTATTGTTAATATCATACCATTCTATCGCAATTTGTCAATCATTTATTGGCAAATTACAAAGAAACCTGCTAGAGTATATCTCTATTGCATTTTAGAGTAACTATTTTTTGAAATACGTAATTCCCATCGCAGATTTTACTTCATCTAAGGTTTGAGCTGCTACACTTCGAGCACGCTCACTTCCTTTTTCAAGAATAGAGTATACTTCCCCCATATCCTTTGCAAACTCAAGGCGTCTTTCTCGAATCGGTCTTAATTCACGATCTAAAATTTCTAAAAGATACCGTTTGGTCTTTACATCACCAAGTCCACCACGTTGATAGTGTTCTTTCATTTCTGCAATTTCATCTGCATCTTCTGGTTGACCAAATACATCCAAGTAATGAAATACCATATTCCCTTCGATTTTTCCTGGATCCTCTACTTTAATATGATCAGGATCGGTATACATACTCATCACTTTTTTCTTTAAAGTATCTGCATCATCAGCTAGGTAGATTCCATTATTTAAGGATTTAGACATTTTAGCATTTCCATCTAAACCAGGTAAGCGTCCTGCTGCTTCATTTTCAGGATAAATTCCTTCTGGTTCCACCAAAGTATCTGTATTGTACGCATGATTAAAGGAACGAACAATCTCACGAGTTTGCTCGATCATTGGCTTTTGGTCATTTCCTACTGGAACAAAATTCGCTTTAAATGCCGTAATATCAGCTGCTTGCGAAATAGGGTATACCAAAAATCCTGTAGGAATACTCTCACCAAAACCTTTTTGAGAAATCTCGGTTTTTACAGTTGGGTTTCTTTCAAGTCGCGCCAAAGATACCAGATTCATATAATACATGGTCAATTCTGCTAATTCAGAAATCTGACTTTGAATAAAAATCGTTACTTTTTCAGGATCTAGGCCAGCAGCTAGATAATCTAAAGCAACATTGCCAATAGACTCTACTATAGTTTTTGGATCTTTTGCATGGTCTGTCAAAGCTTGCTGGTCTGCTAGAAAAACAAACATATTATATTCGTCTTTATTTTGTAGCAAAACGCGATTTTTTAAAGAACCAACATAGTGGCCAATATGAAGTTTTCCTGTTGGTCTATCTCCTGTCAAAATGATGGGTTTTGTCATACTCTTCTCCTTAATCGTTATCCTTATCATTATAGCACTTTCTAGTTGAAAATGTTAGTCTCTCCTCTATTTTGTGTCGAATTAATACTTTACTATCTTGTCAACTTAATTTACAATATTGTAAAAACAAATTGACACTAAAAAAGTTGAATTTTCCTCTATTTTCTAGTAAAATGAAGACATTATAGAAAGAGGAGAAAATCATTGCTTACAGTATCAGACGTCTCACTACGTTTTAGTGATCGAAAATTGTTTGACGATGTCAATATCAACTTTACAGAGGGAAACACATACGGTCTCATTGGGGCCAATGGTGCCGGAAAATCAACCTTTTTAAAAATTTTAGCTGGAGATATCGAACCAACGACTGGACATATTTCTCTTGGTCCAGATGAGCGTTTGTCCGTTCTTCGCCAAAATCACTTTGACTATGAAGACGAGCGTGTCATCGATGTTGTGATCATGGGGAATGAAAAACTCTACAACATTATGAAAGAGAAAGATGCTATCTACATGAAAGAAGATTTTTCTGATGAAGATGGTGTCCGTGCAGCTGAACTTGAAGGAGAATTCGCAGAACTTGGTGGATGGGAAGCAGAAAGCGAAGCTTCACAACTCCTCCAAAACCTGAATATTCCAGAAGAGCTCCACTATCAAACTATGAGTGAGTTAGCAAATGGGGAAAAGGTGAAAGTTCTCTTAGCTAAGGCCCTCTTTGGTAAACCAGATGTCCTTCTTTTGGACGAACCGACCAACGGTCTGGATATTCAGTCTATCACATGGTTAGAAGACTTTCTGATTGATTTTGAAAATACTGTTATCGTTGTCTCCCATGACCGCCACTTTTTGAATAAAGTTTGTACCCATATGGCGGATCTAGACTTTGGAAAAATCAAACTATACGTCGGAAACTATGATTTCTGGAAGGAATCTTCTGAACTTGCAGCTAAATTACAAGCAGATAGAAATGCAAAAGCTGAAGAAAAAATTAAACAATTGCAAGAGTTTGTTGCACGATTCTCGGCCAACGCTTCAAAATCAAAGCAAGCAACATCGCGTAAAAAAATGCTTGACAAGATCGAACTAGAAGAGATTGTACCATCTAGTCGGAAGTACCCATTTATTAACTTTAAAGCGGAACGAGAAATCGGGAATGATCTCTTGACAGTTGAAAATCTCTCTGTCAAGATCGATGGAGAAACCATCCTTGACAATATCAGCTTTATCTTACGTCCCGGTGATAAAACAGCTCTGATCGGACAGAACGACATTCAAACAACTGCATTAATCCGTGCATTGATGGATGATATTGAGTACGAGGGGACTGTCAAGTGGGGAGTCACTACTAGTCGATCTTATCTACCGAAAGATAATAGTCGAGACTTTGCGGGTGGAGAAAGTATTCTCGATTGGCTTCGTCAATTTGCAAGTAAAGAAGAGGATGACAACACCTTCCTTCGTGGTTTCCTAGGACGCATGCTCTTTTCTGGTGATGAAGTTAACAAGTCTGTCAACGTCTTGTCAGGGGGAGAAAAGGTCCGTGTTATGTTGTCAAAATTGATGCTCCTCAAATCAAATGTTCTTGTTTTAGATGATCCTACCAATCACTTAGATTTGGAGTCTATCTCAAGTTTGAATGATGGATTAAAGAATTTTAAAGAATCCATTATCTTTGCCAGCCACGACCATGAATTCATTCAGACACTTGCCAATCACATTATCGTTCTTTCAAAAAATGGTGTTATTGACCGCATTGATGAAACCTATGATGAGTTTCTTGAAAATGAAGAAGTTCAAGCAAAAGTGAAAGAACTTTGGAGTTAATAATAAAAATAAAGAGCCCTGAAATAATAATTTCAGGCTCTTTCAGTAGAAATATATGAATAAAACAAAGCTAAAAACATCTCTTTTTATAGTATCTTCTTTCCTGATTCCAGCTATCATTATGTTCTTTATTTACCTGTCACAAGGAATCTACTGGAACAGTGATACATCCCCATTGTTAGGTGATGGGTATCATCAGTATGTTATCTTTGATACCACACTTCGAAATATTTTACACGGGACAGATAGCCTATTTTACAGTTTTCAAAGTGGTTTAGGTATTAATTTCTATGCACTCAGTAGTTATTATCTAGGAAGTTTCTTTTCTCCTCTTGTTTACTTCTTTGATGCGCAATCCATGCCGGATGCTGTTTATCTCATCACTCTTCTGAAATTTGGAGCAATTGGGTTAAGCACCTATGTTAGTCTACATGGAATGTTTGCTAAAATCCCTAGATTCCTGGTTCTTACCCTTTCAACATCATTTGCTCTGATGAGTTTTGCCATCAGTCAACTTGAAATCAAAACCTGGTTAGATGTTTTTATCCTAGCACCATTAATTCTTTATGGATTCAAAAAACTAATTTATAACGAAGGAGAGATTCTCTACTTTGTTAGTTTGACCATTTTGTTTATCCAAAATTATTATTTTGGATTCATGATGTCTATTTTTCTTATTTTATGGTACTTTACACAATTGTCATGGAATATCAAAGAAATTGGGAAACGCTTCTTTCATTTTGTAAGTGTATCTCTTTTATCGGTTATAACAAGTCTAGTAATGTTATATCCTACCTTCTTAGATTTACGCACCCATGGAGAAAGTTTTTCAAAGGTTGACAGTATCTTTACAGAAAAAAGCTGGTATCTCGACGTCTTTGCTAAAAATTTTATTGGCAGCTTTGACACTACCAAATATGGATCGATTCCAATGATCTATGTAGGGCTATTTCCTCTTTTACTAGCGATTACCTTTTTCTTTGTAAAGTCAATCAAGTTTCACGTGAAACTCTGTTATTTTTTACTTCTAACAATTCTTATTTTAAGTTTCCGTTTACAACTATTAGACCTTCTTTGGCAAGGTATGCACTCGCCAAATATGTTTCTCCATCGATACTCTTGGATTTTTTCTTTGACGATTATTCTAATGGCAGGAGAAGTTCTAAATCGAATAGAGGAGATCACCTGGATTCGGTTTAGTCTCGCTAATTTTGTCCTCTTCCTGGGATTTGGAGCAACTGTCCTTTACAGCAATCACTATAAATTTTTGGATGCTGTCAATTTCATTGTTACTTTTGAATTTTTAATTGCCTTCTATTTAGTTTGTTTGGGATTCATTCTTAAAAAAATACCACCAAGGCTGTTCTATCTTTCGATTCTTTTTTTCTCCATCTTTGAATTATCGGTGAATAGTTATTATCAAATAGAAGGCATTGCAAACGAATGGGTATTTGCTTCTCGGTCATCCTACGAACGCGACTTAAAATCTATTCAAACCTTGGTAAGTGGAAACACAGACTCAAACTATCGGACTGAAATCCTACATCCCCAAACTGGCAATGATAGTATGAAGTATGGTTATAATGGTATTTCTCAATTTTCATCTGTACGAAATACTGACGCTGGCTCAACATTAGATAAGCTTGGATTTAAATCTGAAGGAACCAACCTCAACCTTCGATACCAAAACAATTCCATTTTAATGGATAGCCTATTTGGTGTTCGCTATAACTTAAGCCAACAACCTGTTCAAAAATTTGGATTTAAAGAGATTGCAACCAAAAATGGAATCTCACTTTCAGAAAATGAATATGCCTTGCCAATTGCATTTTTGACAGCTAAGCCTTATCAAGATACTTCCTTTACGAATTTGACACTGGATAATCAAACACGATTCATCCATCAAATCACGGATGAGAAATATAAATTTTATAAGAAATTAAATATTCTCTCGCATACTTCACAAAATACTACATCTTCGTTACAAACTGCAAAAATTGAAGAAGATAGTCATCTATCTTACGCAAGTATTCAGTATGAAGTAACAATTCCTCCCCATAGTCAACTATATGTCAATGTTCCAAATTTACAATTTTCAAATGAGGATCGGAAAGATATTGAAATCAGCTACAATGGACAGATACAGCGCTATACGATTGATAATGCCTTTCCGTTCTTCTCGATTGGCCATTTTGACACAGAGGAAACGATTACTATTCGTATGAGTTTTCCAGAAAATTCGACGGTTTCCTTTGATACACCGGAATTTTTTGCTCTGGATCTTGACCAATATACACAAGCGATCACCACCATTCGTCAGCAAAAAGTTGCTATTCACAAAAAGAAGAATAAAGTAGTAGCAGATTATAACGCAAATAGAGATACCACCCTTATTTTTACACTGCCATTTGATAAAGGCTGGTCAGCTAAACAAAATGGAAAACCTGTCCAAATTTACCGTATCCAGAAAGGATTGATGGGAGTTCGTGTTCCGAAAGGATCAGGAACGGTTACTTTAACATTTGTTCCTCAAGGCTTCATGGAGGGACTCATTGCTTTTTTCGTTGGAATCATTCTCTTTTCCCTCTACGAATGGAGACAAATAAAAAAGCGAAAAAAACTGAGAAGTATCGTAAGCGCCCAATAACAAAGTATATTGAAAAAGGTTCCAAAGTCTTGTTGACTCTGGAACCTTTTTTTATTTACACGCTCTCTTAATGTTTTTGTCCCATGGCAAATAAGCCTCTAGCACCTCTTTTTTTGCGAGCGTCTCCTCGTTAGGTAAGTGTTCTAGAAGATAGGTCATATATTTTTCTGCATCAAGGCCATGTCGTTTAGCAGTTTCCAAAAGACTTAGAATGACAGCTGTCGACTTGGCTCCCTCAAAGCTCTGAGAAAAAAGCCAATTTTTTCTGCCCATCACTAAGGTCTTCATTGCTCTCTCAGCCATATTGTTAGACAGGACTAAGTCACCGTCCGAGAGAACGGTTCGGAAAGTGGTTTCGTAGTTGAGGCTATACTCTATTGCAGTGCCCAATTTGGAGCCTGGCAAAACGGCCTGATTGCGACACCAATTAAAGAAGTCGTCCATCAAGGGGGCCAACTCTGTCTGACGTTTATGTAGCCGTTCCTCAGTAGACAAGTCAGCCCAGTCATTCTCTAAGGCAAACAGGCGGTCGCAGTAGGCTAAACCCTTGGCTCCTAAAGAAGTCTTGTTTGTCTTCTTAGGAGTCGCTTCAAAGAACTTTCGTCTAACATGAGCCCAACAGCCAACCAGCTGAGCCTTGTCTAATTGCCGATAAGCACTCCACATATCACAATGAACGTAGCCCGCATAATCCCCAAGAAATTTCTCCACAACTATGCCACTCCGTCGTTTGTCATGATGATAGAGGGTGATGCCCTTTTTCTCATGTTTCCCAGACAAGAAGGTCCAGTAGAAGGTTAACTGGCTATCATTTTCTAAGACCTTGTAGGAGGTCTCATCCGCATGGAGAATAGGCTGCTCCAACAATTTCTCGTGCAACAGGTCATAAATCGGTTCGAAATAATACTGACTAGACTTGATGTGCCAGTTGGCTATTTCCTTCCGACTGATGGGCAGACCAAGCTTATGCCAGTCCTCTTCCTGGCGGTAATTGGGCACCCTAAGATTGAACTTCTGATGAATAGTATGGGCGATGATAGAAGCTGAACCCAAGCTGTGTGCCAAAGGTACCTTAGGAACTGGAGCCTTGATAATCTTATCGCTCAGATTCTTCTGACTACATGCCTGACACTTGTATGCGTGCTGAACATGGTCAATCCGCTTTAATTGTGCGGGAATGAAGACCAACTCTTGCCGTTGAACAGTAGAACCAATCTCTTTCAACTGTCCATGACAGTCTGGACAAGTGCAGTCTTCGCCCTGCAATTCATGATGAATAATCTCTGGAGTGAACTGACTAAAAATAGCCTGACGAACTCCCTTAGCTTTCTTACGTTTATAGGTAATTGTTTCTGTTTCAACTGGGTAAGTCAGCTTCTTCTTCAGGGAGGCTTTCCTCCCCAAACAAGCTCAGCTGACCGGGTTGATACACTACCTTCTCTGATGATTTTCCGTAGAGTTTCTGTCTCAGATACTCAACCTGTTCACGAAGGAGGGTCAACTCGTTGGTCATGATTTCAATGGTTTTTGTTAGACTTTCAATCACTTTATCTTGTGACTCCATGCACTTACCTCCTTCTTTTTATCTCATTATACACAAAGAAAAGCCATGATTTCAATAGAAATCACGACTTTTTGAAACATTTATTTTTGGACTGATAGAAAATCCTTTCATGAGCCAGTCCACCTGCTCGGAAGTTAGCGCCTTAACCTCCTCTTCATTGTTTGGCCAGGTCAATTTCCCATTTTCAAAACGTTTATACAATAACCAAAATCCCTGTCCATCCCAATAAAGAGCTTTGAATCGATCTTTTCGACCTCCGCAGAAGAGATAGACCTGACCTGAAAAGGGATCCAGATTGAAATGACTTTTGACAAGGTAGGCGAGAGAATCAATCCCTTGACGCATATCCGTTTTCCCGCAAACCAAGTAGACTTGACCTAAATCACTGAGTTGGATTGTCATAGAACAGTACCTTATCCAAGATTGTTTCCAATATCTCTTGGTTGATAGAGTGAAAGAAAGTGAGTTCTACTTTTTCGAGACGAATCTTCATCAGGATCTCATTTCTGCTTTTCTTTTCAAAACGTCGCGATTTTGGAACAGTCAATGGGACGATGGGTTGTGACATAAAAAATCCTCCAGTTTTTTAATTACAGTATACTGGAGGAGTGAACGATTGGATAGGTACCTTGTTATGGGGCGCTTACTGTTTTTCTATGTTTCCTATACCAAACAAAGAGGCCTTGCTCGTTCGAGCAAAGCCTCTTCCTGTTAGATCTAAAATTGTCACCTCATTAACAAGCCTGTCAATGTCACCTCAATCTTAGTCTTCGCGTTTTTTGCGTTTTGCAAGTCCCGCAAGTCCAACCATACCAAGTGCAGCACCTAACAATGCAGCAGAAGCTGATTGATCTTCACCAGTTTCAGGAAGTGCTGGAGCTGGTGGAGTTACCGGTGTTGGTGGTGTTGGCGGAACCACTGGTGGTTTAGGTGGGACACTTGGTGGTGTAGGAGGTTTTGGTGGAATGAAACTATTGTTGAATTCCGTATCCAAAGGAAGGAGAACCGCTGCTACAAGCAGATTTTCCTTTTCACCCACAGTCTTAGTAACAGTCACTTGGAATTTGGCCACCATGTTATCGTAAACCACGTCAGCTTCATTGCCCTTGACTTCTTCAACAGTGTAGTAGTAAACACCTGGTTTATCATAGACAATATTATCGAAACTAATGTTTCCTTGTGCATTATTGGTTACTGTTTGGATAACATTACCCTTATCATCCTTGAGGACGAAACTAAACTCACCATCTTTGAGGTTACGACCAGTAAGAACCTTGGTCAATTCGAATTTAGCCTTGGCTGGTTGCACTTCTTTCACATAGTTATTGAAAACAGTGTCTGTTGGATTAGCAACAGTTGATACCAAAGCGTCACCATCTCGTGTTACTGTAATCCAAACAGTTGCTTTCATACCATCATAGATGATATCTTCATTAGTTCCCTTAACTTCTTCAACCGTATAGGTGTAAGTTCCTGCCTTATCAAAGCGAAGTTCACTAAATGCAACATGACCATCAGCTGTATTACCAACAGTTTCGACAATATGGCCTGCACTATCTTTGAGGACAAATTGGAACTCATTAGCAGTCAAAGTTTGGTTGACACCTGCCTTAGTCAATT
>ENA-OWLX01000849-OWLX01000849.1-metagenome-genome-assembly--contig:-NODE-849-length-11536-cov-7.020556_pt1 | contig 11536 bp, 8 predicted proteins | sample MGYA00245351_ERZ651106 | MGnify/ENA primary metagenome ERZ651106 (study PRJEB26857, sample SAMEA4031768) | metagenome | biome: human; feature: oral; material: saliva | place: Philippines | collected 2014 | study... | reverse complement strand
TTTGACAAATTTTTATAATTTTTTCTTAAAAATATATATTTCCTCATGAAAAAGGTTTATACTGATGGGGAAGAAATCACTATTGAGCAGAAAGGAACTTATCAAAACATCAAATAATAGCAACAAAAAATGAATTATTTTACAAAAAAGGCTTATTGCCACTTGTTGCCAGAGCTTCTTAGTGATATAATAGAACATATAAATAGATTCGTATAAAAAAAACAACTTCCCTAAAAAAAGTTGTTTGGGAGTACGAAATCTGTTCTAATGAAAAGACCATTAGAGAGAAAACGTGTGAATAATTATATTTAGTATGATATAATCACTTTGTTATCATTTTTCTTACAAGGTGTATTGTAACACAATTCACACATCATTTCAATAATGATAACGAACCATTAGAACAGAAATTGTCTAATGGTTTTTATATATCCAAGCTATTTCAGAAGTAATTTGAAGTAGCTAAGATAACACCTGACAAAATTCTTTTAAAAAACAAATGGCAGGGGCTGCAGGAATCGAACCCGCATCAACGGTTTTGGAGACCGATGTTCTACCATTGGACCAAGCCCCTAAATCGCTTTATTATATTATCATAAGAATCTTATAAAAGCAATAGATTAAATAAGAGAATAATGCTAAACTAATACTAATGAGGGATGAATATGTTATTTGGAAAAAAGAGTATTATAAAAGAAAAAGAAATTAATCAGGCTTATAAAGAATTTCTCAATAATGAAGATATTATATTATTATGTGTGAATGAAACAAAAGATTTTGATATTATGCATTTAAAAGGGGCACAGTGTTTTCCTTTAAGAAGAATATCTAATGAATCTCATCTATTACCAAAAGATGCTGTTTATTATGTCTATGCCTTTAGAGAAGGGATTGCTTATCAAGGAACTAAAAAACTCATTAATAAAGGATTTAAAGCTTATAATTTAGGCAGTCAGGTTAATTTTAAAGGATACTTTGAAGGTCTTGCCGCTCCTAAAAATAGAAAGCTGAAAAGAAAGAAAAACAATTATGAATAGTAAATTGCTATGTTTTGATGTTGACGGTACATTAAGAGATAATACTGTTCATAAGATATCTATGAGTACTTTAAATTCTATTAAACATTTAAAAGCACTGGGTCATAAGATGGTTATCAGTACAGGCAGAGGCTATGACTCATTAAAGAATACTCAGATATTTGATATTTTAGAATGGGATGGATATGTTTTAAATAATGGACAGCTTATCTTAAATCAAGATCAATGCGTTATCAAGGAATATCATATGAATCCTCAAAGCGTTATGAAAACAATTGCTACTGCTAATCAGCTAGATATGCCTGTAGTCTTAAAAATGAAAAAAAGATTAATTACCAGAAAACCAAATAAGTATGTTTATCAGACACAGAAATATTTTGATAATGTTATTCCTGAAGTGAGAGATTATAATGGCAAAGATGATGTTTATGCCATGATTTTATATTCTTATCCGGGAGATCAATATGAAGCATTTAGAGATATTAAAGGTATTCACGTAGATCCCGGTAAATCCGCTTATGCTGATGTCAGTATTGAAGGTCTTTCTAAAGCGACCGGCAATCTTTTATTAGCTGATTTGTTTGGTTATAATAATTATATAGCCTTTGGTGATAGTCAAAACGATTTGGAAATGTTTAAATATGCTTCTTTATCTATATGTATGGGAGATGGAGATCCTGTCGCCAAAGAAAAAGCTGATTATATTACTGATACTTTAGCTAATGACGGCATTTATAATGCCTGTGTATATTTTAACTGGTTTATAGGAGATGAAAACAATGACTAAAAAAGAAGCTTTTTTGACAGGTCAAGAACTGGATGTTTATCCTGATAGTGAAATGGCTGATGAACGGACTCATAATTTCGATGACTTATGGCAGTCTATATATGATATTGTTCAATTAGGAACATATGGCATTGTAGAAGAAGATGCTGATGAACTCAATAAAGCTATTCAATGGCTTAAAGATACTCAGTCTATTACTGATCAGTATCAGACATTATCTTTAGATTTTGAGGTAAAATCATGAGATTCATTGATATGCATTGTGATACCCTTTATGCTTTAGAAAAGCATAGAGACTATCAATTAAGATCTAATAATCTTCATATTGACTTATTGAAAATGAAAGAAAGTCATTATCTTTTACAAAACTTTGCGATTTTTACAGATATTGCCTCTGATAAAGATCCTGAATTTCATGTATTAAGATGTATTGATATTTTTTATCAGGAAATGGAAAAGAATAAAGATCTTATTGCTCCTATTACTTCTTATGCACAGATTATAGAAAATAACCTGCATAATGTTATGAGTGCTATGCTGACATTAGAAGAAGGTGCTGTCATCAATCATGATCTTGCTTTATTACGTAATTATTATCGCTTAGGCGTAAGAATGATTGCTTTAAGTTGGAATCACGAAAATGGCATTACCCATCCTAATTTTAAAAATAAAACAGGCTATCATACTTTTAATAATGAAGGTCTAACTGATTTTGGTAAAGAGTATATAAAAGAAATGGATCGTCTGGGAATAATTGTTGATGTTTCACATATGAGTGATGGATGTTTTTATGATGTTGCCAATATTATAAAAGGTCCTTTTGTAGCCAGTCATTCTAATGCTCGTTCTTTATGTGATCATGCTCGTAACTTAACTGATGATATGATTAAAGTGATAGCTGATCATAATGGTGTGATTGGTATTAACTTTGCTGATGGCTTCTTAGCTGAGAATGCTTCTCAATCCTTAATTGATGATATGATCAGACATATTCTTTATATTAGAGATTTAGTCGGTATTGATTACATTGGACTGGGCAGTGACTTTGATGGTATTTCATGCCCTTTGGAGATTAAAAATGCTTCTTATATGCCTTTGCTTTACCAAAGACTTAAAGAATATCTCAGTTATGAAGATATTCAAAAAATACTTTATAAGAATGTTTTAAGAGTCTATCAGGAAGTTCTTAAATAAACCATTTAATAGTCACAATGAGTTTAAAAGACCTTTAAGAGGTCTTTTTTTATGACCATCAGTCATTTTGATAAAATTTTAGCAAAACAATGTAAAACGATTGACACTCAGCGAAATACTCATGTATACTTTTATTATAAGTAAAACAATTAAATAAAAGGAGGTACTTTATGAAAGGCTATGCAATGCTAAAAATTGGCGAATCTGGATGGATTGAAAAGGAGAGACCTGCCTGCGGTCCATTAGATGCAATCTGTAAGCCCCTTGCGATTGCAATATGTACATCAGATGTACATACTCTTTGGGAAGGTGCTATCGGTGAACGTCATAATATGATTTTAGGACATGAAGGATGTGCTGAAGTTGTAGAGGTTGGAGAATGTGTCAAAGATTTTAAACCGGGTGATAGAGTTTTGGTCCCTGCTATTACTCCTGACTGGAACTCATTAGAAGCTCAAGCCGGATATTCTATGCACTCAGGCGGTATGCTTGCGGGATGGAAATTCTCAAACTTCAAGGATGGTGTATTCTCTGAATTTTTCCATGTCAATGATGCTGATGGAAACTTAGCATTATTACCGGATAATATTAATGTTGTTGATGCATGTATGCTATCAGACATGGTTCCTACCGGTTTCCATGGTGTTGAACTGGCTGATGTTCAGTTTGGTGATACAGTATTAGTAATTGGTATTGGTCCGGTAGGATTAATGTCAGTTGCCGGTGCAAACTTAAGAGGTGCGGCTAGAATTATTGCGGTTGGATCAAGACCGGTCTGTGTGGAAGCTGCTAAAAAATATGGTGCTACTGATTTTATAAACTATAAGAACGGTCCAATTGAAGATCAAGTTATGGCTATGACAAATGGCAAAGGCGTAGATAAGATTATTATTGCCGGCGGTACTGTTGAAACATTTGATACAGCTGTAAAAGTTTTAAAACCGGGTGGTAAGATTGGCAATGTCAACTATTTAGGCAGTGGTGATGTTATCAATATTCCAAGAGTTGAATGGGGTGTTGGTATGGGTCACAAACAGATTAATGGCGGATTAATGCCGGGCGGAAGATTAAGAATGGAGAAATTAAGTGCTTTAGTATCAAGCGGAAAGCTTGATTTAGCCCCTCTTTCAACTCATGTCTTTGAAGGATGGGAACATATTGAAGAAGCTCTCTTCTTAATGAGAGATAAACCGGCTGATCTAATTAAACCGGTTGTAAAATTTGCTGATTAAAATAAAGGCAGATTAGTTAAGCTAATCTGCTTTTTTAGGAGCTGCTTATGAAAATATTAGTTGTTTCAGGATTTCTGGGAGTTGGAAAAACAACATTCATCAAAGAAATGATCAGGAGATCAAAAAAGAAATTTGTAGTCTTAGAAAATGAATATGGAGAAGTAAATCTGGATAGTCAACAGTTAAGAACTGTCTCAGAAATGAACATTTTTGAAATGACTGAAGGATGTGTTTGCTGCAGTATGAAAGACAGCTTTGTTAATTCTATTCTGGCTATTTCAGGATCTTTAGATCCTGACTATCTGATTGTTGAACCAACAGGTATTGGTAAACTAAGTAATATTATAGAAAATATTAAGAAAGTAGAATATGAAAAAATTAAGTTTGTAGGCAGTATTGCTTTAATTTCTCCACAAACACTATTAAGATTAGAAAAAGATTATCAGGATATCTATTTAGATCAAATGAAAAATGCATCACATATTGTTTTTTCTAAATGTGAGCATGAAGAGCCCGCTTTTTTTGATCAGGCAAGTGAACAAATTCATACCTATAATCCGGATATTTCTATTTATAAAGGACATTACAAGAATTTAAATGATCAGTGGTGGGATGATTTATGGCTATCACATGATGTCAAGATCATTAAAGACAATTCAGAGAATATATCTTTAGATACTTTAACACTTTATCATCCTAAAATGAGTCATATTGGTGAATTTGTCTTTTTCTTAGAAGAAATGCTGAGAGGAAAATATGGAAAGATTATTAGAGCTAAAGGGTTGGTTCAATGTCAAGATATTATTTTAAGATTTGATCTTGCTGATAAACAGTATGCAATCATTGAGTCTAATATACAGGATAATATTCAGTCTGTCTTTATAGGCAGTTATTTAAACAAAATTGCCCTTTCTACAAAGCTAAAAGCTTCATTAAATTCTTCTCCTGTAAAAAAACTAATTAGAAAGTAAAACCATTTCAATAAGAAATGGTTTTTTACATAAACAAAAAGGATTGGAAATCCAATCCTTTAGTTATTATTTCTTTTTAGCTGTTCTGGCATCTCTTTCTTTTGCAAATTCCGGATAAAGATCTGCATATGGAGTCTCATAGTCATAGATACGAGTCATAATATCTTCCATATCTTTAACCATAGGCATTCTAGGGTTAGCCGGAGTACACTGATCTTCATAAGCATTCATAGCCATTCTATGTACTGATTCCATCCATGCATCTTTATCAATACCCTGAGATTTAACATTAGTCGCACCGCCAATTTTTACCCATAACTGTTCTACTGCTGTTGCAAACATTTCTACACCTTCAGCATCAGTTTTTGGCTTTAATCCAATTAATTCTGCTAATTCTCTATACTTCTTATCAGCTTTATAATTTTCAATCTTTGGCCATACATTTAATTTAGTAGGTACTGTCCCATTATATCTAATAACATGAGATAATAAGATACCATTTGTTCTACCATGAGGAATATGCCATTCTCCGCCAATCTTATGAGCCATTGAATGGTTTACACCGAGGAATGCATTACCAAACGCCATACCGGCTATAGTAGCTGCATTATGCATTTTAATTCTGGCATCCGGATCAGCAGTTAATACTGATTTCTCTAAGTTTTCAAAAACCAGCTTAACAGCCTGTTTAGCCCAACCATCAGTAAAGTCACTAGCTAAGATAGAAACATATGCCTCCATCGCATGAGTCAGTACATCAATACCGGTATCAGCAGTAATCGTAGCAGGTACAGTTAAAGTAAATTCAGGATCCACAATAGCTACTGTTGGTGTTAATGAATAATCTGTTAATGCATATTTAACATTATTTCTTGTATCTGTAATGATTGCGAATGGTGTTACTTCTGCTCCGGTACCTGATGTAGTTGGAATCGCAATCAGATTAGCTTTCTTTCCTAATTCAGGGAACTTAATCGCTCTTTTTCTAATATCCATGAATTTCTGTTTGATATCATCAAAGTTTACTTCCGGATGTTCATACATCAGCCACATAACTTTAGCAGCATCCATAGCTGAACCGCCACCTAAAGCAATAATAGTATCAGGCTGGAATCTTCTCATCAGATCAACTCCTGCATTTACAACTTCTAATGTCGGATCTGACTGTACATCAAAGAACAACTCAATATCTACTTTATTTCTTCGTCTTCTAATAACATCCTCAATCTTAGCAACGTATCCAAGGTTATACATACCTCTATCAGTAATAATCATAGCCTTTTCCATTCTTCTCATATCTCTTAGATATTTGATTGAATTACGTTCAAAATAGATTTTTGGTGGAAGTTTAACCCATTGCATATTATTGTTACGTCTCCCTATTCTCTTAATATTTAATAAATCAGCTGTACTTACATTGTTAGATACTGAATTGTGTCCATAGCTTCCACATCCAAGTGTAAGTGAAGGAAGGAAAGCATTATATACTGAACCAATTCCGCCAAATGTAGAAGGTGCATTCTCAATTATACGAATAGCTTTTACTCTCTTACCAAATTCAACACTAATACTATGATCCTGTGTATGAATAGCAGCTGAATGCCCTAATCCATTAAATTCTACAGAAGCAGCAGCTAAATTAATACCATCTTCAGTATTCTCAGCTTTCTGCATTGCTAGTATTGGAGATAACTTTTCTCTTGTCAGCGGTTCATTTACGCCAATCTCTTTTGTTTCAACAACAATACACTGAATATCATCAGGAACAGTAAATCCTGCCTGTGCAGCAATCCATACAGCTGATTTACCGGCAACTGCACCATTTAAACGAGCATTCTCTACACCTTCTTTATATGCTTCTACACCAAACATATATTTTTCAAGCATCGCTTTTTCTTGTGCATTTGCAAAGTAAACATGATATTTAGCTAATTCTTTTTTAAATTCTTTATAGACTTCTTTATCTACAATAACATTCTGTTCTGATGCACAGATCATTCCATTATCAAATGTCTTTGATAAATAAACATCATTTGCTGCCATAGCCAGCTTTGCTGTCTTTTCTACATAAGCAGGTACATTACCGGCACCTACACCTAAAGCAGGCTTACCACATGAATAAGCAGCCTTTACCATAGCATTTCCGCCGGTAGCTAAAATAGTAGCAATACCGGGATTATTCATTAATGAGCTGGTAGCGTACATTAATAAATTATTTCCTTTAGGACTGGTTCCTTCAGTATTCTGTAAGCTCATAGGAAGCCACTGTATACAATCTTCAGGAGCTCCTGCAGCAACAGCTGCATCTCTCATAACCTTTGCAGCAGCAATTGAACAATCATGTGCTCCTGGATGGAATGAAAAAATAATAGGATTTCTTGTCTTCATTGCAATCAGTGATTTAAAGATTGCTGTTGAAGTTGGATTTGTTACCGGAACAATACCACATACTACACCAACCGGTTCAGCAATTTCAGTAACACCGGTTAATGAATCTTCGTTAATAATACCTACAGTTTTTGTATGACGCATATTGTTTGTTACATATTCACAGGCAAATAAATTTTTGACTGCTTTATCTTCAAATACGCCTCTGCCGGTCTCATTAACTGCAAGTTCTGCCAGACTGCCATGATGATCTAATCCGGCAACAGACATTTTGGCAACAATATAGTCAACCTGCTCCTGAGTAAATCCTTCAAATTTATCAAGAGCTACTAAAGCCTTCTTCACCAGTTCATCGACAGTTGCATCAATTTGTTCCTCAGTAGACCATTCTTTTACTAATTTTTTTTCTTTAGCCATTTTCTTTCCTCCGTTAGTCAAAAAAGATTTTTTCTTTTTATCTGAGATTAATATACATGACCTTTTGTGAAAAATCAATCAAGTATATAAAAAACTATTGATGTAAGCGTTTATAAATTTTTAAATATCGTTAATAATATACAATTAATATATATACTATTCAGTTCGTAATGCAGTAACAGGATCTTTTTTAGCTGCTATTCTGCTTGGTACAAAACCGGCTATTAAAGTTAGAATCACACTGATTATAATCAGAATGATACTGTATCTTATAGGCAGCACCATAACATTAGGAACATTTTGCGTCCTTTCCACCCATTGATTAATAGGAACAGAAATGAGCAAGGTTGCAATAATCCCAAACAATCCTGCTAATAATCCTTCAATAAACGTTTCAGCATTAAATATCTTGCTGATATCTTTCTTAGATGCCCCCATTGCTCTTAGAATACCTATTTCTTTAGTACGTTCTAAGACCGATATATAAGTAATAATAGAAATCATAATACTGCTTACTATCAAAGAAATAGATACAAAAGCAATGAGAACTAATGAAATTGTATCAATAATAGAAGTAATAGAATCAGTAACCGTTCCAATAATATCAGTATAAGTAACTTTATCAGTGTCTTTACTAGCCTGATTATTATATTTCTTAATAAATGCTTCTACATTCTCCTTAGCAGCAAAACTGATAGAATAAAAAGAAATACCTGAAGGTTTGTCTATTGTATAATAACCCAACTTATCCATCACTTCATCATAATTAGCTGGTGTAGAGGATGACATCTGAGCCAGCATAACTTTCAGCTGATCATTGGATAAATCAAGATTCATTGATGATTTTATCTTATTCATATATTCTTTCTGATATGTCTTCATATAATTCTCTAGATATTTTTTCATCTGACTATTCAGGTTTTTTGAATTCATATATTTTTTTGCATATTCATTCATATACTGATCAATCTGCTGCTGTGACAGCTGAGATTTCATTTGCTTATTAATATACTTCTTTAATTCTTCCTGCTGCTGTTGGGTAAGATTCTCAAAATTAAAGTTTTTAGATGATGTCTGCTGCTTAATATAACTCTGAATATAACTGTCTAATCTTTTCTGTAAAGCATCTCTGGTTTGCTTAGGAAGTCTGTTTAAATAATCACTAATCTGCTGATCAGATATCTGACTAAAATCAGATGGAAGTTTCTCTGTTGCTTTATTAATCTGAGATTGAATATCGGCGGCGGTTGAAGATGAAACAAATAAGGCAATATACTCTCTTGATTCTGTAACTTTTTCCTGTCTTATCTGATTTGTAGTTAAAAACTGGTATTTATTATCTTTATGATAAATCCATCCTACAAAAGTATAACTTATACTATTCTGAGATGCTCTTTGCGGATTATCAGTAGGAATATTAGTAATCTCAGCATTTTCACTATAGTTTGTACTCTGACTTAATAATGTTCCATCATAATTCTTAAAAACAATCTGATATGTCTTTGGTGCCTCTTCTTGTCTTAAAGATAGATAAGGTGTATAAGAAAGACTCATCAATCTTCCGGATTGTATGCTTGTTCCATTAATATTGACAAAAGGATTTGTTTTTGTCTTTGCTTTTTCATTAAAATTTTTACCTGTTAAAATATTGATTTTTGTATTCGACAATTGTGCTCTAACAACAGAACTTTGCTCTGTCCTATCTAATAAATACCGAGTTAATGAATAGTCATACCCTACACCGCTTTTAATAGATGATTTATCATTAGATTGTAAAATAGCCGTAATCTTTACTTCTGTTCCATCTTTTAAATGCTTCTTTAAGTAATCTTTATTATCACTTTGATCTACATAAGCCTGACCGCTTTTAACATATAAATCACTAGGTGCAAAGACTCTATAAGACTTTCCTATTGCTTCACTATAATCAAATGATTTTACTACATCCTTAACTTTCTTATTATTTTTAATTTTTTCTATCATATCATTCATTGCATGATAATCCATTAATCCTAAAGTATAAAGACTATAATCTGATATCTCATTATTTTTGTTAATAATTAAAGCTGCTTCATTATACTTGGAAGGCCATTTTCCTTTTAATAATTTATATTGCTGATCTCTTAATTTCTTATTAGAAACCAACTGTGTCCATGAAGCGGAAATACTATTTGCTGAGAACATAGAACTGATTGAAGACATTCTCTGACTATTATTATTAGATAGTAAAGAAGCCGGACTTGTCTTAACCACCCCTTCTTTACTATCTAAGCGATAAACCTGTGGCTTAATTGCATATTTATATTCAATAGATATAATATCCTTATCTAAATCTGATTGATGTTGATCTAAATATGTTTTAAATTTTCTCAAATCATTTGTCTTAATCATTTCCTGAGTTGTCTTAACTGAATCAGAAACAATATTATTAGAATAAATCCTGGCATCTGTATGCCGAGTATTATTTTTCTTTTCTGATCTGCTCATCATTGATTGTAAATCTATTGCCTGCTTCTCTAATTCAAGAGGATAGCTGCCCAGCATATCCGTTTCCTGTTTTACGATATACTGATTAACTCCACTACTTAAAGCAAGAATAGCGGCTATCCCAATAATACCAATAGAACCGGCAAATGAAGTTAATGCCGTTCTTCCTTTTTTAGTCATTAAATTATTAAGTGATAAGCCTAAAGCTGTTGTAAACTTCAGCTTAGTATATTTCATCTTATCTTTACCAAGTACTTCATGACTCTCTTTAAAAGGATTACTATCATGAACAATATGACCATCTTTTACATTTACAATTCGTGTAGCATACTTTTTTGCTAATTCAGGATTATGAGTTACCATAATAACCAGTTTTTCACCAGCTGCTTTTTTTAATAAATCCATCACCTGAATACTGGTATTGGAATCCAATGCTCCTGTTGGTTCATCAGCAAGAATAATATCCGGATTATTAATCAATGCTCTGGCAATCGCTACTCTTTGCATCTGTCCGCCGGAAAGTTGATTAGGTCTTTTATGAATATGATCCTTTAGTCCCACTTTTTCTAAAACTTCTATCGCTCTCTTTTTTCTTTCTGATTTGGAAATACCTGATAATGTAAGTGCCAATTCTACATTTGCAAGTACACTCTGATGAGGAATAAGATTATAAGATTGAAAAATAAATCCGATACGTCTATTACGATAGGCATCCCAGTCTTTATCTTTATACTTCTTTGTACTGATATTATTAATGATCAAATCCCCGCTGTCATATCTATCAAGACCGCCGATAATATTTAATAATGTTGTTTTTCCCGAACCTGATGGTCCTAAAATGGCTGCAAATTCATTTTCTCTAAAACTGACACTGATATTATCTAAAGCCTTTTGTATGTAATTATCTGTCTTATATGTCTTCGTAATATTTTTAATCTCAAGCATAACTATCCCCCTGTTTCTAGCTATCCTATCACAGCTTTATATAAAAATAAACTTATTTACTTACTATATAAAGAATTT
>ENA-OWLX01000848-OWLX01000848.1-metagenome-genome-assembly--contig:-NODE-848-length-11538-cov-12.936950_pt1 | contig 11538 bp, 7 predicted proteins | sample MGYA00245351_ERZ651106 | MGnify/ENA primary metagenome ERZ651106 (study PRJEB26857, sample SAMEA4031768) | metagenome | biome: human; feature: oral; material: saliva | place: Philippines | collected 2014... | reverse complement strand
GATATGTTAAGCACCGCACTATTTGCAAATGTATATAACTGATATTTTAGATTATCACGTGCCTGTTCAACCAGAGTACTATCCTTACTTACTTTTTCTACGTTCAGATAAGCCCAAGTCTTATCTGCACCACCCTCGCCAAGATTAATATGGTTGTCTTCACTCGCAAAATCAGCAACCATGGTAATACCTGCCATAATCATTGATTCAGGGCTAAAATAGTACTTATTATTCATCATGTCTGTTGAAACCAGACCTGTGTATCCCCATTCACCGCGCATAATTTTTCTAATAAGAGCTGATGAATGAGCTGCATTTGTCGCACCTATTCTGTTAAATGCAATCATAACTCCCATACCCTTAGCATCGTTAAGTGCACCTTCAAAGCCGCGAAGATCTGTTTCTCTATACTTCTGCTCGTTCATATATATAGAAACACCTGCTCTATTATGCTCCTGATCATTGAAACCAATATGCTTAGGACCATTGATTATACCTTTTTCATTGTTTCCTTTTATAATTTCGTACCCAATTCGATTTGTCAACATTGGATCCTCTGAAATATATTCATAATTACGTCCGTTGTAAGGTGTACGACGCTGTGTAAGACCAGTTCCCCAAATTTGATAGTTTTTAAGCCATAATCCACTGTTACCTTCAATCAATCCCCACTCATAAGCAAGTTGAGGGTTAAAAGAAGATGCAAGTAGAGTCTGAGAATGAACATTGAACCTGTAGGATTCTCCTGATTCTTCATCAACATAAGTGCCTGTAAAGCCTGATACTCCTTCATGTTGTGTAACTACAGGGTTTTCCACATTTGTAAGTGTATCTGCCCGACTTCCTCCATGAATAACCGCACCAACAGCCTCATCAATTGTGATCTGAGCTACAAGGTCAGACCAAAACTTATTATTGACATCATTTAACTCCTCAGCTTTTATATTTTGGGAATTAAATCTAAGTCCTGCATCCTTGCCTTCGGTAGCATTTCCTGTTTCAGATAGTACATAGGTTTGATTTTTAAGTTCCTTAATCCATTCTTCTGATTTAGGACTGTCAGCAATCCTTACTTCAACATCTTTATTGTAATTCTTAGGCCAGGTAGTCTCCCAATCAGAACGTGACAAATATGTAACTGTATCCTTTCCCGTCCAATAGTTAAGGTCTGCATTATCAGCAACATTTGTAACTACTGTATTATTTGATACGGCGAAGGTACTCTTATCAAACTCTGCAAGATTCCAGTTTATAGTTGTTCCTTTAGCTTCTGCGTCCATACCATCAGATACGGTTTTACCCTTTGCTGCCAAGAAATTGTTTACTGCTTCATGTGCACCGGCTGCTGCCGTAAAGAGATAGTCACCATCGTCCAATATATATGTCTTGGCATTTCTATAGTCATAGCTTGCAAGATATTTAGATGGAAGAGTAATTGTAACTTCCTTTGTTTCACCTGCTTTTAAATCTACCTTTTCTGAATTGAGAAAATCAACAGCAGATTTTTCTACACCGTTTTTCTTATCATATTCTGTATAAGGCTTCTGTACATAGAGCTGGGCAAGGAATTTTCCATCCTTATCACTATTATTTGTAACCTCAATTACTGCTGTTATATTACCATCAGCTTTTTTTTCTACTTCAATACTCTTAAGTTTCTGAGTATAATCCAGATATGAAAGCCCATGTCCGAAAGAATATGTAACCTCATCATTGTAATTCCAGCTTTTACCCTGAGTAGCACCCAAGGCTGATGAAGCCTTTGACTCAGGATTCATTATGGAATCAAAATATCTGGTTTCATAATATTTATAACCAACATATATTCCTTCTGCTGCAACATAATAAGTTCCACCATTATAGGTATCTTTACCACCAAAAGATCCAGCCTTTTCATTTGATATTTCAATACCCTTAAATCTTTCATCTCCACCGTCTAAAACAACTTTATAATCAGCATAATAACCTCCTCCAAAATTTTGAACTGCAGGTATGGATGCATTATCAACTACATAGGTATCGGGAAGTGCTCCTGTTGAGTTTACTTTTCCTGATAATACATTTACTATACCGGTACTCTGATAGTCATTTACTGTACCAATATATGCAATGCCGTCTACCTCATGTTTTCCACCTTTTGCAATATCACTAATCTGAAGAGTGTTACCACTATTAATCAGAACAATAACCTTTGAGCATAATTCTTTTGCCTTATCTACAAGGGCCAGTTCGTCTTCTGAAAGAGCCAAAGGATCTTTCCCTGTAGCTTCTCCTGCATAGTTTACAGCAGTTCCCCTTCCATATGTGTTAGACTCTCCTGCCCCTCTTGCAAAAACAACAACTCCTGTAGTTTTTTCCTTATCTATTGAGGATTCCCAGTTACTGCCTGCCCCCTTTTCCTCAAATAATGATGGGGGAACTTCGGCAATCTGATACTGAGTCATATCACCGGGCTCTGCTACATAAATATTATCATATTGAGCAACATCTTCCATTTTACCGGTCCATTTATTTTTCTTCTGTACAGTATGCTTATTTAGTAATTTTTCTACATAAAACTTTTCAAGATCAGAATTCACTGTATACCCTGCATTCTTAAATGCCTGAACAAGATCAACCGCATCACTATTACCAGCCTTAAAATCACCTGTTTTATAAGGGAAAGGTGCATATGCTGCAAGTCCAAATAGTGCAATATTTTTTTTGTCACTTATTGGAAGTGCCCCATTGTCATTTTTCATAACAACAGTTCCTTCTTCACCTTCTTTTATTGCCAAGTCTTTTGCTGCAGCCATCAGATCTTTGACTGTAGAATAATCACTTTTGAATCTTGCACTTTCACTATCAGTAAGTGTTTCATAGCTACTTGTTCCTAGTGCATAATCTATTTTTGAACGATACTGATTGATAATTCCTGTACTCATAGATGATATCAAAAAAGTACCTGCCATTACGGCCGAAACCCCTTTCAAAAACTTTGCCCTCTTACTACTTTTCATAAACTGTCTCCTCCTTTATGAATACATACAAAAAGATTTGCTACTTCAATAATGTCTTTTTTCTTTTTATGTTGCCAGTATATCACAACAATTTCTATAAAATTTTTATTGGCGTAAACAGTATTTATTTTCACGTCATCAGTTAATTCCATCTAAGACTGATATTTATATGAAATTTCGTTTGTCAAATTAAGTTAGAATTTTTTTAACACTTATCAATTGATAGACTAAAACAAAATAAATCAATACTCCCTAGGTGGGGTCGCGCCAAAATTTTTGTCGTGTTTTTTCCGGCTGTATTTTTGACTTTCCATAAAAACACGGTCTTGTTCATTTCGTATCCCAAGAGATTACATAAATGATTCACTCGAAGGTCATATTATTCCATATCGCATTCTTCTTTCTTTACTTTAAATAATTTAAACATTTGCTTTTTGTTCATTTTCTAAAATTCTAGTTAAAAATGTTTTACTAATCTAAAAAACCTACATGCGGTGTCACGCCAAAGGAGTCAGCCAATTCTTTCAGTTGCTGGTCAGTAATTTCTTGCTTGATGACGCCACCTTGAGCTCCGACCTGCGAATAAATCATAGCTGCCTTTTCGATAACTTCTACCAAACCGTAGGTTTCATCAAGAGAGGTACCTGAAGCAAAGAGTCCGTGGTGAGGCCAGATAACCGCCTGGTATTCACCCATCTTAGCTGCAGTCGCTGCACCAATCTCTGTCGTTCCTGGAGTCATGTAAGGAATGACACCGATACCTTCTGGAAAGACGACTAGAGACTCTGCCTGCATTTTCCAGAGAAGGCGAGATAAGTGACGTTCATCTAGGTCCTGCGTAAAGGTCAGAGCAATCAAGTTAGTTGGATGGCAATGGAAAACCACACGCTGGTCAGGATTGACCTTTAGGCGCTCGATATGGCTCATCAGGTGACTTGGAAATTCAGACGTTGGCTTGCCACCGTCCGCAAATCCCCAGAGCAAGTCTGCCGTCTGTCCGTCCTCACTGATACGTACCAACCCCAAATCAAGCTCAGGCTGGTTGATAACATTACGGAAATAGCGACCAGTTCCCGTCACCAGATAATAATAGCCTGCAAGAGCTGAGGCATCAAAGCCAAGGTCATAGCTTCGCAGCACTGCTTGGTTGTCTTCGTAGCCAGCCACTTCGTCTGGCAGAACGCGCACAGAGACATTGCCTCCGTTGCGCTCATCCCAATAGCGCTCATAAGATTGACGGGTAACTTCACACATTTTTTGCACGATCGGTGCAGTCACAAATTTTATCATATTTTCCTCCTAACGATTTTTCAAAATTTCTTCTTCGTAGATTTCTACTTCTTTGAGCCAATCAAGACCAATTGGCACACCATTTTGCTGGCAGAAATAGTTCCAGACATCACTATAAGGGAAGTCTTTCAACTCTTCTGTGTAAGCAAGACGAGAGGTAAAATCAAAGCTATTTTCCATTTCTTTCAGTTCTTTTATTGGTTCAAGCAGGGCTTTCAAGAGAGCCTTCTGTGTATTGCGAGTACCAATGACCCAGGCTGCGATACGATTGATCGTCGCATCGAAGAAATCTAGGCCAATAACTGCCTTATCCAACAAGTCGTTGCGGACCAATTCCTTAGCAATATCTTGCAACTCATCATCCATGATGACCACATGGTCAGAATCCCAGCGAACAGGACGTGACACATGGAGCATGATTCCCTTGCTAAAGAGGGCAAGTGAAGAAAGCTTGTTGGAAATGACTTCCGTTGGGTGGAAATGTCCTGCATCCAACAAAATCATCTTATCACGTGTCAAGCCATAGCCCATGTAGAATTCATGCGAGCCGACCGTATAGGCTTCTGCACCGAGACCAAAGAGCTTGCTTTCTACTGCATCTTGAGTATAGTTTTCGTTTACCTGATCCGCAAAAATCTCGTCAAGGGACTCCATCAAGCGTTTGCGTGGTGCAAGACGGTCCACAGGATTGTCTTTGAAACCATCTGGCACCCAGAAGTTGTTGTAGCAGGTTTCCCCTAATTCTTTACCAAAGTATTCGGCCACACGTCGACTACGTTTTCCATGCTCAATCCAGAAATCACGAACTGCCTTATCAGGATGAGCTAGGGTGAAGCCGTCTTTCATCATCGGGTGTGAGAAGAAGGTAGGGTTAAAGTCAAGACCTAGACCTTGCTCTTTTGCCCAAGCCACCCATTTTTCATAATGCTTTGGTTCAATCTGGTCAAGGTCAACTGCCTCATCTGTGTCCAAATAAATAGCGTGCAGATTGAGCTTGTGCTTCCCTGGGATAAGGGAGAAGGCCTTCTCCAAATCCTGACGGAGTTGGTCAGGAGTACGAGCCGCACCTGGATAGTTTCCCGTCGACATGATACCACCTGTCAACTCGCCCTCTGGACTCAAAAAGCCCTTGACATCATCTCCTTGCCAACAGTGCATGGAAATTTTAATGCCCTGCAACTTTTCGAGTACGGCATCGGTATCGACACCGATTTCTGCATAGCGTTTTTTTGCTTCTTCGTAACGTTGTGTAATAGTTGTCATCTTGATTCCTCTCTTTATTCTGGATAGTAAGTAGTTATGTTAATATTTCCTGCTAGCCAGTTTCTGGCTTCAGCTAGGTCAGTAAAGGTTCCCTTGCTAATCATCTGGACTAGGATATTCCCAATGGCTGTAGCTTCTCCAGGTCCTGCAAGGACTTGTTTGCCGATGCAGTTAGCCGTTAATTGATTGAGCAGAGCAACATTTGACCCTCCTCCAACGATATGGAGCTTATCCAAGGGCCGTCCTGTCAGTCTTTCTAATTCTTGCCATTCACTCGCATAGGCCTTGGCTAGGCTAGAATAGACACACATGACCAGCTCCCCGACGGTTTCTGGTACAGGCTCGCCCTTCTCACGGCAGGCCGCCTGTATCTCCTCTATCATATTAGCAGGGTTAGTAAAGCGCTCATCATTGACATCGATGGTCTGCTGGAAGGGTTCCACTTGCCTTGCCTGCTCTGCCATTTCCCTAAAGGAATAGCAGTAATCATAGAGGCGAGCAATTTCTTGGACGCACCACATGCCTGTGATATTTTTGAGGAAGCGGTAGGTTTGGTAAGCGCCCCACTCGTTGGTGTAGTTGGCCTCATAGGCTTGTTGACTGGTCAGTGGCTCATGGTTTTCGACGCCAATCAGAGACCAGGTTCCGCTAGATAGGTAGGCCCAGTTCCCACTGGTTGCGGGCACGCCGACCACAGCCGATGCCGTATCGTGGGTAGCCACCGCAATCACTTCAAGCTCTGGCAAGTCGTAGTGGACGTAGTGCTCCGACTTGACCTTGCCAAGACTTTGTCCGGTTTCCACTAAGGTCGGGAATTTGTCTTTGGTCAATTGCAGAGCTTCTAGCAGGTTTGAGTCATAGTCACGCTGACCTAGATTAAGGAGCTGGGTCGTAGAAACATTAGACACCTCTCCTGCAATTTTCCCAGTCAAGACATAGGCAATATAGTCAGGAATGAGGAGAATCTTGTCAGCCTGCGCTAGCAATTCACGCTCCTCAACATAGAGCTGATAAAGGGTGTTGAAATTCAAAAACTGAATCCCGGTCTTGTCATAAATGGTCTCCGCAGGAATTTTCTCAAAAAACTGCTCCATAGCATCCTTTGTTCGCTTATCTCGGTAGGAAATAGGTTGAGCTAACAACTGGCCTAACTGGTCAATCAAGCAATAATCTACTGCCCAAGTGTCAATACCCAGCGTTGCAGACTCAACACCGAGTGCCTTGACCATTTCTAATCCGATGAAAATTTGCTTAATGAGTTCTGTGATATTCCAGCGGTCGTGACCATCCACCTGCTCAAAACCATTTTTGAAGCGATGGACTTCCTGTAAATCAAGACCATCTGACTGTTGTGCAAGAATGACACGGCCACTTGAAGCACCAATGTCAACAGCGATATGGTAAGTCATGGAATACTCCTCCTAAACTAAGATACAGAGCCGTTAAACAACTCAATGAAAAATAGGGAAAACGACGAGAGTTTAAAAACTCTATGAGACTTCATCTTTTTTCGAAGAGTTGTAGGCGATTTCAATTTAATAAGATAATTAGATCAGCTCGCAACTCAATATAAACGAACCGCAAACTTTGATAGCGTTTTCTTACAACTCTATTTAACCTTATTTCCTTTTATGGTACAATATCAGAAGAACATTTAATTCGTATCAAATTTACAGATTAGGAGAAATCATGTTAGAAAATTATTTATTACAAGAAACAGACCATGAACAGCAACAAAAAATCAGGGGTTTTATCCCTGATGTGACAGATATTATGCAGGATGAGACACCAAAACTACGGTCTCAACTCTTCTTCCAAAACAAGGATATCTACATGAGTAAGCACAGCCGTTATGCAGATTATCCTGAGCATTCTCATCAATTTTTAGAGTTAAATTACATCTATAAGGGATGTTGTCAGCAACGGATCAATGACAAGGATATTCTTCTTGAAGAAGGCGATATTCTGCTCATGGATACAGACAGTCGCCATGCTATCAAGGCGCTTGGCCAGGAGGATATCCTCATCAATATCCTCTTTCAGAACACCGATGTTTCCCTCAATTGGCTCAACAACTTGCGTGGAGAGGATAGCCTTCTCTACAAGCTCCTACTTTCTTCTAGTAGCCAACAGTTTGCCCATGATAACTACTTAATTATCCCTGCCAAGTCCAACCAGCATATCCAGTCCATCCTACACCAGATGATGACGGAGTATTTTCTTCCACAGATCTTTTCGGAAAATATCATCCGCCGGTATCTTCCTATCCTCTTCTACGAGCTGGCTAGGACTTTACCTTCTATCGAGCATCAGGCTAGCGTCATCTTGGAAGAGACGCCTTATTTACAGGCACTCAAGTCGATTGACAAGGAATTTACCAGCTTGACCTTACAAGAACTGGCTGACCGCATGGCTTTTAACAAAAACTACCTCAGCAACCTCATCAAGGAAAAGAGCGGGCTGACCTTCACCCAACTCATCACCCAGCGCAAGCTCATGAAGGCTCAACACCTCCTCCAGTCCACCGCCATGCCCATCCAAGAAATTGCCCTCACTGTCGGCTTCAGTAACAAAACCTACTTTTATGCCAAATATAAGGAATACTTCGGTTATGGACCGAGGGATGAGAGGAAATAATAAGTCATATGTCACACCTTCCAATTCCCTCTGAGTATGTACGCTTGACGCTTTCATCATTTACTAGTAGGCACTGATTTTCTAGATTTTCCTAACTTGGTACTCATAGCCATCTATATAAACATTTAACTTTTCCTGCTTTATTTTAAGTTCGATTTCAACTGTGCCAAAGTTACACCTGCTGTTAAATTCATCTTGGCATAGTCATATTTGGCTAAGCGACGATTCTCTGGGTTGCTATTATCTAGATTTTTAAGAACTTCCGCTCCCTAGTCCTTCTGTCTTTTTGTCAAATTCAGGGCAATTACTTTGGCTTGCCGCAAATTAACTGCAATATTCATACGTTCTCCTTTAAAATAAATATCCACCGGCTAAGTGAAGTGCATCCCAAGAGTTAGACAGAAAATCTAACTTTTGGGATGCACTTCACAATCCGGGGGGCTTAGTCAGACAAAAAAAGCGCTAGAATCACTTCTAACGCTTTTTATAAGCTTCAATCAACGCTTCAATTTCCGCCAAAGTTTTCGCAAAATGAATTTGGCTTCTGTCTTCTGCGCTCAGTAAGTTTGTTTCCACCATTTTATCGAAAAAGGCTTCTAAATGGTCATAGTAGCCTTCCATATTATAGAAGATACAAATGCCATTCGTTTGACCTACTCGTACCCAAGAAACCACCTCTGCGATTTCTTCGAGAGTTCCTGGACCTCCTGGAAGCGCAATGTACAGTTCACTGAGTTCGATCATCTGATTTTTACGCTCGGACATCGTATCGACAATATGGAGCTTCGTGATATCTTGTTTCGCAATTTCACGGTCTACAAAAAACTGCGGCATCACGCCAATGACTTTGCCGCCTTCTTTCATCACGGCAGTTGCAACTACTCCCATCAGTCCTGTATTTCCACCACCATAGACAAGCGTGTGGTGATTTTTTGCCATCCACTTCCCTAGTTCTTCTGTCTTTTTGTCAAATGCCGGACAATTACTTTGGCTTGCCGCACAATAAACTGCAATATTCATACGTTCTCCTTTAAAACAAAGAGGCGTAATCTCTTACGCCTCCAGTAACATTATTTTTTAAATGCTTCGATAATTTCGTCAGCAATATTTTTAGAACAGATAACACCTGTTGTCTTTTTGTTAGGAACTAAGAAGTCAACTTCTTTTCCGTCCACTGTACTGTAGTGTAATCCTAATTCTTTAGCAATCACCATTCCTGGTGCGATATCCCAAGGTGCTAATAATGTAGAAACATATGCTACTGATTTTCCTAAAATCACTTGAATATGCTCAATTGAAGAAGCGCCGTAAGTACGAGTAACCATTGCTTTACGAATCATTTCTGCTTCTTTTTCAGTCGCTTCTAATAACATAAATCCATTCACGTTAATAGAGCTGTCGCTAATGCTATGGATTTCAGGCGTTGAAAGACGACGGCCGTTGCAGTACGCACCGTAATCTTTAATACCGTATACGAAGCGATCACGCATTACATCGTAAATGTAGCCTAATAGACCTACACCATCTTTATATAAAGCAATCATAATACCGAAGTCTTCTTTACGTTTCACGAAGTTCAATGTGCCATCGATTGGATCGATTAACCAAACGTAACCGTCCATTGAAGTTAATTCGTCACCGAAACCTTCTTCTCCCATGATTTTATGTGTTGGGAATTGTTCGCGAATTTTTGCGATAAAGAATTGTTCAATTTCTTTATCCACGTTTGTTACTAAGTCGTTACGACTTGTTTTTGTATCTACTTTTAATGGTTCACCAAAGCTGTGACGGATTTTTTCTCCAGCCTCCATAATCCAGTCAGTTACTAATAGGTGTGTTGCTAATAAATCCATTATTTTTTCAATCCTTCCATACGAATAATTTTTGTTGCGTTTTTACTTGCTTGGACCACACGATAAAGGCTATATCCAGACACTTCCTCGAATTCACGACCCAGTCTCTTCTCTTCACCGATACTACGGACTACCGTTTTAAATTCTTGGTAGGCTTTTTTAAAAGCTTCTACTTGGATTCCTTTTTCGTAAGCCTCTTCGACCGCATTCCAAAGTTTGATGACTTTATTCATCTCTTCATGCGACCATTCCAAATCAATTGGATAACTATAATTGGCCATCTCGCCACCTCACAATCATACCTATTTAGTATACACTTTTTCTGCAAGAGTTTCCATTTATGAAGCAAAAAAATTAGTGATGAAAATGATAACTTCGAATCCTTGCGGATTTTTCATTGTCGTTGTAATGGGGCACCGGCTCAAGTCTTACGTCTTTCGCCTTTAAAGCCTCAAAGCAGGAGTAAGAAATAAATTTCTACTCCTGCTAATTCGCGTTTAATGCACTTCCCCATTACTACGACTATAAATCCGCCAGATTCTCCGTCATCATCTTCTTGGTGCCGTATATGGTTAAATACAACTCTTTTTCAGTATTTACTAAATAGGTTGATTCCTCGCAAATTAGAGAAATCCGCTCAAACTTCATCACTGCTTTTCAGTCCGATTTGTTGATAGCCCGCTCTTCAACCTTAGTCCCTGCACTCTCTAACTCATGAAGCGCAGGTCCCTTTCCTCTTGGGCACAAATCCCAAAAGAAAATCATTCATCTATGGATTACAGAGAATCCGCGGATTTTGTAGTTGCAGTGACAGGAATTGCATCAAAACGAGGGAGAAAGACAGAAATGCCATAGATACAATGTATCTATGGCATTTCGTTTTCTTTCCCCCACAAAGTTGAATAGGAATGAGATAGCTGTTTACAGCGAAACTCATTCCATTCAACCACTGTGCTAAGAGGGCGTAGGATTTCTAATCCATACGCCCTCTTTGAGGCTTTAAAGGTGAGAGACCTTAGGCTCGAACCGATGCCCCGTTATCGCTAATATGAAGATATCCGTAAGGATACAGAGTAATCCATAAAAGTCTTTTGATTATTTTCCTTCTTGGTATTCTTTTGCGATTTGCGCACCAAGCTTCGCGTTATTGTAAACAAGTTGGATATTCGTCTTCAAGCTTTCTCCGCCTGTTAACTCAACAATTTTCGCTAATAAGAATGGAGTGCTGTCCTTACCGTGAACGCCTTTTTCATCCGCTTCACGAACCGCTTGATCGATAATCGCATCAATTTTTTCATGTGGAATTTCGTGTTCAGCTGGGATTGGGTTTGTAACTAAGATACCACCTTTAAGACCTAGCAATTCAGAATAACGAATCATTTCCGCTACTTCTTTTGCTGAGTCAACACGGCTGTTCAATTTGTACTCAGAAGTACGAGTGTAGAATGCTGGTAAGTAGTCTGTTTGATAGCCTACAACTGGCACCCCTTTTGTTT
>ENA-OWLX01000844-OWLX01000844.1-metagenome-genome-assembly--contig:-NODE-844-length-11550-cov-6.550587_pt1 | contig 11550 bp, 9 predicted proteins | sample MGYA00245351_ERZ651106 | MGnify/ENA primary metagenome ERZ651106 (study PRJEB26857, sample SAMEA4031768) | metagenome | biome: human; feature: oral; material: saliva | place: Philippines | collected 2014 | study... | reverse complement strand
AGGTGCCTATGCAAATCAAGGATACAGACAGCTTTTTTATAAAAATTATACCATTATATATCGTGTACTGAAGGAAAAGAAAGAAGTGCATATCGTCACAGTGAGATATACACCGAGCAATTTCTAACAACTGAGTATCAAAGTAAAATAGACAGTCCGGGGCAGGACTGTCTTTCCTGTTGAAAAGGATTGGTGATAAGGCAGCCGTGTTTACATTCTTTCATTTTTTATTTGTTACGCAGTTAAAGGATGATTTTGAAAGAAAAGATATATTTGTCTCTACATCGTAACATGGGTGTGAAAAAAGCGGTGTCTTTATGCTCCTTGTTAAGAAGCAAAAGATCACCGCTTTTATGATTTCCTATTGAATTTTGATCCCCACAACATACCTTGTGGTAAAATACCTTTATTCGCAATTTTTTTACAGTGCATCAAGTCTTTTTCCTCAAAAGTAATAAATTCAATCTATACTCTTGTTAATATCTTCTAATAAAAAAGACATGTTTCCATGTCTAATCATCATTATAAGAATCTTCAATAGTTGCATCATCCTCTTCTTCATCAGATTCTTCCTCTTCTTCTGCATAGATATCATTCATATCAATATGCACATCCTCAAACTTATGACGGCTTCTCAGATCCCAGCGGTTTTCTCCTACTGTGATCATTCTGCCGTCAAGAATCAGATTTGTATAAAATAATGACTGATTGTCTTCTTTTTCTTCCTCCGTAAAGTTCTTTCTTTCAGCTACTTGTTCCCATAATTCTTTGAATTCAATAGAATGATCAATTGATCCAATAATATCATAAGCAACATTAACCATTGATTCCTGTAAATATTCCATGTTCCCTCCTACATTTTTTCAGGTGCACTGACACCCAGTAATTCTAAAGCATTAGCTAAGGTTATTCGAGATGCTTCAACCAATGCTAATCTCTGTTCTGACAATTCTTTATTAGCTTCATCTAAAACATAACAGTCATTATAAAAAGCATGAAACAATTGTGCAAGTCTTTGAATATAATTTGCGATTTTATGTGGTGCTCTTAATCTGGCAGCATCATCAACCTCATTTCTAAACTCATTAATATGCTTTAATAACTCTATTTCTTTCATATTTCCTAACAGTTCATAATGAGTGCTGATTTCAAAGCCCTTCTCTTTTGCATTTTTTTCTACTGAACACATTCTCGCATGAGCATATTGTGCATAATAAACCGGATTCTCATTAGACTGTGATTTTGCTAATCCTAAATCAAATTCAAAAGGTGTATTTGCTGCTTTAGATACAAAGAAGTAACGAGTTGCATCAACACCAATTTCCTCTATCAAATCCTTGATTGTAACCGCATTTCCGGTACGTTTACTCATCTTAACGACTTCCCCGTTTTCAACCATCTGTACTAACTGCATAATATCAATATTCAACTGATTTTCATTATATCCTAATGCCTGCATGGCAGCTTTCATACGATTAATATAGCCATGATGATCAGCTCCAAATAAATCCACCAAATAATCATAGCCCCGATCAAACTTATTCTTATGATAAGCAATATCAGGTGTAAAATAAGTATATGTACCATCCTTCTTAATCAGTACACGATCTTTATCATCTTTAAAATCTGTTGTTCTAAACCATAAGGCTCCTTCTTTTTCATAAAGATAACCTTTTTCCTTTAATAGATCAATGACAGGTTCAATCATATTTTCACTATAAAGTGAAGTCTCACTAAACCAGTAATCAAAATGAACTCTAAATTCTTTTAAGATATCCTTAATCTTCTGTAATTCATGTTCAGTCCCTAATTTTCTAAAGAAAGCAATAGCTTCATCTTCCTTAATAGTGACAAAACGATCACCATAGTCTTCCTTAACTTTTACTGCAATATCTTTAACATCAGCTCCAAAATAACCATCATCCGGCATATCTCTCTGAATACCGAATAAATCAAGATAACGGCTATATAACGATAAAGCCAGGTTAGTAATCTGTTTACCGGCATCATTAATATAATATTCAGCCGTTACATCATATCCTGCTTTTCTTAAGATACGTACAACCGCATCTCCAACAGCAGCTCCTTTCGCATGTCCTAAATGAAGATCACCGGTTGGATTAGCTGATACAAACTCTATATTATATTTAATTCCCTGACCTGTATCAGTAAAACCATAATTCTTTCCTTCATTAATAACTTCATCAATAATAGAAGTAAGAACATCCTGCTTCATAAAGAAATTAATAAATCCCGGTCCTGCAATTTCAGTACGTTCAACATGTGCTTCCTCTAAATCAAAATTCTCTATTAAAGCATTCGCAATTTCTCTAGGATTTTTATGTAATAATCTTGTCAGCTGCATTGCTATATTAGTCGAATAATCACCATGGGCTGTATCCTTAGGTATTTCTATTGTGATTTTATCTGCTTCAAAATCTTCTGCCAATGATGCTTTAAGTATAGCTTTTTTTAGAGATTCTTTAAGCATATTTTCTAGCTTATTTACTGCCATAAGTGCCTCCTGCATTATTTATCTACAATACCTTATCATAATTTGATTTCAAGTCAATCATTTAAAATAAAAAAGTAATGAAATTGACATAATATATGAAAAATATTAAAGCAATGGAGCAAATAATCTTAAAATTGCTTCAATAAAGCCTTTAAAATATCTGGCTTTTTTCATGCTTACTCTCTGACTGATAGACTCTGTATATATAAAATCTTCTTTTATGTCTTTGATTGCTTTACTTTGATAAAGTAATATATTATTTTCAAAATGCAGATAAAGACTACGATAATCAAAATTAATTGTTCCTACAGTAGCCGCTTTATTGTCTACTAAAATAACTTTAGAATGCAAAAATCCCGGTGTATACTCATAGACTTCTATACCATCCATAATCAGACTATAATAATAAGATCTGGTAACTCTAAAAACTATCTTCTTATCCGGAATATGCGGAGTAAATATTTTAACTTTAATACCATTCCTTGATGCCAGCTTTAATGCTTTCATGAGAGTATCGTCAATAATAAAATAAGGAGTCATAATCTTTATTTCCTTAGCTGCATGTGTAATCAGATTTAAATAAACATTCTCTCCTACTCCTTCATTATCCAACGGATCATCACCATAAGGAAGAACATAGCCGGTATATTCTTTAGTTATACAGTCAGACTTAAATATTAAAGGATCTTCAATAAGCTTAGGATGATAGGTATAGTAAGCTGATAAAAACATTGCGGTTAGACTCCACACGGCATCTCCCTCTATTCTTACACCGGCATCTTTCCAATGTCCAAAACGTTCTTTAGCATTAATATATTCATCAGCCAGATTAAATCCTCCAGAATAGCCTATATAGCCATCTATAACACATATTTTACGATGATCACGGTGGTTTTGAGATACAGAAAATAATGGAACAAAGCGATTAAAAACAACATATTTAATCCCCCATTTTTCTAATTTCTGTTTAAAACAAAAAGGAATCGTAGAAATAGATCCGAAATCATCATATATGAATCTGACTTCTACACCCTCTTTTACTTTCTCTCTAAGTATCGCAAAAATAGAATCAAACATAATACCTTTTGATACAATAAAATACTCCATAAAAATAAAACGCTTGGCATTTCTCAAATCTTTTAGTAAATCATAATAACTATCATCACCTAAGGCATAATATTTAACATCAGTATTCTTATATATCGGAAAATGAAGATTCTCTAAATACTCTAATGATATCAGATTTTTATTAATAATATTCTTTTTAACAGAATCATCACCTAATAGATACTGACTGACTTTCTTATTTCCTCTTCTGATCTTACGAGATAAAAAACGAGCAGCATTCTTATTTCCCATCATCAGATACATCAATCCGCCAATAGATGGAAATACTAAAACAATAATAATCCACCCTATTTTATAGTTCAGATTCTCCTCTTTATTAACCAGCCATAAAACGATCCCTAAAGAAAAAAGCGTAAACCCTGCATTAACATATTGATTAATATCAGTTAAATAAGTAAATAATATAAAAACATAAAACATCTGAATCACAATCAGTAAAAGATAAATATATAACTTAGATAGGAATACTTTTATTAATTTCATGAATGTATATCCTCAAACTTTACTAAAAGATATACTGTTGTGATTAAATGATTATCCTGATAAAGATCATAAATTAAATGAAGCTTATGATCATCCGCTTTCATATTTCTTATCTTACTGATCATTTCAATATTGCCATAAGGTGTCTGATAGCTATTAGCTATTTCTATATCTTTCTTAAAGTTCAGTTCTGAAGTCCCATGAACAAGTTTTACCTGATGCTCATTATAAGAAATATGAACCGGAGTTTCTTCAATATCAAAAGAGAGATGATGTAAGGACTCCTGATATTCATAATTTCCTATCCGGCAGTATTCTACTTTATTCTGATTCTGATTATTTTGAAAGATAGCTTTATAATGAATCTGCTTATTCATAATGTCCTCCAATAAAATCAGCGATCTCTTTAACATAGAAAACAATATGATCTCTTTTCGGTTTAGCATGGATAATTGCATTAACTATTTCTGACTGATCAGGAAGCGGAGAAATAGAGCCATCATCTAATAATATTTCTATTTCTGAAATATTGCTGACAGCATAATGCTTATAAGGAATCTGAATAGAGTCATCACTTAATACATAATAACGAGGGTCATAGCCATGTTCTAAAGATATTTTCTCTATATCACTGACATCATGTTCTGTTTCAATCGTACAGTATTTAAAAAGATGTCTGTTTATAAATCTCTGACAAAGATCACTTAAAATAGAATCCTCTTCATTACAGAATTCCTTAAAATAAAAGAGAACAGCCGCTTCTGCTAAATACAGAGAATCACTAATACTGATTTTTTCTTTTTTTAAGAATGGAATAAGATGTTGAATATCTGTTTTAAAGATATATTCTTTAGCAAGTAAATCCACTAAGCGATTTGAAATGCTCTTCAGAACGAGTTCATAACTTTTAGCAGTTGGATGATAATAGACCTGCCAGTACATATGGTATCTTGCCAGGATATAGTTTTCTATTGCCTGTACCCCTGAATATTTAAAAACTATGCGATCATCCACAATTCTTAAAGTACGCAAAATTCTATCTTTATCAAATTCCCCATAAGTAACTCCTGAAAAATAGCTATCTCTCAACAGATAATCCATCCGATCAGCATCAAGCTGACTGGAAACCATTTGTACAAGTAACGGCTTCTTATGTCTATGTTCTATAATAGAAGCTACATCTTCCGGAAAATGTTTATCAACAGAAACGAGAATAGTATGTATTTCACTGTCTTCTTTAATGATTCTTACAGTCATTTCTTCATGATTTGTCTGCATAGCATCTTCAAAAGAATGTGAAAAAGGTCCATGACCTATATCATGAAGCAAACCGGCACATAAGACTGTCAATTTCTCATAATCTGTTAAATGTCCCTTAACTTCATCTAATTCAATCATATTTCTAATCATTTCATAAACTCCTAAACTATGAACAAAACGTGAATGTTCAGCAGTAGGAAAAACAATGGATGTACCTCCTAACTGTTTAATCCGTCTCAGTCTTTGGAATTCTTTAGTATTAATCAGATACCATATAGGAAGATATTCTACAGTTATATATCCATGAATAACATCTCTGAAAACTCTTGTTTCTTTCATTTTATATTTTTCTAAAGAAAACATTTTATCACATCCTTATATTTACTCTTTTATTATAGCACATCTTTGCATTATAATAATAAAAAAGGAGTATTACTATGCTTATTAATTCTATTTACGAAGCTTCAGACTTTATCTTATCATTATATGATAAACCTATTGATTTAGCTATTATTCTAGGATCAGGATTAGGAGAACTGGCTGATTTTATAGAAAATCCTCTTATCATACCCTACGAAAAAATCCCTCATTTTCCTATCTCTACCATAGAAGGTCATCAAGGTATTCTCTATATCGGATCTTTAGAAGGAAAAACCATTCTGGCAATGAAAGGACGTGTTCATTACTATGAAGGATATTCAATGGAAGAAATAACATTTCCTGTTCGTGTATTTAAAAATCTTGGTATCAATCAAATTATTCTTACTAATGCCTGTGGCGGAATAAGAGAAGATTTAGATGCCGGTAGTATTGTCTTTCTTGAAGATCACTGTTCACTGTTTTGTCCTTCACCATTAAGAGGTCCTAATCTTAATGAATTTGGTCCACGCTTTAAAGATATGACTGAAGTTTATTCTAGAAGATTATTAAATGTTGCTTATCAGGCAAGCAAAAACATTAATGTTCCCGTTTCATCCGGTATCTATGGTTATTACCCCGGTCCAATGTTTGAAACACCTGCTGATATTAGAGCCTATAAAGCTTTAGGATGTGATTTAGCCGGTATGTCAACAGTTCCTGAAGCCATTATAGCCAGACATTCAGATATGGAGATATTAGGCATATCTCTCGTTACCAATAAAGCAGCAGGATTATCTGATTCTCTGCTTAGTCATCAAGATGTTCAAAATGCTGCCAGCAAAGCATCAGTATCTTTACAAAAGTTGGTAAGAGAAATTATTAAGGATATGTAAAAGAACGGTTATATACCGTTCTTTTATTAATCTATCTTCTTTCTTAAGATAATCATTCCTATTATAGAAATAATCATTAAAACAGCTATTCCTACTATAGATGTACGATCAGCTGTATCAGCTCCTCTTCTACGATTTGTTTTAACAGCATCTTTAATTGTTATTTCTACTGTTACTTTACCATCTTTAGTAATAACTTCTACTTTATGCTTACCGCTCTTTAACTGATCAAGGTACTCCGCTTTTAATGTAATAATTGTAGATCCTGAAGCTAAAGTATAGTTGTTCTTAGTAATCTCTTTACCATCCACCAGCAGTTTAGTAAAGCTCTTTAATTCTGAATTTATTTTAATAATAACAGGTTTCCCTGACTTTTTAATATATGGATTATTACTAATATTTAATAATTTAGGTTTTACAGCTGTCTGAGGTTTTGTTTCTTCTTTATTAAGATGGCTTGCAGCCCAATTCATAATATGAACAGTCTTAGAATTATAAGGATTATTATTTAATGTAAAAATCCAAGTCCAATGATCAGAATAATAAACTGTTTCTTTCTTATTGTCTAAATCATAGTCTTCTTCAACTTTAATTTTATTGGCTCCATTAACCGCTACTGTTTCATAAAGTGTCCAAAGATACTTCTGATCTTCTGTTTCTTTAGTCACAAAATCAGAATTGTATTTCTGATCAGCTTTTGTAGTTTTAAGCTTTCTTCCTTTTGTCAGTATTTCAAACATTCTCTGTGAACAGTCTTTTGTTGCTACTGAAGAATCTGTTTCACCTTGTACAAGCCAGATAGCTGTTGGTGATTTTCTAAGTGATTCCAATTCTTTATCAGTAGGTGTTTCTCCACCTCTTTGAGAAGCAACATCTAATGCCGGACAATTAATCATAGCCGCTTTAAAAAGAGATGGATATTTAATCAGCATTCTTGTTGTCATATAACCGCCTGCTGAACATCCGGATACAATGAGCTTAGCCGGGTTAATCTTATTTTTCTTAATAACTTCCTGTATTTCTTTATAAGCTTTTTCTAATAAATGTTCTTTTTGAGCATAATACCATGTACTAGGTGCCTGAAATGCTATAACATGAGCATTCCCATAAATCCTCTGAGCTTCTTTTGAACTCCATGCTACTGTACCTCTATTTGCAAGCATCTGAGCAACATTATTATTAGTAAGCTGATATTCTTTTTTATTTCCGGAAACTTCTTTTTCAAAGTCACCTTCCCCATTTCCATGGAACCATACAATTAATGTATCATTAGTTCCTTTGTGATACTGATAATTAATATCTTTACCTGTCACACTAACAAACTTCTTTGTTTCCTCATCAATAACACCTTTTTCATTTAATGAGTACTTAGTACCTGCTTTAATCGGATCCAGCTCTCTTCCATCCGGTGCAGTTAAAGGAATATCTTTTTCCTGAGTAAAAGTATACTGTAATTGACCGGGATAATTTCTACCTTCAGATAGCCATGTTAAAGTTCCGCCATTACTTAAATTAAAGTATAAAATAACTTTCCCTGCCTTAACTTCTGTTTTCACAATCTTGCGTTCAATAGGACTTGAAACTCCATGAGCATCTACATAATATGGCTGATTCTTTTTCTGACCAAATTGAATAATTGATTGTGTTTTAACAGTAAATGTCTCTAAATCCACCTTTGGTCTAACATTGTCTCCATAATCAATTTCTGCTTTGCTGACAACCTGTCCCGCATCAGTAATAGTACCATAAAGCCGTACTTTATATTCTTTTTCTTCAGCCTGAACAGGTACAAAAAACATCATAACAATCATCATTGCTGATAATACTACCGTAAGTACTTTTTTCATTTTCCTTCTCCTCCATTTACTCATATTGTAATCGATTACATAAATAATTACAGCTAATTTCTAAATGAGAAAAAGGAATCCGAATTATGAATTCCTTTTAAATAATCAAAATATGTCTTTCATTAATTTTGCTAATATTCTAACACCTTTCATAATGTTTTCATCAGAAGGCGTAGAAAAATTCATTCTAAAACTATGACATGGCAGACTGTCATCAATATAGAATGCTGCCCCCGGTACAATCGCAACACGATGTTTTAAAGCCTTCTGTACAAACTCATTTACATCAATATGATCAGGCATAGTTACCCAAATGAACATACCCCCTTCAGGTCTTGTATATGTAACTCTTTGATTGAATGCCTGATCCATTTCTTTAAGCATTAATTCACACTTTTTTTGATAAACTTCTCTTAAATATTTAAGATGCTTATCCATATCATAATTCTCTAACAGCTTTGCAGATACTTTCTGTGCCCATAGATTGGTATGAACATCTGCTCCCTGTTTAGCAACAACCATTTTACCTACAATATCTTTTCTTCCTATACATACTGCCAGTCTCATCCCCGGTGCCATAATCTTAGAGAGACTTGCAGCATAGATTACCAGATCATCCTGATCTAATGATTTAATAGAGGGGATGGCTTGATCAGTAAATCTGATAGCACCATATGGATTATCTTCTAAAATAGTAATCTGATACTTCTTTGCGAGTGCTAAAACCTGCTGCCTTACTTCTAAGGACATTGTGGTTCCCATAGGATTCTGAAAATTTGGTATAGTATAGAAAAACTTAGGTTTTGGAGAAGACGCAAAAGCCTTTTCTAATGCTTCTAAGTCTAACTGTTCATTTTTAAAGCCTACTCCCTTTAATAAAGCACCATTTTCTTTAAAACAATTCAACGCTCCTAAGAAAGCAGGTTCTTCACTTACAATGATATCTCCTTCATTACATAAAGTCTTAGATAATAAATCCATAATCTGCTGAGATCCTGTCGTAGAAATAATCATATCATTATCTTTTGTAACCTGCTCATCTCGATTAAAGAAAATATTAGCCTGTTTTAAGAAATCAGAATCCCCCTCAGTAATACCATACTGTAAAACACTATAAGGATTCTCAGATAAAATTCTGTCTGATATTTCTCTAATTGCTTCTATAGGAAATGTTTCCGGAGCAGGATTCCCACCGGCAAAAGATATAATATCAGGATTAGAAGTCGCTTTTAATATTTCTCTGATTGCTGATGCTTTAACACTCTGCATCTTTCTGGATATTAAATCATTCATATAACTGATTATCCTCCTTTGACTTATTAATAATAATCTTTACATCACCATTCACAATAGATTCTCCAAATTTTTTAATGCTTTCTAATACCTCATCATTAAAGATATTTTCCGGATCATTAATACCTTGATCCATCAGCATAACTATTGAAATCCATACCATAATAAAATAAGAATTAAAGTGATCTCCTCTTTCATATTGAGATAACTGCTGATGTGCCAACCACCTTATAGATTTAATATTATTATTTACAAATTCATCTAACTCATGAATATAAGTATATCCCATATAATGCATTCTATGGATCAGTTTTGTCTGTGTCATAACACTTGTATCATCTTCAATTGTTAAGCCATATTCATTCTTAGCAGAATGAATAATATCTAATAAATCATTAGAACTATAGAGATATTTAATTAGTGAGTTAATATTAATATCTGTTTTCAAGACTTTCTCAGTATGCACCAATCCTTTATTGTATTCATCTACAGCTTTAGAAATATTCACAAATTCCTCATCAACAAGTTCTAATGTTGCTGATAATCTGGTCAGTCTCCTTCTAATATCCCTAGGTATTTCATACTGAGACTTATAGCCTAACCCATGCTCTATTTCAGCCCATGAATGCTGTAAAACAGTACGTATCTGTAATTCAAATACTAAATTCTTATAATCAGAATATTCAATCATCTTACACCTTTCATCTGTAAACTTAATTAATAAATGCAATGAATTATAACCAAAATCTATTCTATCATCATAACTCTTTTTTCTTTTATCATTATATTCAGAGACATCAAAATTCTCTTTAACACATTTATAAAATCTGTCTATATCATTTTCAAATAATAAGATTACTCGGCATGCAACAACATCAGTAACATCTTTAATATCCTGATACTTATTTTTGATTTCGATTTTTCTTTTTAACGCTTCTTCAGATTTTATACGAATAGCCATATTTGATATTCTAAAATTATTCTTACTGACAATTCTTGTTAAGATATCATTAATATCATGAGTAAGATTACGATACATCTCTTGATTATCATGATACTGCTGTAATATTTTTTCAGTTATTCCTAATAATTCCATTTTAACCATCCTTTGTTCTACTATAAAAGTATACCATAATTTTATAGATAAGTTCAAAAAAGAGAAAAGTTTTAAAAGTCATAAAATTATGTACCCTTCTAAGAAGGGTACATCTACACTATATTTCTACATAAATAGTAATAAATCGACAATGAGATAATGGCTTAAGAATGATTTTATTTTCATTTATATAAATAGATTCTAGGATGTATACCTGTTATTTCTTCTTCTAAAAATATTATTCTGCCATTTAAAAACTTTGCATAGTTATAGATTTCTGTATGATAATTTTCTGAAATATAAGGCAAGATCATCTTCTTGTTAGCTTTTGATGCGAATCATCAAATGGATATAGAACATCTTTATAATATCTTTATTGAAATTGTTAATAATGTTAAGCTGCAGCAGAATCTTCTATATGCAGAAAATTATAGTCAATTTATGAATATCCTTGCTAGAGATATTAAAAACAGATAATTTCTTCTAATCTGGATATCTTTCAAAGAATAAGATATCGCTTCTATTGCCCGAGAAGCTTACTTATATTGTATAGAAAAATCTATTAATGACAGCTGCTATTCTTTAGGACTAATTTCTAAAATACTATATCGCTATATCAATTTTTCATCTTATTATCCCTATTCAGGCTTATGTTTTCCTTTAAATCTTCAAGAG
>ENA-OWLX01000840-OWLX01000840.1-metagenome-genome-assembly--contig:-NODE-840-length-11570-cov-5.401563_pt1 | contig 11570 bp, 10 predicted proteins | sample MGYA00245351_ERZ651106 | MGnify/ENA primary metagenome ERZ651106 (study PRJEB26857, sample SAMEA4031768) | metagenome | biome: human; feature: oral; material: saliva | place: Philippines | collected 2014... | reverse complement strand
TCAGGTCGAGCTTCAGGCGGTTGGCTACACGCTTTATACGGTCGGGGTGTCCCAACAATATGGGTTGGCAGATGCCCTCTTGCTTGGCTTGCACGGCAGCCTTGAGCATATTTTGGTGCACTCCTTCGGCAAATACGACACGCTGTGGGTGCTGTGCTGCGGTGGCGTGCAGGTAGCGGGTGAATTTCGTTTCCTGTCCGAGCAGCTGCATAAGTTTGTCTTTGTATGCCTCGAAGTCCTCTATCTGTCTTCTTGCCACGCCGCTGTCGATAGCCGCTTTCGCCACTGCTGCGCTGACAACGGTTATCAGTCGTGGGTCTACGGGCTTCGGAATGAAGTATTTCTGCCCAAATGTAAGGTCGTTCACGTGGTAAACCTCGTTTACAATGTCGGGCACGGGCTGCTTTGCCAGTTCGGCTATGGCGTGCACGGCTGCGAGTTTCATTTCCTCGTTGATGGCTTTTGCGTGTACGTCGAGTGCGCCACGGAAGATGTAGGGGAAGCCTATGACGTTGTTAATCTGGTTCGGATAGTCCGAGCGGCCAGTAGCCATAAGCACGTCGGGGCGTGCTGCCATTGCGTCTTCGTACGATATTTCGGGTACTGGATTTGCCAATGCGAACACGATAGGGTTGTCGTTCATCGACTGAATCATCTCTTTCGAGAGAATGTTGCCCTTTGAGAGTCCTACGAAAACGTCGGCACCCTTCATCGCTTCCTCCAATGTGTGCACGTCCTTGCGGTCGGTTGCGAAGAGTTTCTTTTGCTCCGTGAGGTTCGGACGGTCGGTTGTAATGACGCCGTGAGAGTCCAACATCAGTATGTTTTCCTTCTTCAAGCCCAACGCCATATACAGTTTCGTGCACGAAATGGCAGCTGCGCCTGCGCCGTTCACCACCAGTTGCACCTTTGCGATGTCTTTTCCAGCCACTTCAAGCGCATTTTTAAGACCTGCTGCAGATATGATGGCTGTGCCGTGCTGGTCGTCGTGCATCACGGGAATGTCCAACGTGCGCTTCAGTCGTTCTTCTATTGCGAAACATTCGGGAGCCTTGATGTCCTCAAGGTTAATGCCGCCAAACGTCGGAGCTATCTTTTCGACCGCTTCGCAGAACTTGTCGGGGTCGGTTTCGTCTATCTCTATATCGAACACATCTATGCCGCCGTAAATCTTGAACAGCAGTCCTTTACCCTCCATCACAGGCTTACCGCTCATCGCACCGATGTTGCCAAGTCCGAGAACGGCTGTTCCGTTGGTTATAACGGCTACAAGGTTGCCCTTGTCGGTGTATTTGTAAGCATTGTCGGGGTTTTCTTGGATTTCCAAACAAGGATATGCAACGCCTGGCGAATAAGCAAGACTCAAGTCGGTTTGTGTGCTATATGATTTTGTTGGAATTACTTCTATCTTTCCTGGGCGGCCATTCTGGTGATATTCGAGAGCCGCCTCTTTTGTTATTTTTACCATAATACGAGTTTAATACTGACTTTAATTCACTGCACAAAACTATGTAGAAATGCAAAGTTACTAAATAAAAACAACAAAAGGATTGTGTTAATGATATTATTTTTGTAATTTTGCGAATAAATAAAATACTTCACCCATGGTTATAGAGAACGATTACAAGAAAGAAGTGAAGGCGAAAATACTTCAGTTAGCCACTACAATGTTTTTCCAATATGGCATTCGTAAGGTAAAGATGGACGATATTGCAGCACGTTTGAAGATTTCCAAGCGAACGCTTTACGAAATATATCAGAACAAGGAAGACTTGCTTTACGAGGTTGTTGTGCTGAACGACAAGCGCGGTTTGGAGAAACTTGAGGAGTTCGACAAGCCTGGAGTCAATGTCATCAACATCATAATACACGTGTTTAAGCTGCAAACTGAAGAGTTCAGCAGGATAAATCCTGTTTTCTTGGAGGACATTGGGAAGTATCCAAAGTTAATGGAATACATTCAGAACAAGCGGAAACGCAAGCGGAAACAGGTGGTGGCGTTCATTGAGCGTGGCATCAGCGAGGGCTGTTTCCTGCCCGATATAAACATAGAGATAATGAACACGCTTGCCGATGCTTCAGGACACTACATTATGAGCAACAACCTCTACAACAAATACAACATCAAAGAGATATTCAGAACTGTTGTCTTGCTGTATATAAGAGGTATATGCACCGAGAAAGGCATAAAGTTGCTCGACGAAGAAATGAAGGGTTTTTAAGGTAGTTCGCCCAGTCGGACACCTTATATATAATAGGAATGGAAATATAAACGCCACCTTGCTGAGAGCAACAAGGTGGCGTTTACAAGTTTATAAAATAGGAGTGGCAGGATTATAACGACGTTATAGTCTTGTTATTTGTTTTACTCCCCTTATGTTTTTCAGCTTCTTTATGAGGGCATTCAGCTTCGATGTGTCTTCAATCAGCACAACGAGGTTTCCCGAAAACAGGCCGTCGTGCGAGTCAATGTTGATAGAACGCATCACAACCTTCTCTTCTTTCGACAGCACATTGGTAATGTTGTTCACTATTCCAATATCGTCGTGCCCTATAATGCGCAGCGTTATGCTGTAATTTGCTCCGCCTTTGCCACTCCATTTGGCTTTTACTACACGGTAGCCGAAGCGTTTGCGCAGTTCGGGAGCGTTGGGACAGTCCTCTCGGTGTATCTTTATTCCGCCGTTTACGGTAACGAAACCAAAGATAGGGTCGCCATAAATAGGGTTGCAACACTTCGACAACGAGAAGTCGATGCCCTTTAAATTCTGGTCTATTACGAGCACGTCTTCGTTGTTCTTCAGCAGTTCTGCCGTTTCATCGGCAAGCTCGAACTTCTCCGCACTTTCGGTTTCCTTCTGCGTATTCTGATTGTGTGTCTGATTGTAGAGCTGCTGATACGTTTCTATCACGTTGTTTATATCGAGCTTTTCGTCGGCTATTTGCTTGTAGAACTCCGTAATTTCCTTGAAGCCAAGATGCTTTATAAGGTGGAAAAGCGTTTGTTCCTCTATTTCAATCTTCTTGTTCTTGAACCTTCTTTCGAGCATTTCCTTTGCATATACGCCTTCTTTCACCTGCGTTTCCTTCAGTGCAAGGCGTATTTTCGACTTCGCACGAGCCGATTTTGCTATGTTCAGCCATTCTTGTTTCGGCTTTTGCGTGGCTGACGTCGTTACTTCCACGGTGTCGCCGCTGTGCAGTTCGGTTCTTATAGAGGCATTCTTGCCGTTTATCTTTCCACCAACGCATTGGTTTCCAATCTTTGAATGAATGTGATAGGCAAAGTCCAACAAGGTAGCACCTTTAGGAAACTTCAGCAAATCGCCTTTCGGTGTGAACACGTAAATCTCTTTGTCGTACAGGTCGCGCTTGAACTGCGTCATCACTTCCAAGTTGTCGCCTGCCTCCAACGCCGTTCTGATAGACGCCAACCACGTGTCCATTCCTTCTTCTGCCTGTATTCCCTTGTATCGCCAGTGCGCTGCCAAGCCGTGTTCGGCAACTTCGTCCATACGTTCGGTGCGGATTTGCACCTCCACCCATTTGGTGTTAGGACCTAAAACCGTAATGTGCAGACACTCGTAGCCGTTCGATTTGGGCACAGATATCCAATCGCGCAAGCGTTTGGGGTTGGGTTGATACATATCGGTTACGATAGAGTACGCTTGCCAGCACTGCATTTTCTCCTTTTGGGTAGGCGAATCCAAGATGATTCTTATGGCAAAGAGGTCGTATATGCCCTCAAACGCACACTTCTGCTTCTTCATTTTCTGCCAGATGGAGTGTATCGACTTCGTTCTGCCCTTTATATGAAAGCGCAATCCTGCGTTCTGAAGCTCCTTGCTGACAGGTTCTATGAACTCCTTAATGTAGGCATCGCGTGCCTTTTTCGTTTCGTTCAGCTTCTCTTTTATGTGGTAATAGGCATCGTGTTCCAAGTATTTCAGCGACAAATCTTCGAGTTCGCTCTTCAGCTGATAGAGTCCTAACTTGTGAGCGAGCGGTGCATACAGATAGTTTGCCTCCTCTGCGACCTGTCGTTGTGCCTCTTTGTTGTCGGTGTCGCGTATTTGTCGCATCAGATTCACGCGGTCGGCAATCATAATAAGTATGACGCGCATGTCTTCTGCAAACGAAAGCAAGAGATTGCGGAAGTTCTCGCTCTCGATGATAGGATTCTTTTTATACAGATTCTGAATGCGTGCCAAGCCTTGAATAATCTGCGCGACACTCCTTCCGAAGTCGGTTTCTATTTGCTTTATCTCCAATGCGCCATTCTCAAAGCCTGCATACAGCACGGTGGCAAGTACCGAATCGCGCTTCAAACCGATGTTGCGGACAGCTATCAGCGATGTCTGCATGGCACAAAGCAACTCGCTCAGACCGAAGACGTTGCGTTCCATAGCTCCCTTTTCTTCCATTAACTTAATGTAGGAAGCCAGCTTCTCCTTGTCTTCTTCTGTTACATCGTTCGCCAACTCTTCGTTTAGCTCCTCCGTAAGAGCGTGAAAGCTTTTTAGTTCGTCGTCTGTAAATATCATATTCGTTGCCTTTAATAATACAATACAAAGATACAAAAAAATGCCTAATTGTTCTCTAAATTAAGAAAAAGTAAGTAAATTTGCGAAAGAGACAACAATTGCGGCACCCCTGTTTCGTTGCTGCATCTTAGTACATAAAAACTTATACTGTTATGTTAACAAAGCAAGACGAACTATTATTGAACTCAAAAGGCATTGCGATTTCCGACTTTGAAAAGCAACTTGCCGACTTTAAAAACGGTTTTCCTTTCCTTAAAATAGAGAGCGCAGCCACAGTTGGCAATGGCGTTGTGCGTTTAAAGGAAAACGAAGTAAAGCAATTTACAACAGCTTGGGACAGCTACAAAGCCGAAAAACACAAGGTGGTGAAGTTTGTTCCTGCCTCTGGAGCAGCCAGCAGAATGTTCAAAGACCTTTTCGCTTTCCTCGAAGCAGCGTACGATGCGCCTACGACCGACTTTGAAAAATTCTTTTTCGACAATCTGAAACACTTCGCTTTCTACAACGAACTGAACGAAAAGTGCAGAGCTACACACGGAAAAGACATTGCGCAACTCGTGGAAGCAGGCAACCATAAAGCCATTGTGGCAACACTCTTGCACACCAATGGACTTGACTATGGGCAGTTGCCGAAGGGCTTACTGCTATTCCACAAGTATGCCGAAGGCGAACGCACGGCAATGGAAGAACACCTTGTTGAGGCTGCCCAATACGCATCGTGCGGTGCAGAGGCGCACGTTCACTTCACGGTATCGCACGAACACCTCGAACTTTTCAAGGCAAAGGCTGCCCAAAAGCAACCTATGTACGAGGAAAACCACCGCACCCGCTTCTCCATTACTTTCTCTGAGCAGAAGCCAAGCACCGATACCGTAGCAGCAAACCCCGACAACACGCCTTTCCGCAACGACGACGGCTCGCTTTTGTTCCGCCCCGGTGGGCACGGTGCGCTCATTCAGAATCTTAACGACATAGATGCCGACGTGGTATTCATCAAGAATATCGACAACGTAACGCCCGACCGACTGAAACCTGAAACCGTAACGTGGAAGAAGGTGATAGCAGGCGTATTGGTAACGTTGCAGGAAAAGACTTTCGAATACGTCAGAAAACTGAAGGCTGCCGACTATACGCCAGCCGACCTGCAGTGTATGAAGAACTTCTTGGAGAGCGATTTGCACTGCCGCCGCAAGGACATCGACCAGCTGAACAACGATGAATTGGCAGCCTACCTGCTCGAAAAGTTCAACCGTCCTATGCGTGTTTGCGGAATGGTACGGAACAGCGGCGAGCCCGGTGGCGGTCCGTTCTATGCTTACAATGCCGATAACACCGTCAGTTTGCAGATACTTGAAAGTTCGCAGATAGACAGCAACGACGCCGAATCGGTGAGAATGTTCAAGGAGGGAACCCACTTCAACCCCGTAGACTTGGTTTGCGCCACGAAAGACTATGCAGGAAAACCGTTCGATTTGCCACAGTTCGTAGACCCTGCCACAGGTTTCATCAGCAGCAAGTCGAAGAACGGAAAAGAGCTGAAAGCATTGGAACTCCCTGGTCTTTGGAACGGAGCAATGAGCAACTGGAACACTGTGTTCGTAGAAGTTCCCGCAATTACTTTCAATCCAGTAAAGACCGTAAACGACTTGTTGCGCGAGCAGCACCAGTAAATTGCATAAAGGCAGTGCAATAGTTGCATATAAACAGTCCCACAATCCGTAAAGATTGTGGGACTGTTGCTTTTGGGGCTATTTCTTTCGTAGGTTTTAAGAATATGTTTTATAGGCGTGGTTGTTTTAAAAAGTATTCAGCACTTTATTATTTCTTTGATTACTTTAGTAGATTGCGATGATTTTCGTTTTCAAGAACAACCATTTGCTGTATGGCAATCTTATTCAATTTAAGCAGACGCTCGCTTTGTGGTATGCCCTGTTCGATGAATACCGCATTTAGATTTTCCATATTGGAAAGGCATATCAGTTCGTTTATGGTTGCATAGTCGCGTATGTTTCCTTTCTTGCCTGCATTTTCTTCACGCCATTGTTTGGCTGTCATACCGAACATAGCAACATTCAGCACGTCAGCCTCATTGGCATATATAGCATTTGCCTGTTGTGGTGTTACTTCTTCAGGAATAATATTTCGTTTAATGGCATCGGTATGAATGCGATAATTTATCTTTGACAATTCGCGTTTAGCCGACCAACCAAGCATTTTTTGCTCTTCTTCCTTTAGTCGCTGATACTCTTTAATAAGCAGTAGCTGAAATTTAGGTGAAAGCCACATTCCAAAATGATATGCTATATCGCGATGCGCGTACGTTCCGCCATATCGCCCAGCCTTGGAATAAATGCCGATAGCGTGGGTATGTTCTATCCAAGTCTTTACCGAAAGCACAAAATTGTTGCTTCCTGCAGCATCTCTAATTGTACCGAATTCGGTACAATTAAAGTTTGGGTTATACAGCATTTCCCATTCGCCTAAGTATTCAATGGTGCCTTTGAGGCTTAGCCAACGGAAGATAATATGTTCTTGCATTTGGCTTCGAGCCATATCCGTCAGGCTGATATAGTCTTCATCGTTATGTCTGACAATATTTACAGCAGTATTCTGTACATTGATTTTCACCATTTTTTTATTATTTATTTTTTTTGTTTCCAATCTGCGGAAATTGGAAAATTTATACAGTTTTAGAACTGAGACCGTAACACTTTCTAGTAATAAAAATACTAAAGGAACTTTTACTTTTATAGCATTAGGATTTCTCAGAATAATTCATTTTGGAAATGTAGAAGTCAAAAATGACTATGAGACTTTATTTCAAAAAGTCCCAGAATGGTTCTGTGAAAATGCTATTTATGTTAATTTCTCAGCTGCAAACGGAACAGGTGGTCATGGATTAGATACAGCTGAAGCCGTTTTTGTTCCAAACACAAAGATAATAGGGTTTTATCCTGCTCCAGTTTCAAGTTCCAGTCCAGCAAGTCATCAATTGAGTGGACAATGCATAACTGTCGCAAAAATTTAATATTTTGCTATTTTAAGTAAAATAAGCTACTAAAACCTTAACTGCACTTGGATTAACGGACGTAAGATTCCCGTGAGCTCCACTTCTGATAGAATTTGAATAAATATCTAAATTATTGTATTCTGTCCAACTTCCAATATTTAGATTCGTAATTGATATTATTTTCTCTTTTTTAATATGTTTAGGTAAAGGAACATACCATTCTGTTACGTTTTGTGCGGGAAAAAATCCTTCCAAATTTGTCATTGACAAAATTTCTATTTTGAATAAATTTTCCACTTTATCTAAAATAGGCTTATTACTTATTGCCCTGAATTTAGATCCGTCATTGTAAGTTAAGCTATTATTTACTATGCACTCGTAATAATATTTCAAAGCCTTGTCATAGTAAAATTTCCCAGTGACTTTCGCTCCTGTGTCCTGAATATTTCCTCCATATTCAAGCCCTATAATTTCTGCAAGTCTTTTCCCTTCAAGTGCTGTATCCACCTCTGTTCCTAATATATTCCCACTGTTCAGATAAAAAGCATTTTGATTATAAGTAATGAAATAATAACCTTTTGCCCTTAAACTACCTTTTTTTACTGTTTCATTAGTCCCATTTTTCACTGAATATAATGGATATTCTGAATCATTAATATTTATTACTGAATTGTTGTACTGATTTTCATTATCAATTTGCAATAACAATTTCAATCCATTAAACAGTCCAAACTCTTTTAATCCATTTACAGTCACTGTATATATGTCTTTATCTGTTCCAGTAGTTCTGACTGTTTCAACAAAAGGAATTAATCCTTTTTGAAAATTGTTCATAATATCAGCTGTCAAAGTTGTTCCTATCTGCGTTGCAGTCTGTTCTCCTTGCCATTTATGTCTTACAAGTCCAGCACCTACATCATCGGCTTTTTCAACTTTATATACATCTAAATTCGTTCCAAGCCAATCTTTTATTTTTTTAAACATTATCTTACCCCCTCCTGTGTTATTAAGTTTATTCTTGCTAGATTTGTTTCATAGTTCTTTATCTGAGATATTTCATCATAAAAACTATCAGTTATATGTAATATCCTTTTTGACCCAATAAAAGCTCCATTACAAATATAATTTGCGGTCTGTACCTTATATTTAAAGTCAATAGTTAGTTCAACACCTTTTGCCCTTATATCAAGCAAAGTATTTTTTATACTGTTTCTTAGATAACTGGGTAGTCTTTTATTCAGGATTAGATATAAAGTTCCCCCTTTGGTTTCAAAATTTTCTTTAATTAAATTGTTACTCCCAAAGCTTCCTTTAAAAACATTCAATCCATGTATATCATTACTCCCATTAGTTTTTCTTATTCCTTCTTCAAATATAAATATATTCTGTTCTATGTCTTCCACAATAATTTTAAGTACATTAAGCAAAGTTTCAAAAGTGGCATTCTTTGTCTGTGAAGTAAGTTCTGCCAATATTCTTTGCCTGTAAATGTCATCATTTTCTCTGTTTTTTCTTTTCAGATTAAATGTTTCTCCGAATTTATCTAAGACATAACCTTTTGCCTTTAAAATATCCAAACTTTCAAGTAATTCATACAGGCTTTGACTTGACTGTCTTATTTCCTCAAGATATATTTCAAGTAGAAAATAATTGTTACTTTCGTTGTCCCTACGATACATATGTGGAAATCTGCTTATGACTTTATCTGTGTATTCTTTACTATCCTTATACATAAAGCACCTCAATATTATCCTCGTTTATTTGGAATTTTTGTCCTATTGGTATAGAAAAGACCTTGTCAAAGTTATATTCGGCAACATTTGAACTGTCAGTCCCCATTTTTAAACTGATTTCTCTTAAGTCATCTATCCCCAAAACTTCGGAATAAACTTTTACATAAGAAATACTTTCCCCACTTTTCAGATTATTTATATACTTCAGTATTTCTTGTTTTATTAATGGTGTCCAACGATTATCTTTTTCATCTTCATTTTTTACCTTTTTTACTTCAACTTTTATTCTGAATCCGTTGTATTTAATCAGGTTATAAATTATTTTTCTTTTAAAGGAATCTCTTTTTAGTTCCTTTTCCATTGATTGAGCATTACTGTCTTTTAAAGTTAGAATTCCATCAGCTTTCAAATCCAATATTATTTCAAAAATATTGTCGTTAGGTGTTCCATCTATAAATACTTTTATTGTCCCAGGCTCAGTTGAAGGATTTGTTTCGGGGTCTAAAATTATACAATCCTTAACATTTTCTAACGACATTAGTCCATTGTATAAAGCTTCATGTATAGCCGTTTTCTTTGTGGTCTGCTGTTTTTTTAGTCTTGCCCTATATACGCTGTCCTGTTCGCTATTTTCTCCACCCTCTATGTTTGTATCATTTGTTATTTTCTTTATACCCTGATATTCAAATTCAAATTCAACATCTGTTGAAATATTATATTCACTTCCAAGATTTATCGCCTGTATAAATGCCATTTTTGAATAATCCCCAGTTGTTTCCAACGTATCTAAGATAACATTATTAAGTATTACATATTCCTTTTCTGCATATTTTATTACTGTCTGTGAAGGGATAGCTAAATTCTGATTCCCTATTATTTTGACTTGTCCTGTTGCAAACTGTCCAGGTTTCCTAGGTGTCCTTAAAAGTGTTCCAAAGTAATCGAGATATACTCCAGTTGCTGTATTTATATTCATCTGATTACTTAAAAGCAGCAAGTCTTCCCACACTTCTTTCAATTCGTAACTTATAGCTTCAGAATGTATTCCTTCAGGTGTGTTGAAATCTAAAATATAGCTATTGTCCTGCAATCTCACTCTGTATCTGTCCTGTATATCATTTACAATGCTTTGGAAATCTTTTATTTTAAACCCTTCTTCTGTTACTCCAAACATCAATTAACCCCCTCTCTAAAGTTTTAATGTTTCCCCTGTTTTTAAAAGAATTTCAACCTCAAAACTGTAATTCCCTGTTGAATTGACAAAATTGCTTTTAAAATCCAGTATTGAATCTACATCTGAATCCGACAGTATAGTTTCTCTTATTTGGGATTCAATATTGAATTTTTGTAGCATTTCCCCTATCTGCCCTGCATGTTCTGCCCTATTAATCCAGTAAAGTCCTTCGTTTTTATGCAAAAACCACTCTTCAGAAAATAATCTGAGTTTGTTTTCCAATCTTAAACGAATTTTTTCAAGGGGATTTGATAAGTCAATGTTCTTTTTTAAGGAAACATCAATTATTCTGTCTTTCTCTACTGTCTGCCAACTCTGTATGGATTCCATTTATTCCCCCTTTTAATCAATAGGAATACCCCCGTTAGTGTGATTAAGGAACGATTTCCCACTCGCTGTTAAATCAGCGTTTGTTGTTATGTCTTTTCCTACATCCAAACTTCCTGATATTGTTGTATTCCCATTAAGTTTTATGCTAGGAGCTGTTATTTCAACTTCTCCTGAGTTCATTCTTATGACATTTCCACCATAAAGGATATAAAAATCGTTACCATATGGACTGTTTTCACTATCTGCCGTTATCTGTCCTATAACAATTGCATTATTAATATCAAATTTTGTTTCATATTCAGGTTCGATAGGATCATTTGAATTTCTTGCAAAAAAAGTTTCGTGTTGACAGAAACCAACAATAACTTTATCTCCTTTTGACAGGGGGGAATTTATTTTACAAGATTTTCCCCAAAATATTGGCGCTATAGGAACATCCTCAATTACTGGAACTTCATCCCTTTTTCCCATTACTTCTGGGATGTCCAGCAGTTGAATGTCACACATCAGCTTTGAGTTATCCACTTTTTCCACCCTTGCAATTGCTATTGTATTTATTGAGTTTATTTTTTCATCAGTTAGTCCTTCTATTATTTCTCCTACTGTTTTTCTTCTCATTATTTCTTAACTCCATATGTATTTTTAATTCTTTCCCAGTCACTATCTTTTGATTTCTTACCAGTTTCCTTTTTATTCTTAGTGGTTTTACCTTTTTTCTT
>ENA-OWLX01000839-OWLX01000839.1-metagenome-genome-assembly--contig:-NODE-839-length-11586-cov-5.205013_pt1 | contig 11586 bp, 11 predicted proteins | sample MGYA00245351_ERZ651106 | MGnify/ENA primary metagenome ERZ651106 (study PRJEB26857, sample SAMEA4031768) | metagenome | biome: human; feature: oral; material: saliva | place: Philippines | collected 2014... | reverse complement strand
AAATAGACAAAAAAACACTGCTTATTTGAAAATAAAATAATTTATAATATCCAAAACACCCTGTTTACTTAAAAACGGTAAACAGGGTGTTTTTTGAAGGAAAACTTTGATTTGCTATTCAATTGCAGAAATATAATAGAAGTCCCCACCTTCGGTACGAATTCTCCAGCTTGGCATGGCACGAGCTGTTTCTGTGGTAATGATATTGGAATTTTTTTGCGGAGCATAATAATATACAAGCTCTACATCCGTAATCACAGAATGAGTCGGCATACGAGATGCCGAGAGAGCGACCGCCTTGAACGGAGAAGAAATTTCTTTTTGTTCATAAACGGTGTTTCCCACAGCGATATTGATTTTTTGGATATTTAAATTTTGATTCTTTCTATCGAAATGATAGATCAAAAAAGCTTCTTCCAAAGGTTTTTCACGGTACACGGGTGTAAAATAATACCATGTATTCAAATTATCTTCTTTTTTGAATTTCAGCAAAAAAGCTTCCGACCCAAAATAAGTCATGTTAAATTGTCGGACATAAGTATCCAAATTGTCGTCTTTTTTGATAACCATCGCCAAAGGAAGATTGATGCTCAGCTTCTTGTTCTGATGAATTTTGGTATACATCGGATAATTCTCAAATAATTTCGGATAATTTTCTTCCGATAATTTCGGATAAGAAATATCAATCGGTGCCATGGTATCGTTGAACTCTTCCAAACTTGCTTTAAGAACAATCTGTTTTCGGTTGAGATACGCTTGTAAGTGCTGTTCCAGTTCAGGAGAGGTTCGTGACGAATTCCTGTATCTGTAGAAGTCAAGAGAGATACTTGCTACAAACAGGATATTTACAAACAGCAAACTGACAATCAGATAAGTTTTTACTTTATTCCAGTTCATAGAGCACCTCCTTCGTATAGATATTGAGGTAGTAGTTTTTTTGATTCCATGTGATGCGATAACAAGGAGTCAAAGAAAAATCTTCATTCATCCAATAGACCGTCTTAATCTCATCAATCGCATCAAAAAAGGAAATATTGTCAAGAGAAGGATATTGTTTTTTGACGGTCAGATACAACGAATCCAAAAGCTCAAAAGAAGTTTGGACGCTTTCGGGTTCGTTCAAAAAAATATCCGAAAATTTGTATTGATATCCATAAAACTTATAGACATCTTCGCCTACAACACTTACTTCAATATTATAGAAATTATTCTTGGAATCAATCGGCAAATCAATAAAAATATGTTTGAAGACAAACTTTGTTCCGGGAATTCCGTGAATTCTGATTGGCTCATAATGATGAAGCTCAACATCAGATAGCGTGTATCCGATTTTTGTCATAAAATCTACCGCTGTATGGAATTGTCCGGTGACAGCAGTGTTTTCCGGGCTGAAATTTTCATTGATATATTCGATACCGCCTTGCGGAGATATTCGCAAAATCTGTTGACCGTAATTGTAAGTATAGATATATTTTCCGTCCGTTTCGACAATTTTGTTCAGTAAATCATATTTTTTGGCAAACAGAGTTTTAGCGATTTGTTCCTGCATATCGGGATTTAGCAGAGTCTCCGTTTGATATATAGCGAGATTTTTGACTGTGTCATTGCTGATAACGGCATAACTCTTGCTTTTGAACAAAAAATTCAAAGTATAGTATATCTTGTGATCGGAAGTTTTAATCTTATCCAAGAAAGGAAATTGATTATAGTCCTTTGTATCAAATTGCAAATAACCTTCCTTTCCTTGTACATAGATAGATTTGTTATCTACGGAAGGGATATAGATTTTTGAAATGGTAGACAGTCCGACAAAATAATTTTCCTTTCCGAATAACGACATCGAGACAAAATTTGCATTTGTTTCGGGTGAAAAAATCAGCTCTACCCCTTTTTTGTTCTGAGAGAACGGAAAAGTTTGTTTTTCAAAAAAAACGGGCTTGTTGCTTACGGTAATAGATTCATTTAACAGAGAAACAATTTCTTGAAAATAACGTTCGGAGTCCTTGACATCCTTTGCAATTTGATTGTTTCCGAGATAAAACAAGATATCGGAAGGAAGTACCGTTTCTTTGAAAGCAACATTGATATCAATATTGTGTTGTGTATTTTTCGGTTGTAAATTTTTGGGGATAATATAAAATTTTGCGAAAAAAAGAAAAAATGCGGACAGAAATAACACTGTCACCAAAATAGATTTCTGTTTTTCGTTCAATAGTTTCATACTCATTCTCCTAAAAATAAGCTTATATAGAAAAGAAGGTTTTATCACAAAGTATTTCGACATTTTGAAAACATCCAAAAAAATAATCCGGAATATTGATGAAAACTATCCCTTATCCCATTCTTTTCTTTGATTTTCATCACGAAGTAATAGCGAAATACATCCTATCATTGGATAAAAAAATATCACGATAATATTTTATCATGATATTTTAAAATTTACTATCTTATTGAATTTTTCCGATATTTTGTAATGCTTTCTTCAAGTCCTCTTTATCGACAACATTGATAAAGCGACCGTCTTTTACCCATTCGGATTTTCGATATATTTTTGCAAGTACGAACACATTTTTGGAATGGGATACATCCAATTCTTTGCTGAATACCCCCAACGCACCGACGGTAATTTCAATCGGTTCCGTAGTACAAACATATGTGTTGCGATCTGCCTTTTGATAGAGTTCTATGATAACCTTGTCTTTTGCTTTTCCGACACCGGATACAACAACGGTTTTTGAAGTAGTTGATGAAGTGATGGTCTCCGGTGCTGTAAAAATAGGAGTTTCTTCTTCATCCAATGTTTCTACAAATTGATTGATATCATGCACTGTCATCTTTGTTACCTTGGGAGCTGCGGATACGAAAGTAGTTGTACTGCATATTGTTAACAGAAGCATCCCAACTAACACCCATTTTTTCATTCAGACCTCACCTCTTTTCTCTTTCACTAAAATAAATTCTCTCAAAATCGTACTAACAGTATACCGTTCTTTTATTACAAAAGAATTACAACATCATTAAAGATACCTTACACTTTTTTCGGTTCAATCGGTAAGGAGATGGTAAAAACAGTTCCCTTGCCGAAGTCGGAACGAACGGAAATAGAGCCGCCGTGTTCTTCGACAATATGTTTTGCAATCGAGAGGCCGAGTCCCGTTCCGCCCTGTTGACGGGAACGACCCTTGTCGACACGATAGAAGCGGTCAAAAATATGTTCTACATCTTCTTTTGGAATTCCGATTCCGTTATCTTCAATCACTATATCCAGTATACCCTCTGAAACGAATAAAGACAAGGAGATTTTGCCGTTTTCCTCTGTATATTTGATTGCATTGGACAAAATATTGATGATAACTTGTTCCATCTTTGTTTTATCTACCCAAATTTGTCGGCTTTGTCCCAACAGATTTGATACCAGAGTTTGATGTTTCGTTTGGTAGTACAGTTCCATTTTATCAATCGAATCCTGCACCAAAGTATTGATATCCGTGTAATCAAAGTTCCATGTTTCTTTCTTGAAATCAATATGAGAAAGTTGTAACAAATCGCGGATAAGCGATGTCATTCGGTCACTTTCCTTGACAATTACTTCCATAAATTTTTTTGCGATAGCAGGATCTTTCAACGCACCGTCCAACAGTGTTTCCGAGTAAGTTCGAATGGTTGTAATCGGCGTTTTGAGTTCGTGTGATACATTGGCAACGAACTCCTTTCGCATATGATCCAGTCGTTCATGTTCCGTAATATCTTGGAACAACACGACATATCCCGTCAGAGTGTTACTGGAGTCACTGAACAATGCTGATGAAACAGATAGAATGCGGCTGTTGATTTCAATCGTAAACTCAGAAGGTTTCATACCTTCATTCATCTCGGAATTTTGTTGAACAATCCGTTTCAGAGACAAATTATTTTGCATCGGCAGAAAGATTTGATCAAAATACTGTTTGTTTTCCATAGAAATATCCAAAAGTTTCTCCACAACAATATTGTAGTGGATAATTTTACCTTGTTGATCAATTGCAATCAAGCCGTCTTCCATATGTTCAATAATGGCATTCAACTTGTCCTGTTCCGACGAAATTTCCATCAAAGTTTTGTGGAGTCGCTCCGTCAAGTAGTTAAAAGATGTTGCCAACTGACCGATTTCATCATTCGAATGGATTGTTGCCCGTTGAGAGAAATCTCCTTTTGAAATTTCAATTGCCTTCTTCTTCAAATCGTTGATAGGAGCGGTAATCGAAGTGGAAAGAACATATCCGAGCAAAATGGTAACAAGGAGCACAATCAAGGTTGCGTTCAAAAAAATGATATTTGCATGATTGAGCATTTCATCCGTCTTCTCAAGCGAAGCTCTTCCATAGATAATATATCCCTCATCATCAGGTGAATTTTTGGGATAGGCAAAGGCGATGTGTTCAAATCGAACAGAAGACTGATCCTGTTGCATGACCGTCTTGGTTGCAACGGGATTTTCGGACAGTGCAAGCAGCACCTCGATATTCATTTCATCCATGCTCTGCCGATGCAACAAATTCTCGTTTGTCGATGCGACAATCGTTCCGGTTTTCATATCGATAACGGAGATTTCATATCCGGCAGGGAGAGTGGTATTCATCAGAGTTTGTTGCAGGTCATACTGTTGCTTGACAACGCTCATATCAGAACGGATACTCTCATTTACCAAGTTGTTGGAAGCGGAAGTTAGACTTTTTTGAACGGAAGAAATATTGTATTGTTGCAGCTGATTGGTAATAAACAACCCGACAATCGCCATGGAAACGAATACCAACACAAAGTGAATCGAAATCAGTTTCCAACGAATACTCTTAAACAAGCGTTATTCCCCCTTAAAAAAATATCCGACTCCCCGCTTTGTCAAAATATAAGTAGGGTTAGATGCATCATCTTCCAATTTTTCTCTGAGACGGCGAATGGTTACATCTACCGTACGAATGTCCCCGTAGTATTCATATCCCCAAACCTGTTTCAAAAGTTGTTCTCTTGAAAAAACTTGGTTCGGTTGAACAGCCAAAAACTTCAAAAGTTCATACTCACGAACCGTCAACTCCAAAACAGTATCATTTTTGGTAACAGAGTATTTAGAAGTATCAATTACCAAATTTTTGTGTTGAATCAAATCCGACTCCGCAGAGTTGTTGTTCGGCATGGAAGTACGGCGAATATTTGCCTTTACACGAGCAATCAATTCGCGCAAGCTGAACGGTTTTGTGATATAATCATCTGCTCCGAGCTCCAGTCCGAGAATCTTATCTACCTCTTCTTCCTTCGCTGTTACCATAATAATAGGAACAGAAGATTTTTCGCGAATGTGTCTGCAAACATCAAACCCGTTCATTGACGGAAGCATAATATCCAACAGAATCAAATCCACATTCTCTTGAATCCCTTTTTGATAGCCGTCAAGACCGTCAAATGCGGTGATAATATCATAACCTTCTCTCTCCAAATTAAACTTCACAATATCAGAGATAGGCTTTTCATCTTCAATAATCAAAATGGTATTTTTCATCATTCATCTCTCCTTCTGAATTTTTGGAAAAGCAACAGCCTTTTTCAGCCGGTTGCAATTCAACCACAGTGGACGATAACATTATTTGTTATAGTGTACAACAAAACAACAAACAATGTCAAAAATTATCAAAGAAAAAGCAAAAGCGAGCAATCGTGAAACAGGGGGGGTTGAGAAGAAAATCGGCGTTTTTTGAGGCATTCTTGCTTTTCAATGAGAAACAATAGCATATTGAGACAAGGTGTGATATGATGAAATAGTATATACGAAAAGGAGGAATCGCTATGGCAAAACATTCTGCAAAGAAAAAAACAAAAGTGATTTCCATTGCAAATTCTAAAGGCGGCTCAGGGAAAAGCACCACCGCATCCATGCTGTCCATCGCATTAGGGCAATTAGGATACAAAGTTCTTGCAATCGACTGCGACTCCCAAATGGACTTAACGAATACGATGGGATTTACAGTAGACGAAACATTGACAGAATTCGGCTTGCAATTGATTGATTTCAACAAAACCATCTATCAGGCAATGAAAAATAAAGACGATTTGTCAAACTACATCACTCCCACTCGATACGACAATGTAGACATTGTATCGGGAGATGATTATATCAGCAAAATAGAGTACGATTTGCATCATGAATTCCAGCGCGAATTTCTATTGAAGAAAATCAGCACAGATTTGATTGCCAAGAATGAATACGACTTCATCATCTTCGACACATCAACCTACTTAGGAGATTTGTCCGCAAACATACTGAATGTATGCGATTATGTTATTATACCCGTTCCGATGGCAATGTTCGGAATCAGGGGAATTCGAACATTCTTGGATTTTTTCAACCAATTTTCAGTCATGAACGAAAAATTGGAAGTGCTCGGTATTTTGACAACACTGTATAAGCCGAGCAACAAAATTATGAATACCAGAGGACAAGGTTTGATTGAAAATGTATTCGGAAAAGATATGTTGTTTCGTACCAAAATCAACTTAGATACCTCTGTTGAAAAAGCACAGTGGAACAGTATTGCCGTACTGGAGTTTTCACCGAAGAGCAAGGCGGCAATGCAATATATGGATTTTGCGAAGGAGGTTGTTAAGCGTGTCAATCAAAAACATTGATTTGGGTTCCAAAATGAATTTCGGAAACACAAGACGGGCAGGATATTCCTTAGCGACACAAAAAGAAAACATTCTTACGGAAGAACAGGAAAACATCGTTCGCATTCAAATTGATAAATTAGAGTCGGCACCTGAAGAATGGAATTTTTATCCGGCGTTGCAAGGAGAAGAGTTCGATCGATTGGTACATTCTATCTTAGTTCATGGATTGTTGCACCCTATCGTAGTACAAAAAAAACAGGACAAGACGATGATTCTGTCAGGGCATAACCGCGTAAGAGCGTATCGTTTTATTCGCAGCAAAATACAAGAGTTGAAGTCTGCACAACAGGAGGAATTGAACGGGGTAGACATCACCCAATTAAATGCAAAAGATTTTGACGAAATCTATGCCATCATCAAAGAAGACTTATCGGAAGAAGACGCAAGAGAAATCATCATTGATGCAAACTATGCTCAGCGACAATTAGGGCAAAAGTTACTGACCAGAAGTATTATAGAAAAATACAAAATCATCCAACAGAAAAGAAAAGAAAACACCGGAGATTACAAAAGCAGAAAGACAAGAGAAATTGTAGCCGAAAGTTTTCAGATGAGCGGCAGACATATCGATCGTTACAGAAAACTGGAAAAACTCAATCCGATTTTGTTGGATTGGTTCTATAAAGGAAAAATTTCTTTAGAAATGGGAGCCAAAATTGCTATGATGAAACCGAATATCCAAGAAGAAATCGCAGAGCATTATCTTCCTTTCATTTTGAAATACCCCGCACAAACACTACAATATTTTAAGGCCGGCATGACCAAAAAAGAACTTGCAGAGATGAAGCAAGAGATTTTGGAAGAAAAAAACATCTGCAAAATTTCTTTTGTGAGAGACGGAGTACATCACAGTGTTACCTTACAAGAAGAAAGTCAAATAGAAGAAATGATATCGTTGCTTAAAACATGGAATATAGAATGTTAAGAGAGTGATTTAAACAGCTGTTTTAAAAAGTGGACGTCATGTCCACTTTTTTAGGTAGAGGGAAATCGGCAATATAAAACAGAAATACAAAACAGAAATACAAAACAGAAATATACCGATAAAACTTATACGTTTAGTTGTTATACTAAAATCCAACGAAGTTTTCATAAATTTGAAAGAAAAGTTCTATCTGATTTTTTCCTGATTGCAACATGCAGAACAGAGTTATCAAGCATTAGAATAGGAACAACACCTTATTTCTATCTCAACTGTTTCTGTTTTGATATAGAACAGCCGTAAATCCGAGTTTGAAAGAAATGCGTTCTTTAACAGTATTCCGCTTGAAATAAAGCAAAACAGGGCGTTGTTATGAAACCGCAAACGGAAACTGAAACAGATAATGGGATAAAATAATAAAATCAGGGTATCTATCAGTACGAACAGTGGATATTTTCAGTAAAAAGAAAACAAGGAATATCAAACAGAAGCGAAAAAACGGAATGTGTTGATAATAAATCAATGCATTCCATACAATTAAAACAAGAAGAACAGAAAAATAAGGAGATCATATGAAACTAATATCATGGAATGTCAATGGAATCAGAGCATGTGTCAAAAAAGGATTTTTAGATTTTTTTAAGGAAACAGATGCCGATATTTTTTGTCTGCAAGAAACCAAGTTGCAAGAAGGACAAATAGAGTTGGAATTGGAAGGATATCATCAGTACTGGAACTATGCCGAACGTAAGGGGTATTCCGGAACAGCAATCTTTACCAAACAAGAGCCTCGTTCTGTAAGTTACGGACTGGGAATCGAAGAACACGATCAGGAAGGTCGTGTTATTACACTGGAGTTTGACAACTTTTATATGGTAACCGTCTATACGCCGAACTCCAAAAATGAACTGTTGAGATTGGACTATCGAATGGTATGGGAAGATGAATTTCGTTCCTATCTCCTTCGATTGAACGAAACCAAACCGGTTATCGTATGTGGAGATTTGAATGTTGCCCATCAGGAAATTGACCTTAAGAATCCGAAAACAAATCAGAAAAATGCCGGATTTACTATAGAAGAAAGAACAAAAATGAGTACCCTTTTGGATTCCGGATTTATTGACACCTTCCGTTTCTTCTATCCCGAATTGGAAGGAGCATACAGTTGGTGGTCCTATCGCTTTAACGCACGCAAAAATAATGCCGGATGGAGAATTGACTACTTCCTGACATCCCAAGAACTGAAAGAAAACCTGAAAGATGCTAAAATTCACAGCGACATTTTAGGCTCCGACCATTGTCCTGTAGAATTGGATATCGAATGGTAAACCGCCTTATGATCCATCCATAAGAAGATTGCAGAACGATATACAAAACCTGTTCGAGAATGAGAGATGAACTGATATGATACAAATGATTGTGGTGGGAGCATTGAAAGAATCCTATTTAAGAGAAGGACAACAATATTTTTTGGATGAAATTTCCAAAAGAGAAGATGTGGAATTGATTGAATTGGAAGATGAAAAAATTCCTGAAACAGCATCTGAAAAAGAATTGACGATGATTCGTCAGATAGAAGGTCAAAAAATTCTGTCCAAGGTCAACCGATTAAATACTATGATTGCAATGGATATCGACGGAAAAAGTATGACAAAAGACAGATGGAGCAACTTGTTTGAACAACACAGAACTCAAAAAAAAGGGATGACATTTATTATCGGAGGAAGCGTCGGGTTGAGTGATGAAGTCAAACAGAGAGCAAATTTCAGAGTGAGTTTTTCAAGACTCACCTTCCCTCATCAACTCTTTCGATTGATGTTGTTAGAACAAATTGCAAAGGAATTTGAAATGTAGAACAGTTCACAATATTTAGTGATACACAGTGAAAACAGAATAGATTGATTATTGCACAGAACCCCAAAAGCCTGACTTTTGGGGTTCTGTGCAATGGAGTATCTGTGTAGTTCACCTCATATCTCCGATTTTTTCTTATAAAAGTCTTTCGTTCGTTGAAAATAAATTATTTCAGATATTTTTGCAACTCTTCAACCAGCAAGTGAACTGTTGTGCCGGGATCATATTCAGAAGGGTTGTCTCTATTTGTATCAAAATTTTTCATTCTTTGTTTGGCATTTCTGATAGCTTTTTTAACGCCGTCGTTTTTTGATACATGTTCATAGAGAAGAGGGTCATTTTTTTGATAACCGTTGTGATTCAAATTCAATTTTTTGAAACATTCGTCTAATTTAGCATACCATTTGTCACGATGTAAAGCAGAATTGCTGTAATGAAGGTGTAAATAAAGCCAGTATTCAAAACATTGATTGCTCCACGCAATATGATATTCTTTTTTTATGCCCTCTTTAATTGCATCATCAAAGTCTTCAAATTCATCTCTATCAAATACAATCCATATATTTTGATAGAGAACTTTTGATGTTTTTACTACCTGGTCAGTAATGTCAATTAACTTTTTAGGAGAACAACCCTTGCCTTGTCCCTGTATATCGATAAAAGGTCGGATATCTATTCTTCCTCCGATTTTTTGTTGTATTAGATTTTTGATGGCATTGAAATAAATCGGCTCCGTTTTGGTTCCCTCTGTCACAATCAAAAAAGAATTTGCATGTGGTGTTTTGAAGTCATGTTTTCTTTTCACGCGATTCTTTTTTCTTTTTTTGAAAATGTCGTCACTACCCATCTATTTTTCTCCCTTCATTTCAAAGTCATGTAATGAAGGAATACCACCATATACACCTGACAAATAGTCTTTTTCAAATGATGAATCTGACCTTACCTTAAAATCTGACAAAGAAGTTAGTTGAGAGTAGCCGAACTCATCTTTTTGAACAAACCAAATCTGATCTCTTCTAAAAAAATGTCTATCTAACAGCGTAGTATCATGAGTGGTATAAATGAGTTGAGCAGTAGAATCAACATCATAGAACAAATCTACAATAAACTTCAACAATAGTGGATGAAGTTTATTATTCAACTCATCTGCAAAAATAGTTCGGTGTGTTAAAATAGTGAATCTCATTATTATAAAAAGCCGAATACTTTTGATAGTACCGTCTGATTCGGAAAACAAATTGATTTTGTGATTTTTTTCATCTTTTCCTTTATGGTAAGTAAAAAATAAAAAATGTTCTCCTTCTTTCAGATACTCAATATCCTTAATACCTGTATCAATCCCAGATAAAAAATGTAGCAGTTTTTCTTTATGAGTATCAATTATGACAGGTAGTGTACGATTTAAGAAGTCAGAATCTTCTTTAAAATCACTGTGAAAAACATATATTTCCATAATTTTAGAGTAGACTGTTTCAAAAATAGTAGTATTTAATTTTAATTTTTGAAAGAAACTAAGCACCAAAGTTTCTTCCGGAATTTGATTTTTGTATCCGTCGCAATCTTTTCTGACAGCAGGACCGAAATTCATCTTATTTCTATTCCGTTCGTAAATGGTTACTGTTCGACCGGTTGCAAAATTTTTTCGATACATCCATTCTGATACAATACAAGTGTCGTTATATTCAAAACCATATTTGTATTCAAAATTCCCTTCTTTATTTTCTGCAACAAAAATAATTTCAAATTCCGAGGTGTCCTTGTTTTTATCAAAAGCAAAAGGTTTGTAGTATTTTTGGATAGCAGTAACTTCTTGTTCATTATCTGAGAAACTATCCTGTTTTATAGTATTAAAGGATTTCCTAACAATTGATTGGAAAAGGTGCATTGCAAAACAAACATTTGATTTTCCGGATGCATTCGCTCCATAAATTGCAGCAACACGAACAGCCTTTTCTTTTTTTCCAAACTCCATAAGATTACAAGGATGCTCTTTGTATGAAGTGACAGCAGTTATATCTAAAACAGACTCTTCTTTAAATGATAATACATTTTTCATCATAAATTGCAGCAACATAATATGTCCTCTCCTTTTAATACATATATAGCATATA
>ENA-OWLX01000837-OWLX01000837.1-metagenome-genome-assembly--contig:-NODE-837-length-11603-cov-9.428299_pt1 | contig 11603 bp, 9 predicted proteins | sample MGYA00245351_ERZ651106 | MGnify/ENA primary metagenome ERZ651106 (study PRJEB26857, sample SAMEA4031768) | metagenome | biome: human; feature: oral; material: saliva | place: Philippines | collected 2014 | study... | reverse complement strand
TTCGTGTTTCTGTGGGTGACGGCTATGTCGTCATGGCTGTCTGTCCCACTCTCTTCCTTTATTTATTGCTTTCCTTATCTGGCAAAAGAAAACTAAGACCCAGGCAAGCAAGGACACCCGCTGTGATCACTAAGCCATTTGAAACCGGCAAGAGATCGTAGATCGCGTTTGCGATCATCAACGCGATCAAAGCGCAGATAACACTTGCCTTGTAGTCTTTTTTCATCAGATTTTCAAGAGTGAAGAAAGCAAATAAGAGAACGGGGAATAAGGGCCAGATATTTACATCAAGCTTTGGAAAGCCAACCATTCCCATTGTGACAACCGCAAGAGCAGCCAGAATAAATCCAAATCCAAGTAATTTTTTCATCCTATACCTCATTTTCACTATTCGGAAGAGTTCCTTCCTTTGATTGATGATTCTATGATAGCAGAGAGAGTAAAAAGTAACAAGGACTTTTGACTAAGTGGTTAAAAGAGGCGCTTATGCGGTCAAAAAAAGGAGCGAGACAGAACGAATCGTTGATCACCATCATTCGTCATCTCGCCCCTTCAAAGCCGTTTCTTCCTATGCCGATTGCAGGGATCGAACCTGTGACCTACGCGTTACGAGTGCGTTGCTCTACCAACTGAGCTAAATCGGCGATTACCTTCTTAGTATAGCACTCTGAGAATGGTTGTCAAGCACTTTTAGTTGATCTTTTTAATCAAGTCTAGACTGATGCAGAAAAGAGTTTATTTGAGAGACGACCTCATTCTTCTTGCTGTGATAAAAATCATGAGGAGCGTCCTCATAAACAACTTGAACATTGGACCGGTTTCTAGCAAAGTCTTTCGCATAATTCTGCCACTCCGACTGACTAAAGCCAGTTCCCTCTCCATTTGAGACAAATAGGAGCACAGGGATTTTAGAATCAATGGTAAATCCGCTAACCTTATGGGCATTTTCTTTCACTGCACGAGTTTCGTTTAACATAGCCTTCGACAGCAACTGCTTGTAAGCTAAAAATCGGTATTGTCGACGCTCACTATCCGTCAAATCTTGATTTTTCAGGTAAACAGACTCTGGGAAATAACGGAGCAACCCAACCTTACTAGTCCAATAGGCTAAGGTCATCAGTTTAGGATGTTCCTTTAAATCTTCATAACTCGCCGGCAGGGCCCAATCAAGTCCGATCACTGCCGTTACTTCATTAGGATATTTCTCTTGCCAAGCAAGGCTCTCAAGACTAGCCATTGAATGCGAAATAATCACATAAGGCCCCGAAACTTCGGCTTGCGACAAAGCTTGACGGGTCTCAGAAAGAACCTCCATCACATCTCTGGATTGATTACTATCCTCACTAAAACCATAGCCAGCTCTCTCGACTACGACAATTTTATATTTTTTTGATAGGGAATCTGTTAGATTCTTAAAGTCTAATATAGGTGAAGCAATACCAGCACCAGAAAGAAATACTATCGTCTCAGATCCTTCACCTTGAACATATATATTCATTTGATGTCCATTGACTACAACCTTCTTTCCTATAGGCACGAGGAGCTTATTTTCTTTTTGCAAACTAAGCCGGTGGAAACCAAATGTACCTCCTAGAAAAAGGATAAGAAAAACAAAAACGATCCAGCTATACTGTTTGAATTTTTTCATAGCCATATTGTACAAAAAATAGAGCCTGTAAGCAAGAGGCTTAATGGCTCCCAAAAGAACGCTAGTATCCAACTTCCCAACACAAAAAAACAAGATCCACGCGGACCTTGCCTGATATTTAATGAGCCAAAATTTATATGTTAAACATTCTATATATCATGTAGTCGTTATTTCATCTCTCAATTGATTTATTTCACTTCCAAGATATGAAATATCCGATTCAACCTGATCCAATCTTGTTTCAATATCTTCAGTAAGATGATTTTGCAGATCCTCCAACGATTCTTCAATATTATCAAGCTTTATATGTATTTGATTGAATTTTTCCTGAAATTCTATTTCTGTACATAAAATATTAATAGCTTCCTTCAAAGAATCCGCTCTGAAATCTTTTAGATAGTCTATTATCTTTTGCAAATAGTTGCTTTTCAAATATTTCTTTGGAAAATACTCGAGTCTATTAAACTGTTCTTCAGCCCAATTTAAATGATCAGTTAATTCTGAACTTAAAACCTTTAATCCCAATAATTCTTTTTCATTTTTTCTTTGTTCGGTAGTCTCAATTTTAGAGCGTTTCGAAGAAAACTCGGTATAATACTGTTTAACAATTGCTTTTTCTTCTCTTTCATACTTTTCAATGTTTTCTAAATTTTCGTTATTGAATTTTTTTATCAATCTCTTCGGATTATATTGTGAAAATCTTTTTGGTTTTTCACCAATATGTTCTTTTATATACTTTGGCAGATACTCTTCATCAAAACTTTTTAATTTTTCTTTCCCACTATTTTCTAATTGTTCTATTCTTTGTTTTATTTCTATTAATTGTGAAGATTCTGATTCGTATTGTCTGACATCTTGCAACAACTTGTCCAATTTTTCAATTAAATCTCCATTAGACATGCACATACTATGTTCTCCCAGTCCATACTCTTACTTAAAAATTACTACCCAACTCTATTTTTCAGCTTTGTTTGACTTTTTTTAAAACTCATTTCTATTCACCATTATTTATAAATCTCACCAACCTTTGGCAATATGTGTTGAAATACAGATTCATAAACTTTAGCATCTTCAAATTCATCCCAGTAAACCACTTTATAGTCACCAACTAAATTTAAATCCGCAATTTCAATGACTTCTCCATCCTTATAACTAGGCTTTGTTTGTCTCTTTTCTAGATATTCAATCCGTTCTTTGATAGCTGCGTTTTTCTTCATCATATTTATCAAGGGAAATACAAGAATGATACCTAATAAAACCGTAGAGATCAGCCCGATTAGAATAAATTTATTCTCTTTACTCATATTCAAATTTCTAACTCCTTTTTCATAAGCGACCTAAGAAACATCGTCATTTTGGGAGATTGGCCCTCCATTCTACCATTCGTAATAATCGGTAGAAGTGTCGTCATCCTTTTCATCCCAAGTATCTCCTGGGTGTACTTTTTTAAAGTAATCACGGTCAACTTTTTTATAGCGTTTCATGCTATTACCTTCATTCCATACAACAATATAATAGCTTTTCATTTCATCTTTATCTTCTAAAATTCGGTCGATGTCATATACGTTGGTCCCTTTATCGACAATGATTTTTTCGACTACTTCATTGTCCTTATATCCCAGAGGGTTATTTTGTTTTTTCTCCAGTTGGCGCTCACGATCTAAATTATCCGCTATCTTACTACCAGTGTTGAATATACTTAAAACTATAATCACAACTGCAACAATAGATAAAGCCCAACCTGTAAGTAATTTTCTATTAAAATCATACATAATCTATTTTCTCCCTCTCAAAACCTTTCTTATAGAATGAACTTTTCATAATCGATTTATTATATCATAGATTAGGCAGTAGTAAAGGCTTTTTCAGAGTATTTTATAAAAAAATTACTAATTAATACCTTTCGGACTTTTACGCAGAATTAAAAATTAAAATTACAAAAAAGAGAACCAGACCGGTTCCCTTTCTCACATCTTATTCAATTTTTCCAAATAGGCGGTTAACTCTGCTTGAGCTTCTGGGGTCGTACCGACTAATTGACTTCTCATCTGAGCAAGCCTTGCTTCTACCCCTTCAATTTCACGATCAATCTCTGCCAACTGATCTGCTAAATCTGCCAAAGGGACAACTGGCTCTTCCTCAAATGTATCGACATAACGAGGAATATTAAGGTTATAGTCGTTTTCGACAATCTCTTCAAAACTAGCTAGATGGGCAAACTTTTCAACATCCTCCCGTTTTTGATAGGTTTCTAAAATCTTAGCAATATGCTCATCGGTCATATTGTTTTGATTTTTTCCTTTTTCAAACTCTTTTGAGGCATCGATAAAGAAGACATCCTTATTGGTGCGATTCTTTTTGAGAATGATAATAGTTGTTGGAATGGACGTGTTATAAAAAATATTTGCTGGCAAGCCAATAATGGTATCAATAGCCCCTTCTTCCAACAAATGCTGGCGAATTTTTTGCTCCGCTGCTCCACGGAAAAGAACTCCGTGAGGAAGGACAATCGCCATCACGCCATTATGCTTGAGGTGGTAAAAACCATGTAGTAAAAAGGCAAAATCTGCTTTAGACTTAGGTGCTAATACTCCGTAACTTGAAAAGCGAGGGTCTTGCAAGAATCCACTATCTGCTGACCACTTCAGTGAATACGGTGGGTTCATGAGCACACCATCGAAATCCGTTGGCTCCGTAGTTGGCCAATCTTCATCCAGGGTATCATGATTACTGAGGTGATAGTTCTCAATCGCAACACCATGTAGCATCATATTCATACGAGCCAAGTTGTAGGTAGAGGTGACTAATTCTTGCCCATAATAAGAAATAGTTGAGGCTTCTTTACTATAACGTTTAGCATTGAGCAAAAGAGAGCCCGAACCCATAGTCGGGTCATAAAGGGACATACCTTTTTGGTGTTCACGACCTGCAAAGACAATCTGCGTCATCAGGTGAGAGACTGCTTGAGGCGTGTAAAACTCTCCAGCTTTTTTCCCAGAATCACTAGCAAATTGGCCAATCAAATACTCGTAAGCATCTCCTAAAATATCTCCTGCATGACCAGATACATTAAGGTCATTGAGTTGTTTCATAACCTCAGAGATGGTCTTGTTTTGCTTTTGTGGAGTATTACCTAATTTTTTCGCATAAAGGTCGATATCTTCAAAGAGATTCTCAAATTTCTCATTGGATTGTTCAATATCTCGGAAGCTTTGAGCTAGGGTTTCCAACTGGAAAGTTCCCTCGTAAATATCCTGCACCAGCTTGGTAAAGGTCAGAGAAGGCTCAATGACGTAGCCTAACTCATCATTAAAGATTTCAATCAGGTCTTCACGAACTTCTGGATCTGCAAAATTCTCTTCATAAAGCTCTTGCGCCTGTGGAAAAGACTCAAAGTCTTCATCCAAGTTATCGCAAACAGCTCGAAGGATATTGTCAGATAAATATTTATAGAATATCAAACCCAAAAGGTAAGATTTGTATTCATTGGCATCCATCTGCCCACGCAGGATATCTGCCGCATTCCAGAGGGATTGGTAAAGTTCTCTAGATAAATCTGTTTGTGACATAGGGTCTCCTATCTATTCATACTTTCGTTTGTTTGATGTAGTTTTTTCGGTTTTTGTATCTAATTCGAATTGAACATGACCTAAAAACTGATAAAAAGGATAAACTGTCTGGTCTTCATCGAAGACTGTACCAGTTTCCTATTTTTACTAGGCTTTTTTTCAGTCTTTGTATCTTAGATAAACATTTTTCTGAGTAGGGTTTGTTTGCTTTCTTTGAGCTGGTTGACTTTTTCCTCTTGCTTGGCAATAACCTTGTCTAGGTCTTGGAAGAAAGAACCGATGGCTTCTTGTTCAGGGAGTGCGGGAAGAGTTGCAATTACCTTTTTAAAATCTGTCTTATTTATTTTGTCTTGTACACCTGGTGTCTTCCTCATAGTAATTTGATCTTGAATATTTGCTGTCAGCATCATAAAATATAAAAACTGATTATTACTTGAAGTACTTCGTATGAGTACGGAATTGGGAGCTAACGTCATAGGTCTATCTAATTCAGGAACTTGGAAAAATCTCCCAACTGTCCCTACATTCGACATCAATATGTCATCTTTAAACAATCTACTCTTAGATAAAAAATTGTAACCTTTCTCATCTGTATAAAGCCATGGTCCCTTCCAACTATTTGAGGCATCCTGTAATCTAATCATGTATGCGAAATTATCTTTTTCATAAGTTTTCACATTATTTCTTAGAGATTCAAAACTTCCATTAGCTACATAATCAGTAACAATATCAAACACTTCACCCAACTTCACTTCCTTCCAGTCATCTTCAAATCCTTCAAAGCGAAGGGAGGGGTTGGTTTGTCCTTTGGCTGGGAAGAGGAGCTTGAGGTAGGTTTTCTTCTGCTCTTTGAGCGCCTCTAACTTATGCTGTTGAAGGCTAATAAGCTGGTCAATATCTTGGAAGAAAGAACCAATGGCAGTTTGCTCGGAGAGGGAGGGGAGAGGGAGTTTTAATTGTTCGACAGATGAATAGTTTACGTAAATTTGAGTTCCTCCTTGAACAATTTTCTTTACTTGCTCTCTAAAATTACCGTTCAATAAAACATAAGCATATCGAGAATCTAGTATTTCTTTTGGCGAGATAATCTCTGTACGTTGATTAACTACAAATTCATTACTTGACTTTATTAAAAGAGTGCGACCAATAATTGTACCGTTAGAAGTCTTATCATTTAAAACCATTGTTAGTTCATTTTCTCTTACAATTTTCTTATCAGTCACTTCGTTGGAAATAGCTCGTATCCCCTGATCTATATACTCTCCATCAAGTCCATAGCTACCAATTGAAATTACTTTATAAACTCCATTTTCCGCAAAATATTTTTCTATCGATGTACCACTACGATGAGTTGAAACTTCTCCCAACTTCTTCTCTTCCCAAGAGTCAGTATAGCCTGCAAAGCGATAACTTGGTTGTTTTGTCATATTCCCCCTCCAACTAATTCGTCTTTATCCGTATCTATAAATTGCAATTGATAAGCTTTACGAGCTCCCCATGCCTCAAGTATTTTCTTAATAGTATATTCATTCTCCTTATCAAACTTGTCTACATAAATGCTAACATCCGGTGCCTGTTTAAAAATTTCTTTAAAGTACGGAGCATCTACTCCATCCTCATCCCGAATACCAAAACCAATGAAATAGATTTCTTTGATAGAACTTAAACTTTTGAAAAAGTATTCGTGTTTTCTAAGTTGCTGATGGACTGGCTTTCTATTAGCAGCAGACAATCTGTACATAGCCTGAGATAAAACATCCGCTCCTTCTGGTATGACTATCGAATCTTCTCCATGACCAAATATGAGAACTCCATCATCCAAATCACCATGAATGTGAATGATGTTAGAAGAAGGAATGCCGTAAAAATCCTCTAGAGTACGAGTATAATTGAAATTCAAAAATCTTGCATCTCTATTCGTTACAATCGTTTCTTTTGCAATCGGGAAATGAGAGGTAAATTTTCTCATGCTTAATTGACTTTCCCATTGTTCATAGGTTCCTTTAATCCATTGTTTAAATAACTTGTTCAATTGATGATGAACATATTGACTGACTTTGTCCGCTACCTTTTCAGCAAGTTCTTTTCTAGACTCAGTATCCTCTTGGCTATTGTTCGTCACAAAGCAAGGAGTACTGGCTTTCATAAAAGGGAAGCAGGCTAGTTTTTCTTCAAAATCTCCCCAAAACATCTCCGGATCTGTAATATGTAAAAGGTTTTGATAAAGTAATTTCAATTTGTCCTGACTATCAGTACCATTCAATATTTCCATCACTTCTTCAGTATATATTTCCCTCTTATACATACGGTTATTACTGTCTTTTAGAAAATCTTTGATAGAGTCCATGTTCTGCAACGACTCCAACAACTCATCTTTTCCATAGGCCTGTTGATAGACGAATTTTTTAAAATACAAATAATTTGTCTTCAGATCATGCGCTATATCAAAGCCATTGCCAATAATAAATAGTTTTTCTGTCATTCACCTCTCCTTTCCTTCATAGTTTATTTTCAAGTTTGATACTTCATTTTTTCCGATTTAACATTTACAACTATCTTCCTCTAAGTGGCAATATTTCTTCAGCGATCATGCTCATATAGTCCTCTTTGAGGGCTTTTTTATATTTGAGTTTTGGAAGCGCCTGGTCTCCATGGGCTTCTTTATAGGCTGCATAGTTCTGTGAATCTGTAACAGCTTTTTCCCCATTTTGTTTCTCGCGTCCAATACGGAAATTGTCCACTACAAATTGGAGTTCATCACGTCCAATTTTCCAATAATCCGCTGTTTCATGAATCTTTTGTTGGGTTGTCTTTTCGATCATCTCATCCAACTTATGAGCAACAGACTGGCCTTGATACTGTTCGGTATCCGTTTGGACTTCTTGCCATAGTTGTGAAATCATTCCTGATAATTTTGGATTAGACTTGTTCAAATCTTCAATATAGTTATCAACTAAGTCTCTTTCTTTTCTCCCAATGAGATGCTCTTTATTCTCTATCAAGGTTTGGATCAACGAAAGGATATAGTGGTAATTGATTTCATCTGTGTGGACGGATTCCAATTCGTATTCAATATCAAATGGTGTCTCTTCACCTTCTGGATTGTCATCTCGTCGTCTTCTTAGCTCTTCGATGACATTTTGATATTGACCAACGAAGTTCTCAATCTCTTCCAGACTAAGACCGATCTCTTCGAGGATGCTTTTTTCATCATAATCCGCATAGACCTGAATGGATGAAAATAGTTTATCAAACTCTTGGAAGGCCTTAGCAAAACGTTTCAACTCCGCGTCTGTAGCGGTATCCAGGTCAGGCACCTGTTCTGGTGTTGGAGAAATCGCTAATAGTGCTTGTGTTTTTTCAAGGAATTTAGCCTTTTCTTCTGGCCACTCTGGAGCCAAGACACTAGACTCTCCACCGTTTGAGTATAGACTGAGTGCTTCATCTACCTTTTCTTTAAAACGATCAGGTGTTTGGAAGGTTACGATTTGCCCGAATTTTTTACCTTCATCAAAGAGACGATTGGTTCTTGAAAAAGCCTGGATGATATGTTGCGGCTTCATCGGTTGCCGATCCATGAATAGGGTAGACAGACAAGGAGCATCGAAACCTGTCAAAAGGCGATCCACAACAATGACAAGATCCAGTTGCTCCTCCCGAAAAGCAAAGCGCTCTTTCTTCCGTGCCAAACGATCATTTAGATCACTATTGTAGGAAGACAAGGTTGCTAGATTAAAGTGGGTTCCAAACATGGCGTTGTAGTCTTGCAAACTGTCTTCCATGTAGGCCTGATTTGAAACCGAATCGGCATCATTTTCTGTTACAGAGTAGGTGATTGCAACCTTTGGAAAATCTGGCAAGACTTTTTTTACACTTTCAGAAATCTTCAGAGAAGTCTCACCATTTTTGACTTTCTTGATCAAGGTATAATAAGCTTGCGCACGCGCGATACTTTTGACTGTTAAGATGGCCTCGTAGGTATTACCGACCCCATTGTTAAAACCAAGTTTTCGTTTGGAACGATTGAGGATAGCATCCAAAACAGCTAACATATGTCGCTCATCATCATAAAACTCTTCGTCAATTTCATCTTCTGCCCAGTCAGGCATAGTCGTCTGGTATTCGACATTAAAACCAAGGACAGCTCGATCGTGGATAGCTTCTTTGACCGTGTATTCATGAAGACAGGCTCCATACTGCTCCTCCGTAGTCTGGGCCAAATCCCCTTTTTGCTCCCGCTTGTTTTCACTGAAAATCGGAGTCCCAGTGAAACCATACCAAAGAGAATTTGTAAAGAATTTCTCCAAATGACGTTGCCGTTCTGGTGTCACAGCTCGGTGACATTCATCCACTACAAAAGCCAATTTTAAGTTCTTAATACGGTCATAAACCTTTTGATGACGGCCTTCGTCAAACTGACGAATCATGGCATTCATTTTTTGAATAGTCGTCACAACTACTCGACGATCATCAGATGCTAAATTTTTGATTAATTCTCTTGTGTCGTCTGTCTCATCGACGTCAATCATGTCATTTTCAGCGTAAGACTGGAAGGAACTGGTAGTTTGCTGATCCAGATCTGTCCTATCAATTACAAAAATCGTCTTCTCAATGGAAGGAATTTGAAGAAGATTTCTAGAGACTTTATAAGAGGTCAACGTTTTTCCTGACCCCGTCGTATGCCAGATATAGCCCGATTGTTGTTTTCTACTAGCATCGCGAATCGCTTCGATTGCATGCACCTGGTAAGGACGTAATAAAATCAAAGCCTTTTTATCATCATCAATTACCGAATACTGCATCACCATCTCGTGCGCTCTTGGGATAGATAACACAGACTCTGAAAAGTCAAACAACTGAGGTTGAGGGTGATTATTTCGATCGACCCACTTGGTTAAAAAGCGTTCGTTTAATTTATTTGCCTTAGCAGCTGCAATATAGCGAGTATCCGTTACATTGGATACAACAAACATCTGAAGACTTGAAAAAATCCCTCTGAATTGTCCTTCTCGATCACATTTACTAATCTGACGAAAAGCATCCATATAAGTATGGGAACGACTTTTCAGTTCGATCTGAATCAAAGGTAAACCATTGATTAAAAGAGTGACATCACCACGACGCTGACGAATTCCTTCACCACCCGTCATAACTTGATGTACGACTTCATAACTGGACTTTCCACCTGCCACATTATTGCGCCATAAGACTTCCAGACGAATGGTACCTAAACTAGCGTCTTCCCGTTGTACCTGTACTTTTGCGATGCCATTTTCTCCAGCAATCCACTTAGCCGCTTCATAAAAGTTCACAAAATTAAGCTGGTTTTTTATTTGATTTTTTTCCGAGTGAGTTAGAGGCTGATCTGCCAGTACACGGACGTTATTTTCCTCTAGTTTTTCAAAAAAATTATCCCATAATTTCTCTTCAGAATTTAGATCTGATCTATAGACCCATTGACTCTCACCTTTTGTAAGTTGGTTGATCAGATCCCGTTCAAATGCAAGTTCTTTTGTTCTTAATCTCGAGTTAGCAGTTCCATGGTTATTCATATGATTATGACTATCTAGTGACTCCTGTGACTCCATAGCGAGTTGTTCCTTAAAATTTTCTGTAAAAGTATCAGACATAATATCTCCTGCTCAGTTTAGATCCCTAAGATCTTATTTCATCGTTCACAATATAAAAGAAAAACATTCTTCAACGTTCCTTTCATTGTATCACATATGCGAGCTTGGGAAAAGGATTTCTGCTGTTCAGTATGAAAATCATGCAAATGGCTTATTTTATTTTTAACGATCATGTTTTCTCATTATTTAAATAACAATTTAAATTCTAGGTAACAAAAAAACAAGATCCACATGGGACCTTGCTTTCCTGTTTTTATTAAGCTTTGCCTTCTGAACCGAATACGTCGATACGTTCTTCAACAGCTGCAGTAATTGCTTCGAAACCTGGTTTCAAGAATTTACGTGGGTCGAAGAGTTTCTTCTTGTCGTATTCTGCTTCGTTTGCATCGTATTCACGTACGAATTGACGAGTAGCATTTGCAAATGCGATTTGGCATTCAGTGTTAACGTTAACTTTCGCAACACCAAGTTTGATTGCTGCTTGGATTTGATCATCAGGGATACCTGATCCACCGTGCAATACGATTGGGAATCCTGGTACAGCTTCAGTCAATTTTTGCAAGTGGTCAAGGTGAAGACCTTTCCAGTTTGCTGGGTAAGGACCGTGGATGTTACCGATACCAGCTGCCAAGAAGTCGATACCAGTTTCAACCATTGCTTTAGCGTCTTCGATTGGAGCCAATTCACCTTTACCGATGATACCGTCTTCTTCACCACCGATAGTACCAACTTCAGCTTCTACTGAGATACCTTTAG
>ENA-OWLX01000829-OWLX01000829.1-metagenome-genome-assembly--contig:-NODE-829-length-11652-cov-6.640424_pt1 | contig 11652 bp, 14 predicted proteins | sample MGYA00245351_ERZ651106 | MGnify/ENA primary metagenome ERZ651106 (study PRJEB26857, sample SAMEA4031768) | metagenome | biome: human; feature: oral; material: saliva | place: Philippines | collected 2014... | reverse complement strand
TATAATGAGAATATTTTTTCATAATAGTTATCTCTCTTTCTTAATGAAATATTATCATAGCATGAAACCGATTTTAATATGAAAGCTAATTTTTTATAAAGAAACTATTTAATAGTCTATTAGTTTATTTTTATAAACAATTATTCTATACTGTAAAAAAGGAGATTGGTTATGGAAATAAAGATCTATGATTATTTACATCAGGATGTTAAGAATATTAGAGAACAGGTATTTATAGAAGAGCAGGGATTTAATGAAGAGTTTGATGATATTGATCAAGCCTGTTTCTTTTTAGTTGTTTATGAAAATAAGTTGCCTTTAGGAACCCTAAGATATTTTAAAGAGAATGATAAATGGTATATTGGCAGGGTAGCAGTTAAAAAAGAAGCGAGAGGAAAACACTTGGGAAGTCTTTTAATGGATAAAGCAGAATCTTTATTAAAGCATCAAACAGATAAGATTTATTTAGAGGCACAGGTAAGAGCTTCTCATTTTTATGAGAGTTTGGGTTATAGGAAGACAGATCAAACTCATGATGATGAAGGGGTTTTACACGTGTTAATGTATAAGGAAATATAAAAAGCCCTTTAGGGCTTATAGAAAGTAATTCTTATGTCAATAGTAACATCAAGATTATTAAGTGTATCTAAGATATAACGCTTATCTTTCTTGATATGATAGTAATGAGGTGTCATCTTTAAGAGATTAAGAGTATCTTCTTTATTACCGATAGATATTTTCTTTATGAAATCATAGCTTTTTAATATGTTAAAGGGCTGTCTGATAAATTTATCAGATTTATTTATAATTTCGTCATAAATAAGATGTTTTATTTCAAGAAGATGGTTTCTGTTAGCTGTAACATGTATCATATAGCCATCTTTTTTTAGTGTTCTTTTTATTTCATCACTATTCACAACTGTAAATAATGCCATAATAACATCTAGTGAATGATCAGTGATGGGAATATTTTTACTATTAGCAACTATCCAGGTAATATCTTTGTCATATCTTGTTGCCATATCAATAGCTGTCTTAGAGATATCTAAAGCATAATAATGATGTGTATTTCCTAATATTTCTTTTGCTTTCTTGCTGTAGTATCCTTCTCCGCATCCGAGATCTAATAGATTTAATGGATGAGAGGTATGCTGTTTTATATAACGAGTACATTCTAATAATATAGGATCATAGTATCCTTTGTTTAAAAAAGCTCTTCTGGATATCAATGATTCTTTAGAATCACCTGGATGATTTGTAGATTTATCAGGATTTAATAAGAGATTAATATAACCTCTTTTTGCTATATCATAACTATGATGATTCATACATTGATATGTTTTATCAGTCTTTTTCAATTCTAAATGACATTTAGGACATGCTAAGCTCATAAGATACCTCTTTTTTTGATACATTATAGCATATTTTCATTTTAATGGAAATCAGGTATAATACTTGTGGGTGATACGTATGAGATTATTTAAGAAGCATAAAATAGATTATAATCTTCAGTTTAAAGAACAATATAAATCATTGAATAAAATACATCAGCAGTCATTAGATGAACCTGATTATAAAATTAAAGCATCATTATTACAATTATGTATTGTAAAGTATCAGCAGTTATTAGATTTAATAGATAAAGGAGCTTCTTTCGATAGACATCATATTGAAACATTAAAAAAATCATGTGAGAGAGAATATAAAGAAGTTAAAGAGATTAATGAAAATATATAATACTAAAATTAAAGAGTTATGTTTAGATTTAATTGATAAAGAAGATTTAACAATCTTATGGAATATAGAAGAGTTTGAAGAAAAGATTAACTCTTATTCATTAGATTATTATGAAGAATCTTATTTAATGGTAGTGGCTTTAAAAGCAGGAGCGGCAGATCAGCTTATTTTAAATAGACATATTTCTATTAAAGATCAGGTGGATTATTTACATACTTATCATTCTATGGATGAAAATGATGCTTTGTTTATAGCGGCTATGATGAATGATATTATTTATCATATAGACTGGAATATAGAGATTATTAATTTAGAAGAAGCTTATCAGTATGCTTTAGAGAGAGATAGTATTAAAGATTTAAGAGTGATTGCTTTTGCTTATTATGATGGTTTAGGTGTTATTCAGGATTATGAAAGAGCTTATGAGTTGTTTTTAAAATTAGAGTATTTAGGTGATGATGAAAGCTATTATTATTTAGGTATGATGAATGAATTAGGCTTAGGAACACCTGTTAATAAAAAACAGGCTATTGATTTTTATCGAAAGGGTGCTTCTTTATCAGAGAATGAATGCCTTTATGCATTAGGAAAGATAGAAATGAATCAAGGAAATGTGAATGATTCTATTGCATATCTAAGTGATAGTGAAGATCCTAGAGCTTATTATTTATTAGGAGAGTATTATCGAAAGAATAATGATTTTTTTAAAGCTTATACATTTTATAAGAAAGGATCGGTATTCTTTCATAAAGAATGTCTTTATAAATTAGGATATTGTTATCAGTATGGAAGCGGAACGGTTATTAATAAGGATAAGGCTATTCAATGTTATAGCTATGCTTATTATTTAGGTGATAGATCCTCGGCTGAAGCATTAGTATATATGCTTGAGGGTATTAATGAAGATCACCGTTATAGTAAAGAATTATTGAATCAGTTAAGAGGACAGTATGAAATTATATAAAAAAGGAAGTCAGGAATCCTATACTTTGGGTGTTTTTCCAACAATAGAACTATTAGAAAGAAAACCTCAGATAGTAAAAAGAGTAGTTGTAGATAGTACTATTACAGAAAATAGAGGATATCCTAAAATTATGGAATTGTGTAATCTGTATCATATCCCTTTAATGGTACATAATCAGACGATTGCTAAGCTATCTCCTAAAGATAATTGTTTTGCGATAGGTATATTTAATATTTATGAAGATGCTCTGATGGATGATAATCATGTTGTCTTAGTTAATCCAATGGATATGGGTAATTTAGGGACTATTATCCGGACAATGATCGGCTTTGAATATTTTAATCTGGCAATTATAGAGCCTGCCTGTGATTATTTTAATCCAAAAGTTATCAGAGCCAGCATGGGATCATTATTCTCAATACATATTCAAAGATTTAAAAGTTTTGATGATTATTATAGGGAATATCCTAATCATGAATATTACCCTTTTATGCTCAAAGGAGCAAAAAATATTCATGATCTTCAAACAAATAAAAAGCATTCATTGATTTTTGGAAATGAGAGTAAAGGATTGGATGATTCTTATTTAAAAATAGGTCAGTCTGTATTTATTCCTCATTCTCATTTGATTGATTCTTTAAATTTATCTCAGTCAATAGGAATAGGTTTATATCATTTCTCTAAAGATAAATTTAAAGATAAGAAGATATTATAAAAGTTTTTTAGTAGGATGTATAAGAAGTTTGCTAGACGAATACGATATATTCTCTTCTAATGGAAATAGAAAGATGGTATGGATGATGGAACTTGATATTGGCAACAGGATAAAGAAAAGGATATGACTCAAAAATAGAGAACTCTTATCCTGATATTACCGGGATGAATGTTTGCTGTATTTTTTGATTATTGGCTGAAAGGAGAAAGCAAATGGATAATAAGCATTTAAAAAAGAGTATAAATACTGTTAAAAGAAATAATAGAAAATCAAAACTGATTATTATCTTATCTTATTTAATAATATGGGTATTTTCAATGATTGTCTTTTGGTTTTTTACAAGTGATACTGATGTTTCGGGATTTTGTTTGCTATATTTATGGATTGTTTTTCCTGTTACATCATTTGTCTTATCTGTTATTATAGGTAAGAATGATTATTGGGGGCATAAGAAATGGTTGGTAAGTTTATTTTTCGGTATTATGTATATGTTGGCAGAATATGGAACTTTCAGTATGGCCAATAACATTTCTTCTAAGCATCTTAATGAACCTGAATGGGGAATGATATTAATAATGGGGAGTATTTCTATTATTGGCTTGTTTATTGGAGACTTTTTTTATCGAATGAGGAATAAGACTGATAATTTCTAAAAATATTACTGTAATACTTTAAAACATGGCTAAAAAAGTGTATGATGAACTCATAAAGAAAGAAAAAGGAGAGATTAAAATGGGATTAGTATCAGCAACAGAAATGTTAAAGAAAGCTAAAGCCGGTCATTACGGTGTAGCACAGTTTAACATCAATAATTTGGAATGGACAAAAGCTATTTTACTTGAATGTGAAGAATTAAAGGCTCCGGTAATTTTAGGTGTATCTGAGGGTGCAGCTAAATATATGACCGGCTTTAAGACAGTTGTTGCGATGGTCAGTGCGATGGTTGATTCATTAAATATTACTGTACCGGTTGCTTTACATTTAGATCATGGAACTTATGAAGGATCTAAGGCTGCATTAGAAGCCGGATTCTCTTCAATTATGTTTGATGGTTCTCATTATGGAATTGAAGAAAACGTAGAAAAGACTAAGGAAATTGTAGCATTATGTCATGCTAAAGGTGTTTCAGTAGAAGCAGAAGTTGGCGGCATCGGCGGTGAAGAAGATGGTGTTGTTTCAACCGGTGAATGTGCAGATCCAAATGAATGTGCACAGGTAGCAGCTTTAGGTGTTGATTTCTTAGCTTGCGGTATCGGAAATATCCATGGTAAGTATCCTGCAAACTGGGCCGGATTACAGTTTGATGTATTAGCAGCTATTCAGGAAAAGGTAGGAGATTTGCCATTAGTATTACATGGCGGTTCCGGTATTCCTGATGACCAGGTTAAGAAAGCTATTAATTTAGGTGTATCTAAGGTTAATGTTAATACTGAATTGCAGCTAGTATTTGCAGCAGCTACTAGAAAGTATATTGAAGAAGGCAAAGATCAGCAGGGTAAAGGATATGATCCTCGTAAATTATTAAATCCTGGATTTGAAGCTATTAGAGCCGGTGTAAAAGATCGTTTAACTTGCTTTGGTTCAATTGGAAAAGCTTAATAAGTAATTTAAGGAATCGGATAATCCGGTTCCTTTTTATTGTACATTAAATTACCCTATTATATAATAGGTTTATAGAAAAGGAGATGTTAGTATGATGATATCATCTAAAGGACGTTATGCTCTTAGAGTTATGATAGACTTAGCAGAGCATGATCCGCAAAGATATATACCTCTTAAAGAAATAGCGCAAAGACAGAATATTAGTGAAAAATATCTTGAAATAATCATCAAATCATTATCAAAGAATCATTTTGTAGAAGGACTCAGAGGGAAAGGGGGAGGATATCGTTTAGTGAGAAAACCGGAAACATATACAATCGCAAGTATCTTAGAAATTAGTGAAGGAACGTTAGCTCCGGTATCTTGTTTATCTGATGATTCTCAAATATTACCTATCTGGGAAGGATTATATAAGGTTGTTAAAGACTATTTAGAAAATATTACATTAGATGAATTAACGGAAGCCGGACATATAGGGAATGATTATATTATTTAATAGTAAATTCATCTGTTTATATTGGATAAATATTTTTATCATTTTATTTGCATAAGAAATAACAGAGGTATATGATTACATATATAAACATATAAACCTATTTGTTTTTAGGGTAATAAAGGAGAAATACTATGTCAAATATTTATACAAGTGCAGATCAGTTAATTGGGCATACACCATTATTAGAATTAACACATTTAGAAAAGAAATATCATTTAAAGGCAAAACTGCTGGCAAAGCTGGAATATTTTAATCCGGCAGGGAGTGTTAAAGATAGAATCGCAAAGAAGATGCTTGATGATGCAGAAGCTCAGGGATTAATTGATAGTGATACAGTGATTATTGAACCTACATCAGGGAATACAGGAATTGGTCTTGCCAGTGTAGCTGCAGCAAGAGGATATCATTTAATTATTGTAATGCCGGAAACAATGTCTATTGAAAGAAGACAGCTTATGAAGGCTTATGGAGCAGAGTTGGTTTTATCAGATGGGGCTACCGGTATGAGCGGTGCTATTCATAAAGCTAATGAATTGGCTGAAAAATATCCTAATCATTTTATTCCGGGACAGTTTGATAATCCGTCAAATGCTGCTGCTCATTATGAGAGTACCGGTCCGGAAATATTTGAAGATACTGATGGTCAGGTTGATTTCCTGGTAGCCGGTATTGGGACCGGAGGAACTATTACCGGTACAGGTAGTTATTTAAAAGAAAAGAAGCCGGGTATTCAGGTTATTGCAGTAGAACCGGAGGGCTCTCCTGTTTTATCACAGGGACATGGAGGACCGCATAAGATACAGGGAATCGGTGCAGGATTTGTACCTAAGGTATTAAATACAGATGTTTATGATGAAATTATTACTGTTTCTAATGATGATGCTTTCCAGCTGGGAAGAGAGATCGGACAGCATGAGGGAGTACTTGTTGGTATTTCATCAGGTGCAGCGGTTAAAGCAGCTATTGAAGTGGCATCAAGAGAAGAAAATGAAGGTAAGATGATTGTTGTTATTTTACCGGATACAGGAGATAGATATCTTTCTACACCATTGTTTGAAATCTAAGAAAACTCATCATTTGATGAGTTTCTTTATCTTTATATAGTAAGTAAGGGAGAACTTATGAATAGAAAAGAGCGTACATATAAATTATTGAATAATTTGAATATAAGCTATCGTTTATGTGATCATGAGTCTATAGATACTATGGAAGGATTAAAAAAGATAGAAGATCTATTAGCTGTCTCTATCTGTAAGAATCTTTTATTGTGTAATCGTCAGCAGACATCTTTTTATTTATTGATGATGCCGGGTGATAAGAAGTTTAAAACAAAAGAATTATCCCATCAGATTTATTCCTCTCGCTTATCATTTTCTGATAATGAGCATATGCTTGAATACTTAGATATATTGCCGGGCAGTTTAAGTGTATTAGGATTAATGAATGATCAAGAGAATCATGTTCAATTATTAATTGATGAAGATATCCTAAAAAATGATTATATAGGCGTACATCCTTGTGATAATACCAGTACTTTAAAGATAAGAATAGAAGATATTATTGAAGTATTCTTACCTTATGTAAAGCATAATTATCAGATTGTTCATTTGCTGGGGGAATAATAAAAAGGTCAATGACATTAATGGTCATTGATCCTTTTTAGTTTTCCGGATTTTCTTTTACATAATTCTCTAAATCACTGATAGCCTGTTTTAATCTTTTAATTGTTTCTTCTTTACCTAGGATATGAGCGATTTCTACTGATCCTCCCGGAGTAAAGGCTTTATTAGATAAAGCAACACGAATAGGCCACATAATACGTCCATTCTTTAATTCCTGTTCTTTAGCAAGATTTATTTGCATATTCATCATGCCTTCATCATCACTATAATCTTCCCATGCTTCCATTGCAGGTAATGATAATTTTAAGGCTTCTAGTGAATTATATGGATTTGTTTTCATCTTTTTATGAGTATAGATATTGGCATCAAAAGGAAGACATTCATTGATAAAATCTACAAATTCTTTTATATCTTCTTTATTCACTCTTTCTAAGCGAGGCTGTAATACTAATGAGACTTCTTTTAGATCTGCTTCTCTAGTAATGGTTTTTGGATAAAGATGCTTTATAGTATTATGGAATGTATCTAAAGACATCTTTCTAAGATAGACACCGTTCATCCATTTAAGTTTAGTTTTATCAAAGATAGCAGGTGCTTTAGAAATACGATCTATTTCAAATTGTTTGATTAAATCATCTAAAGATAAGATTTCTTCATCCATAGGAGCCCATCCTAATAAAGCTATATAATTAATAATCGCTTCAGAAAGAAATCCTTCTGCTTTAAGATCTTGAAAAGAAGCATCACCATTTCTTTTAGAAAGTTTATGCTGTTCATCTTTCATAACAGGAGGAAGATGAATATATCTGGGAGGATCCCAGTTAAATGCTTTATATAAGAGATTATATTTAGGAGTAGAAGAAAGATATTCATTTCCTCTGACAACATCTGTAATACCCATTAAATGATCATCAACAACATTCGCAAAGTTATATGTTGGATAGCCATCACTTTTAAGTAATACATTATCATCTAGGGTATCACAAGGGACTTCAATATGACCATAAATCAGATCATCAAATGAAGCAGTTCCTGATTCAGGGATAGTCTGCCTAATCACATATTCTTCTCCGGCATCTAATTTGGCTTGAATTTCTTCTTTGCTCAGATAACGATCCGGATCTCTCATTTCAAATGTCTGAGTATCTGATGTTTCTTTTTTAGAGAAAGAATAATGAGCTGCTCCAAGTTCAATAAGCTTTAAAGCATATTCTTTATAAATAGGTAAACGTTCTGATTGTATATAAGGACCGGTATCGCCCGGTTTATCGGGTCCTTCATCATAATGTAATCCGGTTTCATTTAATACATCATAAATAATCTGAACAGCACCATCTACTTCTCTGTTTTGATCAGTATCTTCAATTCTTAAAAGAAAATCTCCATTTTGATGTTTAGCAATTAAATAACAATATAAAGCAGTACGCAAATTCCCTATATGCATATAACCTGTAGGACTAGGAGCAAATCTTGTTCTGATTTTATTCATTTTCTTCTTTACATCTCCTTTGTTTTGTGTATAATAAACATTGTTGTTGGGGTATAGCCAAGCGGTAAGGCAGCAGACTCTGAATCTGCCATTTCACTGGTTCGAATCCAGTTACCCCAGCCATTTTTTTATATAATGACATTTTAAAAAGAAAGCTTGGCTTTCTTTTTTTCTTTTTTGGTAGTCCGTAGGGGGTTCGAACCCCTGAATGCTTGGATGAGAACCAAGTGTGTTGACCACTTCACCAACGGACCATGTGGTGTTAGTATAGCACAATTCATAGATAAGTAAAATATTAGTTTTAAAAAAAGACGGATATATTTTGATTTTTTTTATGAATCTATTATAATTGGAATAAGTACGAAGGTCACATTCTATGAATGTTTTGATATATTAGGAGAAATAAGATGGCAAAAGAAGTAATTGCGATTGAGGGTGGACATAAATTAAAAGGAACAGTAAGAATCAGTGGAGCTAAGAATGCAACAGTAGCTTTAATTCCTTCGGTTGTTTTAGCACAGGAGCCGGTGGAAATATGCGGTGTTCCGGAAATATCGGATGTTGAAGCCTTAGTAATTTTATTGAGAGAATTGAATTGTGAAGTGGAGTTAGAGGGTGATACTTTAAGAGTAGATCCTACACATATGAAAAATAATCCTTTAACTAGTGAAGCAGTAGATAAATTAAGAGCTTCATATTATTTTATGGGAGCATTATTGGGTAAATATGGGGAAGTAACAATTAAGATGCCTGGCGGATGTTATCTTGGACCACGCCCTATTGATCTTCATTTAAAGGGATTTGAAGCATTAGGAGCTGTTATTGAATATCATAATGAAACAGGAGAATATCATTTAAAAGCGGATAATCTTGAAGGTGCTCATATTTATTTGGATTTTGCGAGTGTTGGAGCTACTATTAATATTATGCTGGCAGCAGTAAAAGCAAATGGAAGAACAATTATTGAAAATGCTGCTAAAGAACCGGAAATTATTGATGTAGCTAATCTCTTAACTAAGATGGGAGCTAAAATAAGAGGTGTTGGGACTGATACTATTACTATAGAAGGTGTTGATTATATGGGGGGTGCTAATCATGAGATTATTCCTGATCGTATCGAAGCAGGAACATTTCTGATTATTGCTGCTGCTGTCGGATCAATGGTTTTAGTACAAAATGTGATACCGCAGCATCTGGATGCCTTGCTTTCTAAATTAAGAGAGATGGGGGTTGGTATGGAAATTATCGGTGATACTATTTTAGTATTTGGCGGACTTGATAATTTTAAACCAATAAGAGTAAAAACACAGATTTATCCGGGCTTTGCAACTGATTTACAGCAGCCTCTTACAAGTTTATTAACACAGGCCTATGGACAGTCAAAAGTCACTGATACTATTTATACAGCACGCTTTAAGCATTGTGAACAGTTAAATAGAATGGGTGCTGATATCACTTTAGGTGATGCTTGTTGTTATATTAATGGGAAGACACCATTACATGGAGCACGTGTAGAAGCCACTGACTTAAGATGTGGTGCGGCCTTAGTTGTAGCAGGATTAATGGCAGAGGGTGTTACTGAGATAAGTAATGTTTACCATATTGATAGAGGATATGATAGTATTGATCGTAAGCTGATTGCCTTAGGTGCTCAGATTTCACGTTATATGGTGGAAGACTGATAAAATAATTTTAAAAACTATTGTATTATTAAATTATTAGTGCTATTATACTAGAGCAACTTACTTTGGAGTAGCATATATTTCAAGGCGGAAGGAGAGACAACTATGAAACAGGGAATTCATCCTAATTACAAGAAGGTAAAAGTTGTTTGCACATCTTGCGGTACTGAATTTGAAACAGGTTCAGTGTTAGATGAGATTCGTGTAGACACTTGTTCAAACTGCCATCCATTTTATACCGGTAAACAGAGATTTGCGAGTGCAGATGGAAGAGTAGAGAAGTTCAATAAAAAATATGGTCTTAAGTAAGACTTCAAGGAGCTTAGGCTCCTTTTTTTACAATTTAAATGAAAAGAAAATTGGTTATCAGACCGTCTATTATTTGCAAGAGAGAGTTATTCAGACAGCTATTTTAGAGAAATATAAAGATAATTAGATAAGAAAGGTATTTATATTATTAAGGTTTGTGGAGAAAAGAGTCAGTATTAAAAAAGAGGCAATGCCTCTTTTATAGTTTTCTATACATTTCAGCAATAATATCAGCAGTCTCATCTAATCCAAAATCACTATTAATAGTTAAGTCAAAGTTTTTTAGATGCCCCCATTTATTAGTAGTATAGTAGTTATAATAGTTAGAACGCTTCTTATCCATAGAGAGAATCTTTTTCTTAGCATCTCCCTCATCTTCATGATACTCTTCAGATACTCTTCTCATACGAGATTCTAATGGTGCATGAATAAATACCTTTAAAACATTATCAAAATCTTCAAGAATATAGTCAGCACAGCCATTAACAATAATACATGATTCATTAGAAGCAAGATGTCTAATAACTTTAGATTGAGTCGCAAAGACTTGATCATTTAAAGGCATCTGGAAGCTTCCACCTACCATAGAATATAAGAATCCTGAACTTCTTTCCTGAGCGGCACGTCTGATAGTATCAATATTAAAACCTAATTCCTGAGCAGCTAAGTCAATAATCTGATTATCATAGTAAACAAGATCCAGCTTTTCAGCTGTTTTTTGGGCAATAATTCTTCCTCCAGAGCCATACTCTCTAGCAATTGTAATGATTTTAGTCATATCTATACCTCCTGCTTTTCTTTATTTTATCACAAAGTAAGAGAAAAAGTCTTATTTTTATATAATTGCATCAAAAATATTTCATGATATAATGCACATGTTAGGAGAAATATATGAAATATCATATTTTAGCAAGCGGATCAAAAGGTAATGCAGTCTTTATATATGAGAATAATACAGGTGTATTAATAGATTGTGGTATTACCAGAAAACAGCTGCTATTTAAACTTGATGAATTAGGGTATAGTCAGGATGATA
>ENA-OWLX01000826-OWLX01000826.1-metagenome-genome-assembly--contig:-NODE-826-length-11665-cov-23.766667_pt1 | contig 11665 bp, 7 predicted proteins | sample MGYA00245351_ERZ651106 | MGnify/ENA primary metagenome ERZ651106 (study PRJEB26857, sample SAMEA4031768) | metagenome | biome: human; feature: oral; material: saliva | place: Philippines | collected 2014... | reverse complement strand
CTCGTTGAACAGTCGAATGCGTTATCCACAAATTTTTATAAATCATTCAGGTTAAGTTATATTTATCATAAGGAAAAAGTTTCGATAGATTAATTACCGATGTCGTTACTCCATTATTTAAAAATGCACCAGCATACATTACAACATTAGGTTTTTGATTATTATAATCTTTTTCTACAACACTTTGTTCAGCTAAAAATATACGATCAACATAGTCTTTGATAACCGAGCCATTATCATAATTTGTAAATTCTTCCTTATATCTTTCAATTTGTTTTTTGTAATCGTCTGTAATTTTATTACTTTCTACAATATTTTTAGAGACTTCTTCAGCAGTATAACAAATACTACCAGGTAAATTATCCAAGTCTAGATAAACACCACGTTTTTCTAAATACTCATCTTTATCATATAAATAAAAAATAATCGGTTTATCAGCCACTAAAAAGTCAAAGAAGACACTACTATAATCTGTCACTAATACATCAATATAATGTAGAAGTTCATCAGTATCTACCCAATTAGGAATTAACGTAATTCCTTCAAATTCCATTCCTTCGATATACTTATACACTAATGGATGAACCTTTACTAAGAATTCATATTCATCCGTATCAATATTTTCAACAATGTCATTGATACTTTGAACTATTTGGAAAACAATATCATCTACTTTACCCACTTCACCTCGCCAAGTTGGTGCGTAAAGGATTAGCTTTTTATTTCCTTTCAATATGGGGAAGTTATTTTCTAAAACTTGGCTTTCATAGAAAATATTATCAATTCTAGGATAACCGTTTTCTAATACTTTTCCAGTGTAAATATCATTTATATCATGAGAATAAATAATTTTTTCTGAAGTAAATTCGTTTGGTGATAATATGTAATTTGACTGCAAAAAGTTTCTTTGTAGGTTACTATGTTGTGTAATCGAACCCTTCATATCTTTTCCTAAAGTTTTTAGAGGCGTACCATGCCAGGTATTTACATAGACTTGTTCCTCTTTTTTTAAAAAGTATGGCGGAAAACTAACACTGTTTATTAAATATTTAGCAGTTGCTAAATAGTAGAAATATTTTTTTGAATGCGTCCTGACAAACTCAACATTAGAAAACTTTTTATAATAGTTATAGTATCCGTTATCTTCATAACTGTTTAAAACCCAAATATGTTTCATATTTTTATATTCAGGATTATTCAACAAATATTTAAATATTGCAAAAGGGTTATCTGTCATTCCTTTCCCATGAAAAGACTCATATAAAATAATATTACTTTTAACATCATACTTTTCGAAAGCTTTTTGATACTCAACTTGCCTTGAAAAGTTAGTATTCTCCATTTTCTTTCTATAAGTTTTTATAACTTTTTTTACATCGGGCACTACATTCACACTCCTAATAAAATTAAACATGCTACTTTATTTTATCATAAACAGCTTTCATAGACATACATAGATTGTCATAAAATTTTTTCATAAAACAGTTAATAATTAAATAATTAAATAACCATAATTGCTGCAACTAATGCAAAAAAGTTTTTTTCTAAAAATTCATTCTCTTCTGGAGATCACTTCATATTTTCAAAATAAAAAGTAGTTAGACGATAAAAAAACATCTAACTACCCTATTTAATTCAAAAATTTAAATACACCATTTTTAATCGGTAGATTCATTTTTATTATTAATTTTACACATAGTAATTATTCACGATAATCAAGCATCTTAGTAAACTTATCAATAGCGTAAGCATCATAATTTCTTATATCAAAATTTGGACTTGACTTCATTTTATCTAAAAGAAAATTTTTCATCCCTGATAATAAGCCGTAAACGCTATTTTCAACGATATCTCCATATTCACTATTATCTCCTAATACTGAACGATTTCCCTCAATGTTTGTAGCAATCACCGGTTTGTTTAAAGCAATAGCTTCTAATAAAGTCATAGGTTGACCTTCATGATTTGAAGACAATATAAAACAATCACATCTATCTAATAACTCTATAGCTTGATTTGTTTGACCAGTAAAAATCACATTATCTTCTATACCTAAATCGGTTGCTTTTGCTTTTAAACTTTTTTCAAGTTCACCAGAACCGACCATATACAATTGATGCTGTCTACCTTCTTCTTTCAAAAATAAATCAAATGCTCGAAGTAACTTATCTTGATCTTTTTCCGGAGAAAATCTACCTATATTAATAAAATTCTTTCCACTTTTTGTGGGCGCAACAATAGCAGTTGCTTTAACCTTACCGTATTTTTGTTCATCATCAAGTAACAATACATTTCTTTGATATATTTTTGTTTCTTCTAATAAGGGCTCACTGCGATGCATAAACAGTGAATCAGCATCCAAAACGTTAGGAACGTAGATAAACTGTTCTTTACCTGTATATTCGGACAAATTCGTTTTATTTAAATCTAAAGTTTTTTCTCCTACAGCTGCAATAAAATCAAAATACTTGTATAGCGAAAAAATATTAGACAAATTTTTGTCATGTACTTTTTTCCCATCAACAACTTTTAACTTTTCAGATGCCATATCATTATGTTGATAAATAATTTTATTAGAAAATCCAGAAAAAGCCATCATAAATGTCCAGAAAGGAACATAGCCACTAAAATCGATTCCCGCGTCTATCTTCACATCTCCTAAGAGGCGTTTCCACTCTTGTTGTACAATTTTTTTATAAAAACTAACATTCTCCACTTTTGCATAATTCATAAAACGATTATAACGAACCCACTCATAATAAGTTAAATTTGTTCCCCCACCACGATAAACCATATGTACATTAGGTGAGAGTCGTTTTATGTTATTCTCAAAAGTTTTATCTCCTTTGTTTTTGTCAATAATAATTAAATTATATTTATCATAAGGAAAAAGTTTGGACAGATTGACGATCGAAGAAGTTACCCCATTGTTCAAAAAAGCACCTGCATATAAAACAACGTTTGGTTTTTTATTATTATAGTCTCTTTCTGTTACACTCGGCTGATTTAAAAAAATATGATCAACATAACCCTTTGTTACTGCTCCATTATCGTAATTTGTAAACTTAGTCTTATAGTAATCAACCTGCTCTTTACGCCTAACCATAATAGTATCGCTTTGTTTAATATTGCTAGCAACTTCTTCAGCAGTATAACAAATACTTCCAGGCAAATTGTCTAAATCTAAATAAATACCGCGTTTTTCTAAATATTCATCTTTATCATACAGATAAAAAACAATCGGTTTATCCATCACTAAAAAGTCAAAAAAGATACTACTGTAATCTGTTACTAATATATCAACATAATGCAGTAACTCGTTAGTATCTACCCAATTGGGAATTAATGTTACCTCTTCAAAGTCTATTTCTTTGATATATTTATACACTAGCGGATGAACCTTTACTAAGAATTCATATTCATCCGTGTCAATGTCTTCTACAATATCGCTGATACTTTGAACAATTTGAAAAACAATATCTTCTACTTTTCCCACTTCACCTCTCCAGGTAGGTGCATATAAAATCTTTTTTTTATTACTGTTTAAAACAGGAAAAGCATCTTCTAAAACTTTGCTTTTATAAAAAGCGCTGTCTATACGTGGATATCCATTCTCTAATACCTTACCAGGATAAATATCATTTATGTCATGAGAGTAAATAATTTTTTCTGACGTAAATTCATTGGGTGATAATATGTAATCAGTTTGTAGAAAATTCTTTTGTAGATTACTATGTTGAGAAATTGCTCCTTGCATATCTTTCCCCAGAGTTTTTAAAGGAGTGCCATGCCAAGTATTTACATAAATTTGTTCTTCTTTTTTTATAAAATATGGTGGAAAACTAACACTATTTATAAGATATTTTGCAGAGGCTAAATAATAGAAATATTGGCTAGTATGAGTTTTAACAAATTCGACATTAGTAAATTCTTTATAATAATCATAGTATTCATTATTTTCATAAGTATTTAAAACCCAAACATGTTTCATATTTTCAAAATTCGGATTATTCAATAAATACTTAAATATAGCAAACGGATTATCCGTCATTCCCTTTCCATGAAATGATTCATATAAAATAACATTATCTTTAACTTTATACTTCTTAAAAGCTTTTTTATATTCTACCTGTCTGGAAAAATTAACGTTTTTCATATTCTTTTTATAATTCTCTGTTATTTTTTTGAAATCACGCACCACTTACACTCCTTATATAACTATAAAATATACCAACTCTTTTATATTAACACAGCTCTTCTAAATTTCATAACTGTTTTATTAATCTAAATTTTCATAAATTAAATAAAATAATTCTACCTATTCAAAAAATAAAATTCTTCTCTAACCCAAGGCTAAAGAAGAATAAGTTCTTCCCTGAATATACGTCTTTATAAAAAAATAGCTTCTAGTTAAAAGAGTAATAACCATCATCAACTTTGTTCAAATCCAAAATGCCATATAAAATGTAGCAAACTAATAAATTACGATGATTCTCTTTCTACTATTAGTTTAGTTATTTTTCGGGAAGCTTCCCCGTTTTCCCAATTACAAAATAGTTGTTCAAATTGTTCTTTTTTACTCTCATATCCTGAAAATTGCCCTTGAGAAACAAAATTACGAATAAATTCATACAATTGCTCTTCATCTTCTGCAATTGGCCCTGGAACTTCATTATAATCCAAATAAAATCCACGCAGTTTTTCTTTGTAATGCGCCATATCATATGGGTAAAATAACATTGGTCGTTGCAGTATTGCAAAATCAAACATTACAGAAGAATAATCTGTAATTAGTAAATCGCTAATTAAATAAAGTTCATTTATGTTTTCATCTATACATATTTTCACTCGATCTTCATAACCTTTAATATCAATCGTATCACCGACTAAATAATGCGGACGGATAATTAAGGTATCATCTTGGTCTAAGCAGTTTACTATTTTTTCTAAGTTAAACGGCATGTAAAACTTATAACTTCCCTTTTTAATAAAATAATCATCACGCCAAGTGGGAGCATAAAGAATGACTTTACCGCTTTTTTTACCAACAATTTTTTCTTTCAATTCATCTTGTAATTTCTGGTTGTTTTTATTATTCACTAACTCGTCATTACGAGGATAACCAATTTCTAATATATTATTTTGAAATTGAAAAGCTTGTTTAAAAATCTTTTCCGAATATTCATTAGGAGTAATCAGGTAATCCCAACGACTGGCTTCAAGAATAAAGTTATTCTTATATTTTTCTGTATCAGTTCCTGGCATCGCTACCTCTTGAATATCAGCGCCTAATTTTTTCAAAGGAGTACCATGCCAAGTCTGAATATAGATTGTGTCTTTATTTTTCTTTAACCAATTAGGCATGCGCGAATTAAACACCCAAAAGTTCGCCCGAGTAGTAAGCCATAACCACTTAATAGAAAAACGAGGAACAAGATTTAGCCCAGGAAATTGTTGCTTTGCTTCTTTCATATGGGATTTTTTTATCCCCCAATATAAATTTGCCTTATCTGTTTGTTTAACTAATTCCTGATAAACCGCGTACGGATTATCTGAAGGAAGCTTTCCGTTAAACGTTTCAAATAAGACAATATCTTTACGGACAGAAAAAACTGTAGCCGCGATATTAAAAATAATTTTATATATTTTACTGATAATCCTTTTAATCATTTTTTGTACGAACCTTCCAACATAAACTTTTAATGACAAACGCTGGTAGCTGTAAAATCCGTTTGAATCTTTTACGATCCGTTAATGAACGGTACAACCACTCTAAGTGGGTATCAATAAAAAATTGCGGCGCACGTTTAACGTGACCACTTAATACATCAAAACTTCCACCAACATCTTGAAAGACTGACGCATCTAAACGTTCAATATTTCTTGCCAACCATTCCTCTTGTTTAGGAAAACCTAAAGCCACAAATAGAAAGTCAGGTTTGGCTTGATTAATTCTTTCAATAACTTTTTCTTCTGACAAATTTGTATACCCATCGATTTTATCACTCAAAATTAAATTAGGATAGTCTTTTTTTATTTGCTCAGCAGCATCAGAAACTACTTGTGGCTTTGCACCATATAAAAAAATGCTTTTCTTATGAGCATTAGCGTAGTCTAAAAAGCGAAACATTAACTCAATCCCGGCAACACGTTCTTTGATTTTCCCACCCGTTAACTTTGAGACCAGTACAATGCCGATGCCATCAGGGATTCGATGTGTACTTTCTTTGACAAATTTTCGTATTTCCGAGTAATTTTGTCCTTCAATAATAATTTGTGGGTTCACACTGATGGCACTCATTTTTTTATCCGTTTGTAGATAATTGGGCAGATCATCGATCACATCATCATAATTGATAATATCTACAGGAAATCCCATAATTTCTTCAGTTGTCATATGCTTTTTCCACCCACCTTACCAATTGTTTGCACGCGTTCCCTTGTGTGTATTCATTCCACATCTGATTAAATAAAGTAAAATCTTTTCTAGAAGGACTTTGAATTGCTGAAATTAACTCCTCTTGAGTTGTTACGATTTGACCTGGGGCCCAATTTTCAAATCCTTCTTCAATGCCGACTTCTTTATTATACTGCTCATAGTCAAAACAAAAAAAGACCATCTTTCCTTCAGGATTTGCTAAAGAATATTCAAATGGGATAGAAGAGTAATCTGTAATCAAGCAATCTACTGAAGGAAGTATTTGTGCCAAGTCCATTCCATTAAAATCAGAAATTATTTTCCTCTCATCTTTTACTTGTTGATAAAGGTTACTATCATGAGGATGTGCTTTTACTAGAACTTGCCACTCATCGCCTAACTGGTTGACTAAATCAAAAAAGTTCAGAGGAATTATTGTTTTATTTTCACGGTAAGTCGGTACATATAAAGCAATTTTTTTCTTCGTTGAAATATTATTTTTAAATATTTTTTTTGCATTACGGATCCAGTCTTCATCAAAATAAAAATCTGTAGGTAAGTAACCAAAAGGCAATTCATTAATCTTTTGCCGATAATTTTTAGCAAAAATATTCGCCATTTTTTGAGAACTCACAACATAATGGGTAAACTTATTATAGACCTCAAGATACCTTTGATGATCTTTTGTAGAAACATTTTTTGTATAGGCTGCTTCAAGACCAAAAGACTTAATTGCGCCATTTGCGTGCCACAATTGCACTACTTTCGTTCTCGCTTGAAAATTAATTCCAGCCAAAAAAGCGAAGTAATTATCACAAAAAACCAACTGGCTATTGGTCACTATCGGAATAATATTTCTTAATAGCACTGGAAAATCATCGATACTGTACGTAAGACATCCTTTTTGCTGATAATAAGAGGCTAATTGTTTACCGCTTTTTGTATAGCAAATTACCAGCTCGTCCGAGAAATTATCAAATAATGTTTGTAAAGCTATTTGACTAGCTGAAGGAAAACTGAGTAAAAAAACTATTTTATTGTTCTTTTGTTTACTTTTTTTACTAACCGAATGAACAAGCCGAAGATATATTTCTTTGCTTGCTAAAACAAGCGGATTGCTCACAAAACTGCCTCCTAATTAATTCAATCTATTTAAAACTAATTTCACTGTAAATCAAGTATGTTTTCCCATTGTTGCATGATCAACTCAGGTCGATATTTTTTGATAATATCTTCTCTTGCTTGTTCGCCCATTTTTCTGGCCATCTCTTCATTTTCTAATAGATATACAATATATTCAGCCATCTTATCTACATCTTCACTTTTCACTAAAAAGCCATTCTGGTTCGAGAAAATGAAATCTGAAGGCCCATATTTCACATCAAATGCAACTACAGGTTTTTGTTGAAGCATTGCTTCAATAAGACTTAGTCCCTGTCCTTCCATTTTTGAAGTAGATACAACACAATCAAACTCGCTGATTGCTTTGTTAGGATTTGTCGTATATCCCATCAATTGGAAATGATTTTCTAAGCCATTTTCTTGAATCATTTCTTCAATTTTCGGGCGATATTCACCTTCGCCGTAAACTTTAAAAGAAACATTCTGGTAAAGATTTGTCACGATTTTTACGATTTGAATAAAATCGTCAAACCCTTTATCTTTAACTAACCTAGAGACCATCCCTACTGTTTTTTTACTGTTATCACTATTATTGCTAATAACATCAGGTATCTCTATAAAATTCCCATTCACAAATACGTTATCTAAGTTATAATCTCTACTTACATCAATTTTCTGAGATTCGGTTAATACGACAATCCCATCTAGCTTATCTCCATTTTTTAAAATATATGTTTCTTTGCGCTTTTCTTTATTCTTTGTATTGATATGGTTTGTGTGGATAAATGCGTATTTTTTTGCATAATTAAATCCTGCATCTATGATTTTTGGAAAACTTCCCGGACCATCACATATGATAATATTTTCCGAGCTATCTTCTATTAATTCACTTAAAAAGTAGGAGCATAATTCAGAGCTGTTTTCAAATTGCTTTTTATCAGTAAAAAGGTATATTTTTCCAACTTTTCCTGTTTCTCGATTAATATTTCTTCTTAAAAAAGGGTACCCCAATTCATCAAAGAATCTTTCAGAAATTAAACGATTTTTGTAGTCGTATTCTTTAATCCTTTTAAGCACATGCTTTCTGTAATAGACTCTCTCTTTTCTTTGGTTATTTTCAAAGCGATCTAAAACATAATTTCCTGTCTCAAAGTTTCCCTTTTTATAAACTAAATATTCACCGGTTGTTGTAGAAAAATATCTGGAAATTTCTTCATCTTGCACTATACATAAACTTTCCTTGAATAAATAGTCATAATAATCATACAAGTGTTGGTTTTTTTCACTATGCGTCGCTACAGATCTTGCTTCAAAGAAATCAAACATGTTAAATAGTTTGGCTTCTGAATGCATTTTTCCATTTTTTTTCAATTCTTTAACAACCTTGGAAGAATTATACTTATAATCAAAAGTAACAATATCAGCCGGATAACCATTTTTATAGAAATATCGGCTTCTATTTAAAACAGCAGAGGTGATTCCGCCTTTATTCAAGCCTAAATCAAAAAACACCGCATATATGTTAACCATAGTCTATTAGCCTCCAAATTTTTAAATACGCTACTAAAAATTCTGACTTTATCATCATGCCTTGTTCTTTATTATTTTAACTGAAAATAATTGAAAAAGAAATCTTTCAATTTAAAATTATAAGAAAACTACAAATCATTAAAAGGCCTAGAAACTTTCTTATGTAGTTCCTAGGCATCAAAATAATTTTTATTCTTCTAAAACTGTTTCTATTACGCGCTGGGAAGCTTTGCCATCATCAAGTGCACAAAATTCTTCATAGAAACTTTTATATTTCTCTTCATATTCATACATGACCGATTTAATATTTTTTATTCGATCAATCACCTCATCTGAAGTATACAACAACGGACCTGGCAAATCGTTATACACATCAATATAAAATCCGCGTAATTCGTCTTTATATTTTGCCAAATCATAGGTGTAAAACAAAATAGGGCGTTTTAAATTAGCAAAATCAAAAAAGACGGAAGAATAGTCGGTAATTAAAAGGTCACTTACAATAAATAAATCATTAATATCATTATATTTTGAATAGTCAAATGCAAAGCCTTCGTAGTTGCTTAAATCTAACACATCAGAAATAAAATAGTGCATACGCAGTATAATGACGTATTCATTTCCTAACTCTTTACGTAGTCTTTCTAAATCTAACTGCAAAGTAAATTTATAATTTCCCACAGAATGAAATTCATCATCACGCCAAGTAGGAGCATATAAAATAACTTTCTTATCCAGCGGTAGACCTAATCTTTGTTTAATCCTTTCTTGATCTTCTACCGTATGATTGATCAAAATATCATTTCTCGGGTAACCATAAGTTAAAATATTCTCTCGTGGGTACATAAAGGCACTTGTGAAGATATTTTCACTATATTTATTATCAGCAATTAAATAGTCCCATTTTCTAGATTGCTCATAAAAAATTCTTTTATACTTCTTATTAGCAGAAGTAACATTATCCATGTCAAACACCAGATGTTTTAACGGTGTCCCGTGCCAAGTGGATAAAATCACTTGCTCTTGCTTTTTCTCTAGATAATTAGGTTGGCGCATGTTCAAGATAAAATACTTCGCAACTGTCACATAGTAAAAATACTGCCAACTAAAACGAGTAATTACTTTAACATTTGAGCGCTGGAATTCTGGCGACGCTTCAACTAATTCTTTATCATTTAAAATCCAAATATGCTTCCATTTATCAGGTTCTTCTTGCAATAAATAATTAAAAAGAGCTTTCGGACTATCAGAATAGTTTCTTCCCAAAAAACTTTCATATAAAATCGTTTGGTTTTTGATAGGCAGTTTGGAGAAGATATTTTTTTGGATACTCTTTTGTCTGTAACGTTTCTTTTTAGGAGTCATAAAGCGTAAGGTATTATAAGCAACCACGCGGCTTCTACTCAAACGATAGGCAGTTTTGAAATTACCTTTTTTAATACTATTAATTTCAGGTTTATGCCTTTTTTTGATCTTTATTGGCTCTGATTCAAATTGTAATAATTGATATAGTTCTTGATAAATTGGAAGTACATCTTCAAAAGACATTTTAAATGAGTCATTTGTGACAATCTTATACAAATAGTAATTTTTAGCAGCGTTTTTTACCTTTTTTGTAATGATATCATTATCACTTATTTGTACGGCTTCGTTAAAAGCTTGCACTCTTTTTAATTGTCGATCCTCTCGTTCAATTTGTGATGCAGAAGGTTCATTGATTGGATCATTATGGATTGATTTATAATATAACTTTGTCGAGGTTTGTTTTATTGTATCCACCATACTATAAAGACGAATTAAAAACGGTATATCCGCATATAAATCATTCTGGGTATCAAAAAATAGTTCATTCTCAAGTAAAAAATCTCTTTGTATAATAAAACTGTGCGCTTTTAGATGATAGCTTAGCTTTGCAAAATACTGATCAGCGGTAAAAGTATTAAAATTATGAGGAATAACATCATAATTAAATAAATCTTCTATAACTTTACTTTCATCCATAGATTGAAAATCTCGATCATTCAACCATTTACTTAAATTAACGGAAGTAGAGCTACGATAAAATGGCTTCTTTTCTAATTTTAAGGCCGATGTCTTATCCAAATCAATTTTAGTTATCCTGAATTTAAAAACATCTGTAGAAGCTCTATCTTCATCGATCATTTGTTTAGCATAAATTAACGCATTAGGATGCAAGAAATCATCTGCATCCATAAATAGTATATATTCTCCCTTCGACGCTTGAATTCCTATATTACGAAAATTAGGCATTGTTTCTGATGAATTTTCAATTATACGATAGTTTAAATTACTCTGTTCTAAATAACTTTCTAAAAAAGTTGATTGATTATAAATAAAGATCACTTCAAAGTTTTTATAAATTTGATTTTCTAAGCTTTCAATACAGTACCTTAAAAATTTTGGACTGCTATCCTTATATGGTATAACGATCGAAAAATTCATATGTTCACTCTTTCTAAATATAATTTCCTCTTTAAATCAAACATTATAATTATAATAATAAAGAAGCTGAAAAGCAACCCTGAATGATTTATAAATTTTTCCCAGAATCATTCAATCCTTGGCATGTGCTTT
>ENA-OWLX01000824-OWLX01000824.1-metagenome-genome-assembly--contig:-NODE-824-length-11679-cov-6.007743_pt1 | contig 11679 bp, 19 predicted proteins | sample MGYA00245351_ERZ651106 | MGnify/ENA primary metagenome ERZ651106 (study PRJEB26857, sample SAMEA4031768) | metagenome | biome: human; feature: oral; material: saliva | place: Philippines | collected 2014... | reverse complement strand
ACTAGCTTTTAAATACGTTGCATGAATTTAGTTGCTTCATCATAGGAAGTGAATGTCATGATAGGCTCAAACTCTTTTAAAGCTGCTTGTGAGGCAAAACCAGCAGAGTCTACTAAATCATGACAATAACCTACTTCCCAGACGAAGCCTTCGTTTGGGTCAGCAATCTGTTTCATGTACTTACTGATGTACTTCTTATTCTCGACAATCATGTGTCTTCCCTTGTGTTATCTAAAATAGCTTGAATATCCTCTACAGTAGCATCTGTAGCAAGAGTATGTCCTTCACTCCAATCAGGAATGAATAAGTCTAAGTTACCATGTATCTTAACCTTATCATGTGCAATCAGAGGGTCTTCTTGCCATGAAGCTGCTTTACAGACTAGCTTATTCAGATAATGGATAGTCTCTGCATTCTCCTTTACAAGGTAGTAGCAGGCATCCTTTGATATTCAGGAAAGGTCGTTAATCTTTCCCCGTTATTAACTGCTTATGTTTTCACATAAGAATAGACTATATCATCAGTATATTTGTACCTATACTGCTCTCCGCTTCGAGCCACTTGGCTCTACTCCATTTCTGGATAGTCGTTGAGGATTTTGATTAAAAGTACAAACTGGAAATATCAGTATGATATTTTTTAGTTCTAATTGTTCTGATTGCTATTCGAGAACAATCAAAATCTTTAGCCAGTTGTGTATCAGATTTACCTAAAAGAATTTCTTTACAAATTTGATGAATCTCATCTTTAGTAAATTTTTTCTTTTTTGGTTGTACAATATTTGATACATTTTCTTTTCTATCAACACTTCTGAGATTAGATATTGAATTATCATCTCTTACTTTATTGATATGGTCTACTTCATTTGGAAGCACACCATGATATAACCAATAAAGCAGTCTATGTTTCATTCTTAATCGTTGATTACACCATATTCTGATGTACCCATCAGGATTCTTAGAACCAACGTCTTCTCTCACATAAGTCTTATAAGTTCCAAAAAGAGGACTCTTTTTATTACCTATAATTGCTTTTGCATACACATCAATTTGTCCTGTTGTGAAATCTACATTAGCTAATTGATGTTGTTTGAAGTATTGAAAGTCTGCTAACTCTGACATATTAAGTTCCTTAAGTAAAATGCATGGAACTTATATGTTACACTGTATGTTAGTAGAAATCAACTTTCCTGCTGATTGCCCAATCTTTTAGATTATTACGTGTGTAAACGTACTAAAAGCTCTAAGGGGTTTCCAGCATTTCAAAGAGTTTTAAATCCACTGTTGCGTTAATGGATTTGTGCCACCGGTAAAATATCTAAAGACTTCCTGTCTTTATCTACCTGTTCCATTACTTCTCTCATGGCTCTGTTATTCAACATACACCATGATTGTCCTAATGCATTACCAGCAGTTCTTTCTTCTGCTGCTACCATATTAGATTTGGATTTAAGCCAATTCTGAAGCAATGGTGTTCTGAGTTTCAAACCAAAGGCGCAAGTAACATATCCTGTTTTCTTGGCTTGTTCCATGTGAGCTTCTTTCCACTTATCAGATACCTCATAGAGTTTGTGATAATTGATTTCCACTTGTCTAGCCAAGTCTTCTGAGAAACCGCAGTTAGTCATGAGGGTTTTATATGTACCGCCATAAGTAAGGGCAAATGAAGGCTAAGGTGCTTTTGATTCTTGACGTAAATGTTTATATTTATATTGAATACTATTAATAAGATTCCTATTATAAACATTTGCGGATATAGTTTTAATCTCACTAATATCCTCGTCAAGAACCAAAAGCTCATCTCCTTTTGGTAAAGTTGTCATTTTGACTTTTCCTTATTGATGATTCTCTTACAAGGTGTACAAACCCCTTTCCAACCATATCTAAAAGCTTTAGAGGTAACAGGGGTAATATAATGATGTACACATCTTTCACATATATAAGTTACATAACCATCTTTTAATTCAATGAAGCGGTTACCCATTAAATTAGTTAGACGAAGTTTTGCTCTATTGCTTAGAGTTTGCCCGCCTAATTTTCCGCCTTTACTACAAATCTCTTTTTTTGAAGTGTTATTACGTTCAAAAGACCTTTGAATATTCTCACTAGGTGTAACCCATTCTAAGTTTGAAATATGGTTATTTAGACCATTATTGTCTAAATGGTCAACTTGTAGTTCATTACTATTAGTAATAGGTTTAAAACTTAAGGCTACTAGTCTGTGAACTTGTATACTTTCTTTTTTACTGTTTTTACTTAGATTATATTTAATATAAAAGTTTGTATTTTCTTTGCTGACAGATGGTGATAGTAGCTCCTTCCTAGAATTTCTTACTAATCCAGCATCTGAAACTTCATAGTTATTTTCATAACCTTTAACTGGCTTCCATTCAGTAGTTTTGAGCAGAGCTTCCTTTACATAACTCTCTCGAATATGTGCATAAGACACTCCATTATTACGATGTATCTTTTGGTTTTTTAAAGCTAACAAATAGTCATTTAAGCACCCATATTGTTTTGCTATACTTTTTACTTTAGTAGAGAAAAATGGTAATTTATAACCAGCTTCTTCTGCTAAAGTAGACAGGTTTTCACCTTTTAAAACACGCTCAACAAACCCTAACCACTCTTGCTCTGTGTATTTTGTAGCTTTTGCCATAATTGTTTTCCTGTAAGAATTTCACCTTTATAACAAATCTGCTGATTTTCAGTAAAGTCAACATACTTGTCACCTACTTTTGCAGTGTAGCATTCTTCATTTTCTTCTGCAAGTTTAATATCGGGCATATTATCTTTAAAGTATGCATATGCTCGGAATGAATGGCTGTCGTAGCCCTCTTCGTAAATACGCAGTTTGTTAGGGTCTCTTGTAGTTACTGCTGAGATAACATCTTCAAGACTTGCAAAGTCAATACCGCAGAATACCCAACCTTTAGGTGCTTTAAAGCATTTCTTTACTGGTTTAGCGAATCTAGAGCCAGTAGCAGGTAAATTCTGCATATTAGGGTCTGAAGAACTTAAACGACCACTGACAGTACCACATAGATTAAATGAGCCAGATAAATGTCCTTGCTGAGCAGATTTAAATGCTGGAATAAAAGCGGATAGAATCTTTTGTACATCAGCTAAAGCAGATACCTTTTTCAAGATGTCTTTATAGTCATCTCTTGTTGTATGGTTCAGAAGCTTAGCAATGACTTTCTTACCAGTAGCAGGCTGTTTACTATCTGTATATTCAAGAATGGGTAAATCCATAATCTCATAGAACAAGACAGCTAACTGTTTACTAGAACCAAAGTTAAAAGGCTCTAAGCAGTCATTTGCATCTACTCTTTTTACCTTTAGTTTGAGGTTTCTTGCTTTGGCTCTATCGATGGCTAACAGCTTCTCTGCTTCTCTAACGATAGGACTGTTACGAAGCTCTTTTTCAAGCTCTTTGCCTTCTTTTTCAAGGTCATCAGCTAAAGCATGGACAGATGGTAAATCAATAGGAAGTCCATTCAACTGCATACGAATACAGTCTTTCTGAAATTCTTTAAACAAGTTATAAATTTCCACTTGTTCATCTTGAACCATCTTAGGATAGTATGTGTCATACACATACCAAGTAGATAGACAGTCAATGAGGTTATATCGAAGCAATTCATCAACTGGCTGTTTGGTTACATCTGTAACATCAATAGCCCATTTACCTGCAAATGGTTGAGCCAAGTCTTTCAATGCAAGATTGTTACCTGCACATGAATTAGTAGCAAAATATACAATGAATCTGGTGTCATCGTAATTGCTTAATAAGGTAGACAAACCTTGTAGATGAGCTGCTGTCTTACCAAATGAACCATAGAGTTCAAGGATAAGCATTGTGAAGTCAAAGTTACTCTTGTGAGCAATCAGCTTACCTGTATAGGTATCAAAGAAATTTCTGAGTAATGGTTTAACATCTTCATTTACAAGAAATGAAGTACCATTATGCTTATCCCAAGCAAAACCAATAGAATAGAGTTTATCTTTACCAAACTGTAAGCCAGTGGTTTCAATATCTACTGTTAGTGCTGGTTTAGTCTTTAGAAGTTTAAGTACGTCTTTAACGTCATCCAGAGTGTCAGGATACAGAGCAGAATGAACAATGTCTGAACCAACTGCTGAATAACTACCATTAATATGGTTGGCAATAGTTTCAAAAGCTCTATCGATAGCTTCACTCCATTTTGATGGATTGAAGCTATATGCTTGGATAGAGGGAAGGTAGGAAGCTTGGGAAGATTGACCATAAGGGAATAGCTCTCCAATAGAATTGGCTGCTCTCTTTTGATTGGTTAGTACTTTAAAGAAATCTGCATCTGTGCAGAGAATATAGTCATACTGTTCAAGATTAAGAGAAGCCAAGAACTCTCGTTTTTCTGCTGCATTTAATTTACCTGCATTTAGACTTGTAGCAGTAAAACTGATATGGCTCAAGTTATATTTTTTAATTCTTGAGCCATACAGAGATTGAAAGCTTTGGCTATCTAGTAATCCTGTATAAAGGATTACTGCCTTCATATTACAGTCCTTGGGAGTGACGATAAGATTGCCATCCAGTGAAGTTAGCATATCGTGTGTTAGGCATTTGTGCACGAGCTGTACATTCAAAGGGACTCAAATGTTGGGCGTTCCAGAGACGCTCTGCCAGTTCCAAATCCTTCTCAATTACTGGATTAGATTGGTCATGGTTCTTGTAGCTTACACGAGCACAACGTGCAGCAGAGATACGTTGAAGTATCTCAATAGCCTTATTACCGTATTCTTGTGTAATCTGTACACGTTCTTCAGAAGATACATACGGAATATGCAATACAGTCTGTTCAGGTGTAGATTCATCAATAGCTTTCTTCATTTGTTTAGCTAATTCACGAATTTCAGGTTGAGCATCTGAAGCTAATCGAAGCTTAAAGAAGTTATCCCAATCAGTTGCTGTAACCACTACATCAATTAATTGGAATGGTTCAAGAATACGGTTAACTACTTGTTTGTGGATACCTAATTGAGCCAGTTGAGTAGCTACTTTTACTGCTTCATCTCTGGCTTTGAGCCATAGTTTCAATGCACATTCTTGTACTGCTTTATCAGCTTCTTTCTCTGCAACCATACCTGCTTGGTTCAAACCAAAGTGAATTGGATGAGCAGGTTCTTGCATTACTTGGTCAATAGTCTTTTGAATAGGTACTGCACGAGAGGATGAAGCAGAACGTGAGAATACACGGTGGGTAAGTAATTCAGGATGAATGAAGCGAGGATAGCGTAATTGAAGGGTAATCAGACGTTTGCCTGCCCATTCACTGTCTGCAATAATTTTAGCTGTAATCATGAGTTTTCTCTTTGCTGTTGGACATAAAGTAGTAATTGTAACAAATTTTGTCTGAGTTTATTGGATTTAAATATTGTATTTAAGTATCCAATGGGTAATGGTAGTTCAGTCTTGAGATATGCTTTTAAGAACTCACTTAGAGCCAGCATAGTGGCTAATGGAATATCCCTATGAAAAGCCTTCAAAAAGAACAGTAATTCAAGCTGTTCCCATTCATACTTAGTAAAACCAACATCTCTAATGTGAGGATTAAGAGTATCCATAATCTCTAATTGGAAATTAGTTGCTTTTTCTGTATTCATTGTAGGTCTCTTCATAGATAGCCAGAATATCTTCATTAGCTAGTACATTAACCATAATTTTTGCATAGGTAATGCAATCAGGAAGTCTTTGTACAGTACTGCATTTAAAAATATTAGATGTATACATATGAGATAAAAACTTTAATTCTCTCTTAAGAGTCTCATAAGTTGGAAAATATGGAGATAAAGCAGTCTTTCTGTCTAAAGAAGTAATGAACCACCATTGTAATTCTCTAGTATACTCTACTAGTTCATACCCTCTCCATAGCTTTTTTATTGGTTCTCCAGGGTCTTCTACTTCTAGCATCATTGCAGTAGTAGCTTCATTTACAATATCCCTAGCCAAGCTTCTTACTGGCTCACGAAATGATGGTTTTTGACAGTACATCTGAAGAGTTTTCTCAATCTCTTTATATGCAAAGTCATTGTGAAAAGTATCTTTATCCTCAAATAAAGATAATATTTTAATTAGTCTGTCAGGAATAGTGTTCTCTTCATAGCCATATTTAGAAACAAGACGATTCTTAAACCATAACCACTTAAGATTGTTGAACATGGTTCTCTCCAAACAGTTGGAAAGGATTTCTTTCCATTAGAAATAAGTCTTCAAGTACCTTAATAGACTCTCTTGCATATGGCACTGAGGTCATTAACAATAAAGTAAAACCAAACATGAATTCTGAAGTACCATTTGTTTTAAGAGATGCTGTACAAAACATATAGCGATGTTCTACTGAATCATCAATAGCAGAGTAAAGTTTCTTTCTACCTCTGAGATTAAAAAGGTCATTAGCCATCTAATACTCCTAATGCTTCTTTGTTATCGTAATTCTGAATAGCAGTAATGAGCTTATCTGTTAACTCTGGGTCAGACATGATTGTAAAAAGGAATGCTACAATCTTGTCATGACTAAAAGAGTCTAAACAGCATCCTGTTGTCTCTTTACTAAGTAGAGTTAATAGACGCTCATAGTTCTCTTCACTGGCTTTTATTTCATCAATAACAGACCATGAATTAGCTAATGTTGCCCTATCCAAATATTCTTTTAGATGATACTTACTCATAACAGAGCCACTATAGAATAATTTTTCATAACATCCTCTAACCACTCTTGTAATTGAGGACGATACCCAAATATATCTTGAGGTGGGAAGGGTTCATAAAACTCTTCCCATCCCTCTTCATATAGTAGTTTAGCCATTACACTACATACATCAGATTCAGTACTAGCAATATGTTGCATATTGAGCTTGTACTGGGTCATGAAAGCTTTCTTTCGCATCTTCACGCTTAGCTCATAATCACCTAAAAATCTGTTCTGTAGCTTATCGCCAAACTCTACGAATATCATTTTAATTCCTCATTCACATGAATAAGTTTACCAAAGTTCACTTCAGCATTTGGATTGTCAATACATATCCAGATTGTAGGTACACTGCATTTCTCAATGCGGTCACACCAAAGGTCTGAGAACACTACAATGAAGTTTGGTTTAGCTTCCTCTACCCATTCAAATACTGGTTCGAGTGCTGTGCCACCTCCCATTTTTAAGTTCATTTTCACGAATTGAGATTCATCAGTGAACTCTTTGGTTTCTACAATCTTGGTGTTAAACGTCATCATAGTCAGTTTATCTGGTGAACAGTTAGTGAACATCTTCTTAATTTCACGAAGGAAGTGTTCAGCTTGTTCTTCAGATACTGAGCCAGATACGTCAAATGCAACCATGATATGTTCCAATTTATTTACATCCTCATTAGATGGGAAGTAATAACCTTGGTTAATCATACGGCGTTCAAATTTGTGATAGCTTGGGTCTCCACGAGAGAGTTCAGTTGCATAAGAATGCAATAACTCTTCCCAAGACAAGCTACCATCTTGTAAAGCATTCAATACAGTCTGCAATGTTTCAAATGCTTGACCTGCATCTTTACCAGTAACAGCTTTCATGGCTGCTGCACTGTTGATAATGGCTTCTTGTAATTGAGGTGAAGGTGAGCTATCAGAGAAGCTCATATCATTGCTCAGGCTATTCTGACCACCATTATTACCTTGGTTCTGGTTCTGCCCATTACCTTTGCCTTGACCATTACCACTGCCATTACCGTTTTGCTTCTGGCTCTTGTTCTGCTCAAGTACATTGTAGATGGCCTCCATTGCCATAGAACCATACTCACTGGATGCTTCTACATCAGGTGGCAGAACATAACCAGATTGTTCAATCATCTGGTTTACAACTTCATCACAAGCACGGTTGTACAGTTCTTCATCACGTCCACCTTTACGGTATGGATGAAGCAGTGCTGCATGGTAAACCAAATGAACCAATGCACCTGCTGCTTCTTCTTTAGACAACTCTACAAACCATTCTTCATTCAGTTTGATTTCCATCTTATTCACATCCAACAAGTTTTGGTTAGATGGAATAATATTGAAAGAGTAAAGCATGGTAATGATGAATGTACTCATCTTAGAGCGAATGTCATCACTACTACGAGGTGGCTGAAGCAGGATACGTTTAGCATCTGCTAATTTTTCATTGAATGCGGTTTTCATGTAACAACTCCTGTACAGCAACATACTGTTCATAGTCTTTGATGGAATCTGCAATATCGTCAAATACTGCTAGATTATAGATTGCTTTAGCCAGTACTTCTGGATTGACTTCTTCCAGCAACCAGTCACGGTATTCATCTGGTACTTCAAATGTTGGTTCATCTGCTGTATGAGCTGGATAAACCAAGATAGAACCATCAGGTTTACTGGGGAAGAATCGTCTGACTAAAGCATTCATAATCATGGTGTCATTGGTGAAGGGAATGTAATAACTTACAATCTCTTCACCCCATAGATTCTCTGCATAATATTTTTCCGTATTAATATCTGTTGGCTCAACAGTACGGATTTTATCCAGATAGCTCATGATAGATTACTTCTTGTTACGGCGAACGATACCTACCAAGTCTTCTTTCAGCAGTTCATTGTTGCTAATGTATGGTGCTTGAGAGCGAATCATACGATAGATGACAACACGCAAGTCGTCTTCTTCAATACGTTTCACATATTCAATTACGGCATCTTGGTCTTTCTCTTCGATGTGTTCACCGAGATATGCACCCAATGCCCATTTAGCAGCAATCTGTTCAGGTACAGGTGTTGTTGCTGGTTTGACAATGATGTCTTTGTAGTCTGGCAGTTGACCATAGGTCGCATAGAAGCTACAGAAGTCAGTTGCTGCTGCTTCACCTACAATACCTGCAATGGCTGGCATATAGATTTCATAATCCAAGTCTAGCAAACCTGCTTTCAGCTCTTTGGAAAGCATTTCCAGAGTACGAGGGCAAGCATAGGTTGTTACTTCTTTGGCTGGGTCAAAGTTGTTGATGTATTTAGGCATAAAGTTGATGAAGCCATACACCAGTGGATGCCAGTTACCTTTTTCCACTTCTTTGGCAACGTATTGGGTGAATACTTTGTAGTCTGCTTCCATTTCCACATGGGTAATACGGGATTGAATGGCAGTATTCATTTTAGTGACCAATGCACCGTCAGTAGCACGGTTAGAAGCCATCAGAATACGCACTTCAGGGTGTAAATCGTACTCGCCTACCTGACGGTCGAGTAAAAGCTTATAAGCTGCCGCCATAGTAAACTTATCTGCGCTCATGAATTCATCGCATTGTGTTCATGTAAGGTCGTTAATCTTACACCGTTACTGACTGAGCTATCAGTAACTGCTATGTATTACTACATAGAGCAGACTATATCAAAATCCCTCTTTAAATTAATAAAGAGGGACTGCTACCGTTTCCATCCACTTGGATGTACCCTACTCAGTTCCACTATTCAGTGTCTTTTCGGTAGTCGTTTGGCATTTAGAACTATGAAAAGTTTAAAGGACAGCCTTGTACATCAAGCCCTAATTCTTTTACTTTAGAGTCGTATGCTTTAGCTGCTTCTAACTCATCTTTAAATCTTCCTACATAGATAGTTTTCTTTTTCCATTTAAAACTTACAAACCATTTCTCTCTTTTAGTATCATAGTTAACGCCTCTATAGCTACTTGAAGCGTTCTTACGTTTAACTCTTTGAGTTAAGTTTCTATCAGCTTTAACCAATCCATTTTTGTAAGCATGAACTATATTCTCTTGATGTGTTACCCATTCTAAATTACTTAAATTGTTATTTAGGGGATTACCATCAATGTGATTTACTTCTGCTTTATTGGATGGATTAGGAATGAAAAGTTCTGCTAATAACCTATGTATCTGAAACCTATAACACTTAGAGTTCTTGTATAGATGAACACATTGATAACCTCTGTTGCTTAAATAAGTTCTCACTTGAGTCTTATTCTTCCAGTTATAGTGTGACCCTTCTTTACGTCTTACAACTCCATTGTTTGAAATTTCATAAGGCAGATTTGGAATGTCTTTCCATTGTTCATTTAGCACAGGATTGTCCTCTGGTTGGTTTATAATGGATTCAGTATACCATAATATCCAGCCAAGTGGGAAGTTCCCTGTTTAGGTAGCTTTCGACAATGAGTTACCTCATTGAAGCCCCGATTCAGTTAAGGAAAAGCAACCAGCCGTTATAGCCCTCTGGAATCTTCTCACCTTTCAGTGGGAACATTTTCATAGGCGCATAATAAGACTTTTCGTCTTTGATAGCTGGGAGTCCTCCCATGTCGTATGGGCTTACTTGGGTCAGACGAACGTCAATCATTTTTAACTTCAGTTCTTCGGCAATCTGTTTGATGATGGCTGATTTACCTACACCTGGTTGAGAAGTGACCAAGCAAGGGATGTTGGCTTTGACAGAGTTCATCAAACGTTTTTTAGTTTGTTCTTGGTTCAATACATAGTTGATTTTTTTCATTTTGAATTTCCTTTAGAGTAACGATGGATAAAATTAAAAGGCTAATGATTTCTCATTAGCCTTCAAAGGGGATTTATAAAGGTTATTGGTATTTGGCTGCAAACTCTGTGTAACCACCTACCAGTACATCATCTACAAAGATTTGAGGTACTGTATTTACCTCTTTACCACAAATCTCAGAGAGTTTCTCTTTGGTGATACCTTCAGCAACGATGTTGATGTATTCATATTCACCGAAGGAGGCAGCTAAAGCTTTAGCCTTCTCGCAGTACGGACAGGATGGTTTACCATAGATTTTGATTTTCATGGTTATGCTACCTGTTCAAAGTCGCCTTTAGAAAGCATATAGCAGAAATCTTCAACATCAACGATGTCAGATTCTACACGGTCTTCAATGCGTTCTTTGTAGCATACTTTACCGCCAGATACGGTAACGATTTTAATGCTACGACCTTTAGGGTTAGTGAACTCTGCACCATCTTTAACAGTAAGACAGGTGATACCTGATTCTTCTTTATCTTCAGATGGTGCAGCGTTTTTGTCATCATACAGCTCATGATGACGAGCCATTACTTTGCCTAATTCATCAGCCAAGTGGAAGTAACGGTTAGTTGAACCATTCTTCTTGTCTTCGCCTTGTTCTACAGCTTTACGGCAAGCTGTAAAGACTTCTTTTGGAATATCTTCCAGTTCATGCATGATGTCATGTAATGCTTCGATTTTAGCCGATACATACAAACCAGCTAAGACTTTATCAAGTGTGCCTTCTTCTTGGCTTACACGTTTCAGCAAATCTTCCAGTGTTACTTTCATTTTGTTGCTCCTAAAAAGTGGATTAAAGATTGGATGGATTCAATACATTTACAGTAAGAACCATCATCATGGTACAGCATATAAGTAACAGTATTACCAATTATATTTGCTAACCTGCAAAGTACACCGGGCTGTCCATCAGCAGTGAAAACTACAGCATCGAAAAAACACGAAATACCTACTATCATCAGCATGTATCTAAGCATGTTGTAATCAACTTTATCGCTCTTTAATATTGCCTGATTGCAGGACATGATAGATATAACCAACGCTATACCTACTGCACTTGCGACATATATATGTGTGAGTCCCATATTTGTACCTCATAAATTTCTG
>ENA-OWLX01000823-OWLX01000823.1-metagenome-genome-assembly--contig:-NODE-823-length-11683-cov-6.163743_pt1 | contig 11683 bp, 10 predicted proteins | sample MGYA00245351_ERZ651106 | MGnify/ENA primary metagenome ERZ651106 (study PRJEB26857, sample SAMEA4031768) | metagenome | biome: human; feature: oral; material: saliva | place: Philippines | collected 2014... | reverse complement strand
TATAGACAGAAATAATAATTTTAATACAGTCTCCCGGCAAGAAAGGAATAACACAGCTTAAAAGGGCAGTCATCAATGGTGATTTAGTCATTAAGATGAAATGAATAGTACCAATTGTATAAATTAAGAGTGAAGCAAATAATAAAGAAAGAATAGCATTCTTCTCTTTTTGATAACACATTTGACTGATGAAATAGCTGGCCGGGATTAAGCTGTATAAATAGCCTCCCGTAATAGTTGGAATTCTGGCAAAGGGTCCTAATATAAGAAAAATAAGAATACTCATAACCGCAAATTTCTTTTCTTGCAGCATAGAAGAGATATAGACACCTAATGTCATAAGTGTGATCGGAACCATTCCCGGCAGGGGAATACTGATAGAGGAGAGGATATAGATCGATCCTCCAAATAATGCAGATATAAGCCACGGTTTGCTTTGATTCATTGTTTTCATCTCCTTTGAGAGCTACTATAGACTAATTTGAATTTCAAATCAATGATTAAAAAAACTATTGTATATTTTGTATACTGGAGTATAATGTTTTTTGGTTTAATAAATTAAACAAAAAGTTTAATTAATAAAACGGAGGGATTATGAATATTGGTCATAAAATCAGAGATTTACGTAAGAAGAATGGTCTGACTTTAGAAGAACTGGCCAGTCGCAGTGAAGTCACCAAGGGCTTCCTCTCACAGCTGGAAAGAGATCTGACATCGCCTAATCTTTCAGCTTTAGAAGATATCTTAGAAGCTTTGGGAACAAGCTTAAAAGCTTTTTTTAATGAAGATGATAAAGAAGAAAAGATTGTTTTTAAAAAGGAAGATGTTTTTATCGATGAGAGGAAGAATGAAATTGTTGAGTGGATTGTTCCTAATGCACAGAAGAATGCTATGGAACCTATTAAATTAACACTTCATGCAGGCTGTAAAACAAGTCTGATGACACATAATGGGGAAGAGTTTGGATATATATTAAAGGGAAGTCTATTGATTGTTTCTGATAATAGAAAGTATCGGGTAAATGCTAAAGAGACATTTTATTTGTCCGGATATCATAGTCATTATCTCTATAATCCTTTAAAAAGGGATACAGTATTTTTATGGATTACAACTCCTCCTCAATTTTAAGGGGAAATGGAAATGGAAGAGAAAAAGAAAATTATTCAATTTAAACATATTGTAAAGAGTTTTGATAATCAGATTGTATTAAAAGGTGTAGATCTGGATATCTATGAAAATGAATTTGTGACATTATTAGGTCCTTCCGGATGTGGTAAAACAACATTATTACGTATATTAGGAGGGTTTTTAGAACCTACCGAAGGGATGGTTATTTTAAATGGAGAGGATATTAAAAATGTTCCTCCTTATAAAAGAGAGTTAAATACTGTTTTTCAAAAATATGCTTTATTTCCGCATATGAATGTTTATGATAATATTGCTTTTGGATTAAAGATAAAGAAAGTTTCAAAAGATATTATTGATCAGAAAGTAATGAGAATGCTTAAGCTTATTGGCTTAGAGGGTTATGAAAAGAAGAATGTAACTCTCTTATCAGGAGGTCAGCAGCAACGTGTTGCGATTGCCAGAGCCTTAGTTAATGAGCCGGCAGTATTATTATTAGATGAACCGTTAGGTGCATTAGATTTGAAGCTAAGAAAAGAAATGCAGTATGAATTAAAAAGAATTCAGCAGGAAGTAGGTATTACATTTATCTTTGTCACTCATGATCAGGAAGAAGCATTAACAATGAGTGATAAAATTGTGGTTATGAAAGATGGAGAAATACAGCAGGTAGGAACACCACAGGAGATATATAATGAGCCGGTCAATAAATATGTTGCACAGTTTGTGGGTGAATCAAATATTATTCCCGGACGAATGATTGAAGATAAAAAAGTAAGATTTGATGATATTACTTTTGCATGTGTAGATACAGGCTTTAAGTCTAATGAGAAAGTAGATGTGGTTATTCGTCCTGAAGATATTGATATTGTAGATATTGAAAAAGGTAAGATGACAGGAGAAGTTCTATCTGTTTTATTTAAAGGCGTCCATTATGAAATTATGGTTGAAACGGTTCCCGGAACAACGGTTACTGTAAATATGCATGTTAATAAGAATTATGCAGTCACTAGTGATGATGGTAAGGAAAGTATCAGTGCTAATGATTTCTATCTTGATTTAGAAGATATGGAAGGTATTGAGGATGCATTGATTATTGCTCGTGCGGATGCACAGGCATGGGATAATGAAACAGAAGATAATCTGTCTATTGCTCATATTGATACTAATCTTACGAATGAAATAGGGGAATATCAGGTTACTTTCTCAACTGCTAATGGTACCTCAATTACTAAAAAAATCTGGGTTATTAATCAGCGTGTAACTGAAAATAAGAAAGCCAATGAAGCTATTTCGGCATTTAATTTCTTTAAGACGGTGGATGAAATTGAAGAATCTGTTGCTTTAGATACTGATTTAAAGACTTGGGCAAATGCTCAGGCATGGAAACTGACTGATCAGGAAGATGATATTGATTTATATGTAGATTATGACTTTGATCCTGATCATATGAATGAAGGTGTGTATAAAGTTACTTTCTCTACTACAGGAAGAGAATTTAAAATTCATACAACGGATTATGTTGAAGAAGGTAAAGAAGTCGGTCTTACATTCTTCCCTGAAGATATTCATGTTATGGAGAAAATGGGATTCTAATGAAGAAATTGAGACAGTTGGTGACTCCTTATATCATTTGGAGTGTGTTAATGCTGCTTTTACCGATGCTGCTTGTAGCAATGTATTCATTGATGCGAACAGGAAACAGTATTATTACTTTTAAAATCACCTTTAATAATTATATTCGTTTCTTTACAGATCCTGATTTCTTGCTGATCTTATGGAGATCTTTAGTTATTGCTTTTAAAACAACGGTTATCTGTCTGATTCTAGGTTATCCGATAGCTTATTATATTTCTAAGACTAAGCCTGAAAAACAGAGGCTGCTGGTGTTATTAATTACTTTACCTATGTGGATTAACATGCTTGTACGTACTTATGCATGGATAGGATTATTATCAAGTGATGGTATTATTACCGGTTTTTTACATCTGCTTGGCTTTAAGCATGTTCAACTCCTTTATACTGAAACAGCGGTATTAATTGGTATGGTTTATAATTTTCTTCCATTTATGATATTACAGATTAATACGGCTTTATCAAAGATGGATAAATCACTTATTGAGGCCAGTCATGATTTAGGGGCTGATCCTAAGGCAACATTTTTAAGAGTTGTTTTTCCGCTATCTATTTCAGGCGTTGTTTCGGGCATTACATTAGTATTCCTGCCGGCAGTAAGTTCCTTCTTTATTCCTAAGTTATTAGGAGGAGGTCAGTATTTTCTGATTGGTAACGTTATTGAAAACCAATTTATTACAGTAGGTGAATGGAATTTCGGTTCTGCTATTTCAATGATCATTGCGGTCATTATGATGCTTTTGATGATGCTTGTAAGAAAAGCGGAGTCCTATGGTGCAGTAAAGGGGGATGAATAAGATGCAGAAAAGAAAGAATTCATTTCTAAAAATTTTACTGATTTTATCTATTATCTTCTTTTATATGCCTATTCTTTTTATGATGGTATTTTCATTTAATAGTACCAAGTCATTAACTCATTTTACCGGGTTTTCATTAAAGTGGTATGAAGCTATGATTAAGAATCATAGTATGATGGAGTCTTTATATATTACAATTATTATTGCAATACTCGCAACATTGATTGCAACCATGATGGGAACTATTACAGCTATTGGTTTATCACAATCAGGTAAAAAAATTAGACGCTTTATTTCTATAATAGATGATTTTCCCTTAATGAATCCTGATATTGTAACAGCTATTGGCTTTATGCTTTTATTTATTACTTTAAATATACCAAAAGGCTTTATGACATTACTGCTTGCTCATATAGCATTCTGTGTTCCTTATGTTATTTTATCAGTGATGCCTAAAGTAAAATCATTAGATCCTAATTTAGCTGATGCTGCTATGGATCTGGGAGCATCTCCTGCCAGAGCTATTTTTCAGGTGATTGTTCCTCAGATTATGCCGGGTATTATTTCCGGGGCATTAATTGCTTTTACAATGTCATTTGATGATTTTATTATCTCTTATTTTGTAACCGGAAGAGGTATTAAGAATCTGAGTATCATGGTCTATACAATGAGTAAGAGGGTTAATCCGAGTGTCAATGCAATCAATACAGTTATTGTATTACTGATTACGGCAGTTCTTATTATTGTGAATATAAGACCAATGATTAAGGAAAAAAGAATGAATCAGTCAAAAGATCTGGTAATCAAGAAGAGATGGCCGGCCTATTTAGGAAGCTTTGTGATTGCATCTGCTTTAATTATTTCATTATTTGGAATTAATAGTGTTTCTAAAAAACCGTTTTCCGGACAGACTTTGCATATTTATATGCCTGGTGAATATATTTCTGAAGATGTGATTACTGAATTTGAAAAGACTACCGGAGCAAAGGTTGTTATGGATAATTTTGAATCTAATGAACAGATGTATATTAAAGTAGCTAATGGAGAATCTTATGATTTATTAATACCTAGTGATTATATGATTCAAAGATGTATACAAGAGAATCTATTGATGAAAATAGATCGCAGTAAACTGGATGATACATTTAATGTTTTAAATCCATCTATTCTTGATCTTTCATTTGATAGAAAGAATCAGTATTCCATACCTTATTTCTGGGGTAGTGTCGGTATTTGTTATGATAAGAGAAAAGTATCATTAGATGATTTAGAAAAACAAGGATTTAATATCTTTTTGAATACTAGATATAAAGGACAAATTTATTTATATGATTCAGAAAGAGATTCATTTATGATGGCACTAAAAGCTTTAGGCTATTCTATGAATACTACGAGTAAAAAAGAACTCAATGAAGCATATAACTGGTTGGTTAAATCAGTTAAAACAATGAGTCCGGAAATTGTAACTGATGAAATTATAGATAATATGGCACATGCCAGAAAAGCATTAGGATTAGTTTACTCAGGAGATGCTGCTTATATTATGAGTCAAAATAAGAATATGGGATTTTATCTTCCTAAGTCAGGTACGAATATCTGGACGGATAGTATGTGTATTCCTAAGAATGCCCGTAATGTAAATTTAGCTTATGAATTTATGAATTATATTACTGAGGAACAGGCAGCTATTAAGAATTCAGAATATGTTGGCTATACTTCACCTAATAAAGAAGCCGCTTTACAGCTTTCACAGGGAACATTTAAGGGCAATAATGCTTATATACCAAGAGAGAACTATAAAAATGATGAAGTATTCCAATATAATGAAAAAACAAGAAAAGAAATCGCAAATTTATGGTCCGGGGTTAAAATATCCGCCAGCAATAACTAACAGCCTGTTAGTTACTGTCTGTATTACATTTGATGTTTATGAGTTTTTAGCAGGTATTTGACAAGAGATTCTTTACAAAAACGTAGAAATAGGTAAAATGAATCTGCAAATAGATGTTTGACAATGTAAATAAAAGGAGAATAAAAAAATGGATAGTTATTTTGATGGGGGATTAATAGAACTTATATTTTATAGAATATTGGGAATAGCCATAACAATAACAACATTAGGAATATGCTTGCCTTGGGCTTATACATTAATATACAGATGGGAAATTAATCATACAGTAATTAATGGGCATAGGCTTCATTTTGATGGAACAGCTGTTCAGTTATTCGGTAACTGGATTAAATGGCTGATCCTTACTTATATTACATTTGGTATTTATGGATTTTGGGTAGGTATTAAATTAAGACAATGGAAGATTAAGCATACACATTAATAAATATATTAAAAATAAGACCATTAGGCATTTGTCTAATGGTCTGTTTATAAGCACATATGTGCTGATTTATAAATGGTGCGGATGACAGGACTTGAACCTGCACGCCGAAGCACTAGATCCTAAGTCTAGCGTGTCTGCCAGTTTCACCACATCCGCAGGGATGGTGACTCGCAGGAGATTCGAACTCCTGACCCTCTGATTAAAAGTCAGATGCTCTACCGACTGAGCTAGCGAGTCACTGCTAAAAAGAACCATTGCTAATATAACATTTATGTATATTCTATGCAAGCTTTTTTTAATAAAAGTGATATTAAGTATAAAGAGTTTTTCTTTTCATAAAAAAGACTTTCTTTTATAATAAGACAAGGAGGTTATGGTTATGAAAATTATGATTGTAGAGGATGATATAACTATTCGGAAAGAGTTAGAAATTTTATTAAAGAGTGCAGATTATGAAGTACTTATTCTTAAGGATTTTGAACATTCCTTAGATTATATCTTAGAGAATAAGCCTGATTTATTATTATTGGATATTCAAATACCTTATTTAAATGGAGAAATGCTTTTAAAGCAGATTAGAAAGCACACACAGATGCCTGTGATTATGGTTACCAGCAAGGATAATGAAGCTGATGAAGTACTTTCAATGAGCTATGGAGCTGATGACTATATTACTAAGCCTTATAATCCTACTTTATTGTTGCTTAGAATACAGGCAGTCTTAAAAAGGTCTTCTGTTAAGCAGGATTCTTATTATCATGATATTTATGTAGATCTTAATAAGGGAATATTAAGTACTTCTAATAAAGAGGTTATTTTGACAAAAAATGAGATGATTATTTTTAATTATATGTTTAATCATTTAGGCCATATTGTGACGAGAGATGAGCTGATGACTGATTTATGGGATAATAAAGAATATGTAAGTGATAATACCTTAACTGTGAATATCTCCAGATTAAGAAATAAATTAAATGAACTGGGATATAAGGATTCTATTGTAACAAGAAAGGGACAGGGTTATTTATTATTATGAGCTATTTAAAAGATCATTTATGTCATATAAGTGCTATTATCATTTTAATGATATTAGAATACTTTATGGGCATAGTATTCTTTGTTGATGAATCCTATTTAACAGCACAGATAGTATTAAATCTTATCGTATTTACCGGTATGATACTTTATGACTATTTTAGAAAGATTCCTTATTATCATAAGTTTGAAGAAAGATTACAGGAATTGGATCAGAAATATTTAATTATTGAGACAATGCAAGAACCTTCATTTTATGAAGGAAAGATCATGTATTATTCTTTATATCAAATTAATAAATCAATGAATGAAAAGATTCGGAATTACCGCAGAGAGATAGACGATTTTAAGGATTATATAGAGATGTGGATTCACGAAGTGAAGACACCTATTTCCAGTCTTTCTTTAATGTTTCATAATTTAGGGAATATGAGAGCTGTTTATCAGCTTAAGAAAATAGAGAACTATACACAACAGGTTCTTTATTATTTAAGAAGTCAAAGTACAACACAGGATTATATTATTAGGGAAGTATCATTAGATGAATGTGTCAATCATGTATTAGTAAAGAATAAAGATGAATTACTGGGATATCATTTTCAGTTAAAGATAGATCATTTATCATCATCGGTGATGAGTGATAATAAATGGCTTGAATTTATTATTAATCAGATTATTTCTAATTCTATGAAATATAGAAGTGATTTTCCTTATATTAAAATAAGCTGTAAAGAAGATGCTCAGCAGACTGTTTTAAGCATTTATGATAATGGGATAGGTATTAAGTCAAGTGATCTGCCTTTAATTTTTAATAAGTCATATACAGGTATGAATGGACATATAGAAACTAAAGCTACAGGGATGGGACTATTTATTGTTAAGAAATTATGTGATGCTTTAGGACATGAGATAAAGATTGAATCAAAAGAGAATCAATATACATTAGTTAGTATTGTATTTCATAAAAGTGATTATTATGTGACAAAATTGTAAGATTAAATCATATTAAACAAACGACTTGCTTTATCAATTACTATAGACTAGGTGATGAAAGAGAGGAAATAATTATGAGTATCTTAAAAGTAGAACATATTGAAAAGTATTATGGAAACAAATCAAATATCACCAAAGCTGTAGATGATCTTTCTATGACTGTAGAAAAAGGTGAGTTTGTAGCGATTATGGGAGCAAGCGGTTCAGGAAAGACAACTTTATTAAATTGTATTTCTACTATTGATCGAGTGACAAGCGGACATATTTATGTGAATGGATTAGATATTACTTCTCTAAGAGATAAGCAGCTTGCTTCTTTTAGAAGAAGAGAACTGGGATTTATCTTTCAGGATTTTAATCTGATTGATACTTTAACAGGATATGAAAATATCTCACTGGCTTTATCTATTTCTCATCAGGAAAAAGAGATGAAAGAAAAAATAGAAAAACTGGCACAAGAATTGGACATTAAAGATGTATTAAATAAATATCCTTATGAGATGAGTGGCGGACAGAAACAGAGAGTTGCCGCGCAGAGAGCTTTGATTACTGCACCGGCACTTATCTTAGCTGATGAACCGACAGGATCATTAGATTCCAAGTCATCTAAATTTTTATTAGAAAAAATGAATTTTTTAAATAAAGAACATGATGCAACAATCTTAATGGTTACTCATGATGCTTTAAGTGCCTCTTATGCCTCTAGAGTTATTTTTATCAAAGATGGAAAAGTTTTCCATGAAATCTATAAAGGAGAAGATGATAGGAAAACATTTTTCAATAAGATCATTGATGTTGAAACATTACTAGGCGGTGATTTAAATGATTTTTAAATTAGCTTATCGCAATATCCGAAAAAGTATCAAAGATTATGGTGTTTATTTCTTTACTGTTGCTTTAGGTGTTGCTATTTTCTATGTTTTTAATGCAATAGAAACACAAACTGCTATGATGAAGATTTCATCAGATCAAAGAGAAATTATTCGTCTGATTATTGCTGTTCTTTCAGGAGTCAGTGTGTTTGTATCAATGGTTTTAGGTTTCTTAATTATCTATGCCAATCAGTTTTTAATTAAACGCAGAAAAAAAGAATTTGGAATCTATCTGATTTTAGGAATGACTAAACAGAAAGTCTCTTTTATTCTCTTTTTAGAAACACTTATGGTAGGTACATTGTCTTTAGTAACAGGGTTATTATTAGGAAGTGCTCTTTCTCAGATTATGGGAATTGCTGTTGCAAATATGTTTATTGCGGATGTAAAGAAATTTGCTTTTGTTTTTTCTATGAAAGCTATGATAAAGACTATACTCTATTTTGGTGTACTATATTTACTGGTAATGATTTTTAATACATTATCCATTTCATCATCTAAGATTATTATATTATTACGTAAACAGGAAAATGAAAAAGTACGATTAAAAAATCCTATTATTTCAACTCTTCTTTTAATTGCCGGCATTATTTGTTCTATCAGTGCTTATTATATGGTTGTTGATTCAAAAACCTTTTTTAAAATATTAAGATTAGGATCAAATTACGGTGAAGGCATACTTATTCCAATCGGATTAGGAATCATTGCAACTTTCCTTATTTTTTATTCAGGAACTACAATTGTTTTAACTATACTAAAACATACTAAAAGATATAATAGAGGATTAAATATATTTACTTTTAAGCAGCTATCTTCTCAGATGAATACCATGGTTGTTTCAATGTCTATTATCTGTATTTCTTTATTTATTACTATCTGTATGCTTTCTACCGCAATGACAATCAGACAAACTTTAAATGATCAGGCATCCGGCAAATCACCGGCTGATTACTGTGCTATTTTTTATACCAGGGATAAGAAAGATAGGAACATTCCCGAACTATTGAAAAAAGCGGGATTTGATATTGATAAACAGTCAAAGGAATATATATATATAAAAGCATTCATTGCTTCTCAAAATGATATGAGCTACAAGGCTTTACTTGGTGATAAATATAAAAATTATGAAAAAGAATTAGAAACTATTAATAATGCCGGGTGGTCAATGATGAGTATTAGTGACTACAATAAAGTAGCAAAAATATATCATCATAAACAGTATACACTTAATAATGAATATATGATCTTAACAGATTATGATATACCTGCCAGCTATCAGAATAAGGGATTAAAAGATAAGCCATCATTAACTATCAACGGCTATAAATTAGCTTCTAAATATAATTCTTGTCAGAATGGCTTTGTAAGTATGGATAAAGGTACAAATCCGGGTATTCTGATTGTTCCTGATTATGTAGTTTCGAAGATGAAGCCTTATACAAAACTGCTGATTGGTAATTATCATTCATCAGATAATAGAAAAACAGAGGATCAGTTTAAAAAATCTATAGATTCAATGATAACTAATAATCCCGAAGATATCGGCGGTTATTTGCTTAGAAGCAAAATAGAAAATCAGCTTTCATCTGTAGGCTTATCTTTACTGGCAACTTTTATCGGCTTATATATAGGAATTGTTTTCCTGATTTCTTCAGCAGCTATTCTGGCTTTAAAAGCATTATCTCATACCGGTGATTCATTAAATCGCTATGAAATACTTAAAAGATTAGGTGCGGATGATATGATGCTTAGGCACTCTCTATTTAAACAGATATTTATTCTGTTTATGATTCCGCTTATTTTAGCAATTATTCATTCAGTTGCCGGGATGAAATTCAGTATGTTTTTATTAACATCTACTGCATTAGTAAGTGCAAAATATCTCTTAAGCAGTACGCTTATAATTGGAGCACTATTCCTAATGATTTATGGTGGATATTTCTTTGTGACTTATCTTATGAGTCTGCATATGTTAAGGGAATCTAGTTAAACTAGATTCCTTTTACTTAATGAGATAATAAATAAACCTAACCATATACCTAAAGGAACACTATACATGATAAGAAAAATATAGCCTATCTTTAGAATCTTAAAGCAAATAATTATTATAACAGTAAATATTATTATATGAATAGGTACCGTTTTTTTGAGATAAGAAGAATCTTGTTTTCCTATCAGCCATAAATAAATAGGAATAAATAATAGTAGTCCTAAAGGTATCATATAAGTTTTCCGGATGATATCACTTGCAAGTATTCTTCTAAGATATATACCTGTTTCGGCAACAAGAATATAATTAATGCTCATTGTCAGTATGCCCATATATGGTAAAACGAAATGAAGAGGCTTAGAGATATTAAAAGTCTTTTGATCTGATAAATATGACTGAATAAAAGTAAAGATAAATAGACTGCCCCAGACACTAACAGCCGGTGAAAAAATAATATTAAAGTGATCAATATAACCAATGAACTTTAATCCGACCATAATTAATATGATAAAAATAAAAAAATGAATCAGATTATTTCTTCTGATTGTTTGCTTATCTAGATAAGCATTGCTTTTTATATAAAGATAGATAGGTATAGATAGACATATACCGGCTATTAATCCTAATACTATAACAGTTAATTCATAATTTAAAATACTATGTGTCTGATGTCCATTATTATACCAAAGATAATAACGAATGATAATATAATGAAAAATAGTAATTAAACAATAACCGATATAAGGCATAGTATAATGAGAAGATTTTTTCATAATAGTCATCTCTCCTATGAAGATAATGTTCTAAAAAATGAGTGAGTATCAAAATATATTGTGTTCTTACCGTAATCCCATTTACATATTAATTGAAATGAACAAGAAAAATCTACACTAGAATAAT
>ENA-OWLX01000821-OWLX01000821.1-metagenome-genome-assembly--contig:-NODE-821-length-11693-cov-9.689637_pt1 | contig 11693 bp, 9 predicted proteins | sample MGYA00245351_ERZ651106 | MGnify/ENA primary metagenome ERZ651106 (study PRJEB26857, sample SAMEA4031768) | metagenome | biome: human; feature: oral; material: saliva | place: Philippines | collected 2014 | study... | reverse complement strand
GCTGATAAGGCGCATGAGGGGCAGACTGATCGTAACGGCTGGCCCTATATCTCCCACCCTCGCCGTGTGGCTCTTGGCGCGCGTAAGCTTGTGTCTGAAATGGCTGCCGCAACTGACCCCGATGTGTCTTTGGAGGAGCTGAAGGCTGAAGCGCAGATTGTGGCGCTGCTGCATGACACGGTGGAGGATACCGGCGTTTCCCTCGCGTATCTGGCGCGTCATTTCTCGGCGCGTATTGTGGATGCGATTGATGCCCTGACCCGCCGCCCGGGTGAGTCGCGTGAGTCGTATCTGAGCCGGGTGCGTGTGAATGATTTGGCTCGTCTGGTGAAGCTTGCCGATATTGCGGATAATACTGACCCGCACCGTCTGGCGCTGCTGCCGGAGCCGACCCGCACGACCCTGATGATCAAGTATGAGCACTCGCTGAGGCTGCTGCACCTGAACGACTAGGTTCAAAGCTGACAATATAGAGGCCGCCCGGTATGGAATGTGTTCCATGCCGGGCGGCTTCTATAAATAATCACCTGTTGAATTTCAGCTGAAAGACTGCGTAACCAGCTTCTTCCTCAGTGAATCCTACCTCATCTGAAATCAGATGCGAATAGATTTCCTCAGGGGTGCCCTGACAGCTCTTTGCTTTTTCCAAAGCATTGGCTTTCCAGTCAGCTTTCATATTGTCTACAGTCCACTGAGCTGCTTCTGGACTGAACAGATTAGGCTCACTGGTCAACCAGTTACGCATGCCCTGTTTAGAAATTTTCTTTACAAGGGGATGGTCCTTTGCTTTCTTCAAAGCATCCTTATATTCAGCTTTTATCCATAGGTCTGTAAGAACCAGGTCATCGCTATGAGGCCTGGGGTCCGATTCAACCCAATCAACAACGGTGAAGACAGGCAACGAAAATGCAGTACCCGTAACAACACATTCGCCCTTACCCAAGGTTGGAATCACATCAAAGGATGCCCTGTCCAGCGTTGGCATTGTCCTTTCAATCATTCGCAGGTCAATCTCATTAACGAGCCGGTGAATAAAATAGTTATGAATCTGAGAAACGATTGTTGGTGATATATCTGCTGGCCGCTGGCTGGAAAGTGTCAGATAAAAGCCAAATTTTCTACCTTCCTTAATGATTTCTTCAAATATATCAAGTCGATAATCTCTCCAATAATCACCAACTTCACCTGAGCCAGCATTCAAAATATTATGCGCCTCATCAATAATCAGATGGGTAGTATTTTCTCTACTGGAATTAATTAATTTATGATTGAGATATGCAGACTTACAAAGAATTATAGGGATTACATTTTTAGTCATCCTATCAACATGCAATAGATTTACAACAGTTAATCCCGCGCGACTACTAGACAAATCCTCTGGGGCTGAACTAATCGATACGACATCAACAAGAGATGCTATTACTCCGTCAATGCGCCTAAACAGGGGTTCCAGAAAATCTTTCTGTTTAGCATTATAAAAACATGCGTAAATTTTCGAAAACTTAAGAAAATATTTCACTTTATCAAAAAATTCAAGTTGATTAAATTTTTGGTCAATCAGGCCAGCTATTTTTTCCAAAATACTTTCATTAAATATATCCACGTGACTAGTTTCATTAAAATATAATATAGAAGGATCCCAGTCTATGTAAAATATTCCCTGCTTTGAATGGAATGATATATTTTTAAGAGTCCTTTCATGCTCAGAATTATTCGTCAGATCAAAACACACATCAGCCCATTCATCAATAAAATTCTTAACGACTCCTTGGCCAGACTGAATCATTTTCCTAAAAGCGCCAACAAAGAAATTACCGTAACTTCCACCTCTGTTGCGAATATTGATATATTTAATTATCGCTCCCTTAATAAAAGGTGCCTGTGTTGCTGCTGTGGCACTAAATATATTAGAAAGTAGATCAGGATCCAAGAAATCATCCTCTAATACTTTTAGCTTATTATTGTCAGCTTCTTCTGCGCCAAGATCTATAACTTCTTTTGGCCCCTCAATGTCAATTCCAAAGGAATTATTATTCGAGTACTCGCCATTGAAATCAATAACAATAAACTTTGAATTCTCTAGCGAATATTCCCCATACTCCGATTTAAAAAGATTGAGATACAGGCGGTGCAGGGTATTTGATTTACCACTACCAGTGTTTCCAAAAACACCGATATGTGAAGCAAAAATACGATCAATCGGGATATTGACCTCCTGATCTCCTAGAAGGTCCTCGCCAATACGGAGCGAGGGAACATTCTCACCCAAGGCATACATTGCAGCATAGTCATCCTGGCTAATCCAAGATACTTTATTGCCAACCATCGGGACGTATCGCGATGTTACCTGAAAATTACCGCCCTTTACAGTACCAATACTCTTAGCCTTGATAACCCTGTTAATAGAATCCTTGGAATACCGGTTATCAAATTCCTTGCTACCAATAGAATTTTGCTGGTCAATAATTTTTTCTGAAATGACCTTTGCAATAATTCTGACATTACCCTGAAGAATGGATATAAATGAACCAACCTTAGGACCAGGAAGAACCTGCCCCTCCCATAAAATATTGGCATCGTTCACCATGTCATACATAGCCACCTCTGCAATAGCAGAATCGACAGAAATAACAATACCTATATACTTATCCATCTACTTAGCTCCAGACTTTAGAATATTCGTAACAACCTCTAGCGTTAAACCACTTTCCCGTTTTCCCATGGGCCCATCTGATTGAATATCCCCTGGCCGAATAAACTTTAGGTTTTTAATATCACTAGAACCACACTTCAGGTTTTCACAAATGGTGCCTTCAGTATTATTTGAGTAACAAAATATGTACGCATTCAGCTCTTTATTCCGCAATGCTCGTTGCATCATTTTAGCAATATGTATATCCTGAAAAGAAAATCCAATCACGAATACCACACTCTGAGGCTTATCCAGCTCCGTTTGGAAAATCCTCAACATATCATGAAAATAGTTTTTCTCAAACGTCTCTCGAGGTTCATCACCATTAGGCTTAACAATAACAGAGTCCTCAACAACCTCCGCTTTAATCTCTATCTCATCATCTGTTGTTTTTTCCCAATTAACCGAGCCATGGGGCTTAATAAGTGAAATACTGGGAATCTCATCCACAAAATTATTGAAAGGACCTCGATAAGAAACAGTTCGGTTGAAGTTTGAACTGTCTAGAACCCTCTTAAAATATCCCCGTGCCCCATCATTAATAACAAATGTATCAGTTTTAGAAACCTCATCAAGGGCATTTTCAATAAAAAGATCGTAGTTGGTTGTAAAAATATTAATATTTCGAGGATTCTGACGAGAGTTCATTCTATTCATTAAATTAATGACTTCTTGGATAAAAGAAATGTATGCTTTGGAAACATCTTGTATTTTCTCAAGAGTAGCTTCTTCAACACTTTCGTCTTTCTCAAGAATCATTTTACTTATCCTCTTGATATCTTCCGTAAGTAGCTTATTCCCCTCATTTCTGCAGTCTGAACAATACTTACCATCGCCACATTCAATTAAGTTATGATTATTCTTTTTACTTGCTTGTTGCCAATACGTATTCATCGTGCCAATCGCACCCGATGAACACCCTGAGCCAATCAGAAAATTCACATTCTTGCTGACCGCAACCTCGCGGATCTCTTCCAGAATATGCATATCCCCTCCTATGGAAATATGGTTAACAATATCCTTCTCAATATAGCTTCATCATGGTGTACGGTCAAAGCCCCTAAAACACACAAAAATACCCGCCCGGTGCCGAAGGCATACACCTTCCGCACCGGGCGGGTACTTTACTTACGAGTCAGGAGCTTAGATGTTGAAGCCCAGCGCACGCATCATATCGCGGCCGTCCTCAGTAATACGCTCCGGGCCCCACGGCGGCATCCAAACCCAGTTCACACGCCAAGAATCAACCAGGTTATCCAGGTTAGCCTGAACCTGCTCCTCAATAACCTCCTGCAGCGGGCACGCTGCGGTGGTCAGAGTCAGGTCCAGAATGAGGGTTCCATCCTCATCCCAGCGCAGACCGTAGAGCAGACCGAGGTCAACAATATTGACGCCGAGCTCCGGGTCAATGACCTCCTTGAGTGCTTCCTCAATCTCTTCCTGAGGAACACGACTCTGCAAAGTCTCAGTCATAGTCCTATCTTTCTGTCAAAATCCGGTCAGGATAGAAGCTTACTTCTTACCCACGTAAGCTACGTAGCCCTCTTCTTCCAGGCGGTCAGCCAGCTCGGGGCCGCCCTGGTCAACCATCTTGCCGTCCACGAACACGTGCACGAACTGCGGCTTGATGTAGCGCAGGATGCGGGTGTAGTGGGTAATCAGCATGACGCCCATGTCGTTCTCGTCGTGCGCACGGTTCACGCCCTCAGACACGATCTTCAGCGCGTCAACGTCCAGACCGGAGTCGGTCTCGTCCAGGATGCCGAACTTGGGCTTGAGCAGCTCCAGCTGAAGAATCTCGTGGCGCTTCTTCTCACCACCGGAGAAGCCCTCGTTCACGTTACGTGTGATGAAGTCGGGGTCAATCTCCAGGTTCTTCATGGCTTCCTTAACGTCCTTGGTCCAGGTACGCAGGGAGGGAGCCTTACCGTCCACAGCGGTCTTAGCGGAACGCAGGAAGTTGGACATGGTCACACCGGGAATCTCAACCGGGTACTGCATCGCCAGGAACAGGCCTGCGCGTGCACGCTCGTCCACGCTCATCTCGGTGATGTCCTCACCGTCGAGCAGGATCTGACCGGAGTCAACCTGGTACTTGGGGTGGCCAGCAATGGTGGAAGCCAGAGTGGACTTACCGGAACCGTTCGGGCCCATGATTGCGTGAATCTCGCCCGAGTTGATGGTCAGGTTAACGCCCTTCAGGATGGGCTTGGTGGTTTCGTCGTCGAGGATAACCGAGACGTGAAGGTCCTTGATTTCAAGGGTAGACATTGATTTCTCCTGGTAAAGCTTAGTTGTTGCTGAGGGCGAGCTCTGCCTCAAGGGCCTCGGTGAGCTGCTCTTCAAGTTCGGGAACACGAATCTGCTGAATGATCTCGTTCAGGAAGCCGCGCACGACCAGACGGCGTGCCTCAGCCTCCGGAATACCGCGAGCCTGCAGGTACCACAGGTGCTGCTCATCGAGCTGGCCGGTGGTGGATGCGTGGCCGGCGCCCTCAATCAGGCCGGTCTCAATCTCCAGGTTCGGCACGGAGTCGGCGCGGGGGCCAACCTCCAGCAGCAGGTTACGGTTCAGCTCGTAGGTGTCGGTGCCTTCCGCATCCTTACCAATCAGAACGTCACCAACCCATACGGAGTGCGCACCCTTACCCTGCAGCGCACCCTTGTAGGTCACGCGGGACTTGCAGTTGGGTACGGAGTGGTCCACGAACAGGCGGGACTCAATGTGCTGGCCAGCGTCTACGAAGTACAGGCCGTACATTTCAGTCTCAGCACCGGGAGCGGTGAACTTGGTGGAGGGGGTCACGCGCACCAGGTCGCCGCCGAGGGACACCACAACGTGCTTGAAGCGTGCGTTGCGGCCCAGCTTAGCGTAGTGTGCGGAGGCATGGATTGCGTCGTCAGCCCACTGCTGCACGGAAACAACGTTCAGCTCAGCCTCGTCGTTCACCACGAACTCAACGTTCTGTGCCAGGACGGTGGAGCCGGTGTGGCGCAGAACCACGACAGCCTTCGAGAAAGGCTTAGCCTCAACCACGATGTGCTGCGCGGCAGCCTCGTTGCCGGTGCCGGTGATGTCGATTTCCACGTGCTCAGCCAGTTCAGCTTCGGCGGGGATGGTCACCACGGTTGCTTCGGTGAAGCTGGACCACGCGTTCGCTGCCACACGGTCCTCGGGGATACCCGCGGAGCCGATGCGTGCATCCTCACGGGAGACGGTCTCAACCTGAACCTGCTCGGGTGCAGTAATCTGCGGTGCCGGTGCGGTGCCGGTCAGCTTCTCCAGGTGCAGACCGCCCAGACGCTTCAGCGGGGTGAAGCGCCAGTCCTCTTCACGACCGGTCAGGGATGCGAAGTCCTCCACGTTGTAGGAGGTCTTACGCTCTGCACGGGATGCTTCGAGTACCTTCTGGACGTTGTTCGGGTTGGAGCCCTGGTGGTGTGCCTCGGTGGCACGGTACAGGGTGTCATCGTGGGCGAACTCGGTGGCGAGCTTCTCGCCCTCCTGGTCCATGCCGGGGATGATCGGGGAGTGGTAACCCAGGGTTTCTTCGTTGGTCGGCATTAGCCCACAGATCCTTCCATCTGAAGTTCGATCAGGCGGTTCAGTTCGAGTGCGTACTCCATCGGCAGCTCGCGGGCGATAGGCTCAACGAAGCCGCGGACGATCATCGCCATTGCTTCTTCTTCGCTCAGGCCGCGCTGCATCAGGTAGAACAGCTGGTCCTCGGAGACGCGGGAAACGGTCGCCTCGTGACCCATGGTCACATCGTCCTCGCGGACATCCACGTAGGGGTAGGTGTCGGAGCGGGAGATGGTGTCCACCAGCAGTGCGTCACAGACCACGGAGGACTTGGAGTGCTTAGCGCCCTCACGAACCTGAACCAGGCCGCGGTATGCGCTGCGGCCGCCGTTACGTGCCACGGACTTGGACACGATGGTCGAGGAGGTGTTCGGTGCAATGTGAACCATCTTCGAGCCGGTGTCCTGGTGCTGACCCTCACCCGCGAATGCGATGGACAGGGTCTCACCCTTAGCGTGCTCGCCGACCATGTAAACAGCCGGGTACTTCTGGGTGACCTTGGAGCCGATGTTGCCGTCCACCCATTCCATGGTGGCGCCCTCGTGCGCAACCGCACGCTTGGTCACCAGGTTGTAGACGTTGTTCGACCAGTTCTGGATGGTGGTGTAGCGAACACGTGCGTTCTTCTTCAGCACAATCTCAACCACTGCGGAGTGCAGGGAGTCGGACTTGTAGATGGGGGCGGTGCAGCCCTCAATGTAGTGAACGTAGGAGCCTTCGTCCGCGATGATCAGGGTGCGTTCGAACTGGCCCATGTTCTCGGTGTTAATGCGGAAGTACGCCTGCAGCGGGATCTCCACGTGAACTCCCGGGGGAACGTACACGAAGGAGCCACCGGACCATACGGCGGTGTTCAGTGCGGAGAACTTGTTGTCACCAATCGGGATGATGGAGCCGAAGTATTCCTTGAACAGTTCGGGGTATTCGCGCAGACCGGTGTCGGTGTCGACGAAGATCACGCCCTGCTTCTCCAGGTCCTCGCGGATCTGGTGGTACACGACCTCAGACTCGTACTGTGCAGCCACACCCGCGACGAGGGAGTTACGCTCCGCCTCGGGGATGCCCAGACGCTCGTAGGTGGTGCGGATGTCCTCGGGCAGTTCCTCCCAAGAAGCCGCCTGACCCTCGGTCGAGCGCACGAAGTACTTGATGTTGTCGAAGTCGATTTCGGAAAGATCCGCACCCCAGGTGGGCATGGGCTTACGCTCGAAGAACTTCAGCGCCTTCAGACGCATGTCCAGCATCCACTGGGGTTCGTTCTTCTTTGCAGAGATGTCGCGCACGACGTTCTCGTCCAGGCCGCGCTTTGCTACCTGGCCTGCTTCGTCGGAGTCTGCCCAACCGTACTCGTAGTTGCCAATGCCCTCGAGTTCGGGGTTCATCTCCAGGATCTCTGAAATGACGGTGTCGTTGGCGTTCTGCCCAACTTTCTCAGTCATTACGGCCTTTCTTCGATGGTTATTACATTTCTTGCCGCCACCTGCCGGTTGCAGGCGCGGTAGTTGAGGGGGCTGATGCCGCGCTCAACCACAGTGCATGATGCGGTGCACGCGGTGCGGTTGCGGGCGGGTTCCAGCGTGCGGGTCACACCCTTGAGGAGCTCATCGGGGTGTGCCGCTGGGTACTGCGGTAATCGTGTACTGCGGTGATTGTTACGCGGAAGATTTCTCCGAAGGTTTCTCTATGGATTCTTCTGCGTTCTTCTCACTCTCGGCGGTAACGCGGTTCAGGGGCACGTGCGTGGTACACACATGAGCACCCGAAGCCATGGTTGAAAGCCTACGGACATCAACGCCGAGCAGATCAGAAATAATCCCGGTTTCCTGCTCGCAGAACACTTGGAAGTCTCCAGCGAGGTCGCGTACCGGGCAGTGACCCTGACAGAGCTGAATACTTGCCAGGAAATGCTCGGGAACAGTTCGTCCTGCAGGAGGCGCGGTGACCTGAGCGGTCGCCACAAAACCGTCCTTGCTCATTGCCTCTGCGAGCGCCTGCGCTCGGGCTGCCACATCGTCACCGGCGGCTTCTACGACGGGTCGGTAGCGGGCTTCCATTTCTGCGGCGCGGGCGGAGGCGAAAGCTTCGAGGGCTTCCTGGCCGACCGTGTCGCGGAGCATTTGCAGGGCTTCGCGGGCGATGATGAGGTAGTCGTTACCGAGGCGTTCGTGGCCCTGGGGGGCGATCACGTAGCGGCGGGCGGGTCGTCCAGCTCCGGCGCCGTGCTTTTTGATGGGCGCGACCTCGATCATGTTGTTGGATTCGAGGGCGTCGAGGTGGCGGCGTACCGCTGCGGGGGTGAGGCTGAGGAGCTCACCGAGGGTTGCGGCGGATACGGGGCCGTTGTTGAGGACTTCGCGCAGGACGCGGTCCCTGGTGCGTTCTTCTGCCTCGGCTTTGCGCTTGGATGTGCGTGCCGCGGAGGACTTTGTACTGGAAGCACCAGTAGAGCCCGAGGCGGCGGTTCGGGTGCCGTTTCGGGTCTGCGCCTCGTTCGTTGAGGCGCGCTGAGGGGTCTTATTCACGGAATACACAAATAAATTATGTCCTAATTAGTTTTTCCTTGGCTAGTTAGGTGCCCCTACTTGATAACTTTTCTACCTTAAGGTGAACTTTTGAGTCGTAACAGACGTGCCTTAAACGTGAGTTAGGGCATAAGATGAAGGGGGCACACACGCTCATTCATCGAAAAAATCGAAAGTGACTGTCTATGGAGACCACCACCGCGGGCCAGCAGGACCAGCCGGGGCGTGCATCCGCCGCACCAGCGGCACACGCTGAGCGCTACACGGAGCCGAGCGCCTCCCCTACCGCGCGACGACGCATCGTCGCCGAAGAACCTGCGCTCAGCATTAAAGACCTCATCAAAGAGTTCAAACCCTCACGCGCCTTCCGCACCAAATACCCCGAACGGCTCACCGCCAGCGGGCTCTACCGCGCCGTCAACAAGGTCAACCTGCGCGTCTTCCCCGGTGAGGTGGTCGTCCTGCTCGGAGCCAACGGTGCCGGCAAAACCACGACCCTCGCCTGCGCGCAGGGTCTACTCAAACCCACCCGCGGTACCGTGCGCCTGCTCGGAGAAAACCCGCTACAGGCGGACTCGGAGCTGCGCGCCAAGGTCGGCATTATGCTCCAGGACGGCGGCCTACCCAACGCCATGCACCCCATCCCGCTGCTGGAACACATCTCCACCATGTACACCGACCCGTACCCGGTCGAAGAGCTCGCAGAACGCCTCGGTATTGATGCCTTCAACGGCACCACGATTCGCCGCCTCTCGGGTGGTCAGAAGCAGCGCGTCTCCCTGGCTGCCGCTCTCATCGGCCGCCCGGACGTGCTTTTCCTCGACGAGCCCTCCGCGGGTCTGGATCCGCAATCCCGCAACGTCGTCTTCGATATCATTCGTGAACAGCGTGAACTCGGCACCGCCATTGTGCTCACCACGCACCTGATTGATGATGCGCAGAAGCTCGCCGACTACGTGTACATCATTGAAAACGGCACCACGGTTCAGGAAGGTACCGTCTCCGAGCTCATCGCCAGCGACGGCACGAACCGCCTGCAGTACAGCCTGAACGCACCCACCCCCACCCGTGAGCAGCTACTGCCCGCGCATCTGCGTGCCGGCGTGGAGCTCATCGAGAAGGTGCCCTACACCCCGGCGCATGACGGCGCCCCTGCCGTGCCCGGCGAGTATGAGCTGGTCGGCGCGCTACGCCCCGAGCACCTGGCGGCGTTCACCGCGGCACTCGCCGAGCGTTACCTCATGCCGATTTCTCTCACCATGGAACCGAAGACCCTTGAGGATGTCTTCCTCGACATTTCAGGACGTGATATCCGATGAGCAACACCGCACGCACCAACAACCGGGCTGTAGAAAACGCTGCCGAAAACGCTGTAAAAAACCCGGCAGAAGAGAACCGAGCAGACGAGAACCGAGCGGAAGGGACCCGAATGGAAGAACGCCCCGCGAACACCCGTCCCAAGGTCTCCTCTATTGATGAAGACGAGGAGTACATTCCCCCGCGCGCGAACTACCCGCTCGTGCGCGTCATTGAGCAGGGCCGTTACGAAACCATGGCGATGCTACGCAACGGCGAGCAGCTGATGCTGAACATTATTTTTCCCGTCATGGCGCTCATTGCCCTGCGGTTCACCGGCCTGATTGATGAGTACGCGAACTCGGTCGGGGTATCCCGCATGGATGCGGCGGTCCCCGGCGTTCTGGCGCTCTGCGTGATTTCTACGGCGCTGTCCGGTCAGGGCATTGCCACCGGTTTTGATCGCCGCTACGGCGTGCTGCGGTTCCTGGCGACCACTCCCCTGGGCCGTAACGGCCTGATTATGGGCAAGTGCATTGCGGTGCTGGTGGTCGTGGCGATTCAGTTCACGCTGGTGGCGGTGCTCGGGTACGGCCTGGGGTGGCGCCCGGACGCTATCGCCGTCTCGCGCTCCATCATCACGATGGTCATGGGTGCCGGCGCGTTTACGGCGCTGGGGCTGCTCATTGCCGGTACGGTCCGCGCGGAGGCGACCCTCGCCATCGTGAATATCGCCTGGGTGATTCTTGCCGGTGCCGGCGGCGTGGTGTTCCCGCTGAAGTCCTTCCCCGACTGGTACGCCGGAATCGTGGCGTGGTCGCCCTCGGCAGCTCTGGGCGATGCGCTGCGCGGCAACTTCATTCAGCATCAGTGGCTTGCCGAACCGCACTGGGTCATCATCGTGTGGACCGTGGTCATTGGCTTTATTGCCTCGCGCAAGTTCAAGTGGTCCGACTAGCAGTGACCTAGCTAAAAGCAACCAGCTAAAGGCAACTCAACTAAAAGCGACCTGACTAGAGGCGACCTGATTACCCCTGACAGTCGCAGCCACAGGTAAAAAAGGCACAGGCAAAAAGGCACAGGTTAAGCCGCAGGTTAAAAAGGCGGGCGCCGGATATGTTCCGACATATCCGGCGCCCATTCATATAACACAAACCTTTAGCCTCAACCGCACACAGAATGTACGGTCTGAGACTAAAAGATAGCGCCCTCCTCCAGAACCTTTTATCTCACCACCACAGTAAGATAATCGACGGTTCTTACGCGGAGGAGGGGCTTCAATCACCGAGATGCAGACCGACCCAACCACTGTTTCGGTCTGCAACCTTCCTGCTCAACCTTAACATGAGCTTCACCACTTACACAAAAATTGTTACATTACTGAACAATATTCAGCCACAAGCTCAGCAATACCGCCCAAAAGTACCCACTCCACGCCCGAAGAGACCAGCCCGCGCCCGGAAAGACCAGTCAGCAGAGGCATAACAGCCCGTATCACCCTGTGAATGTCTGCATTCACACACCGGATACTGCCGCCCGGTGAACTATCCTGTTAAAACGAAAGGGTCGAAACAAACCTCCAGGCTCCCCGCACCTACCG
>ENA-OWLX01000819-OWLX01000819.1-metagenome-genome-assembly--contig:-NODE-819-length-11702-cov-4.234223_pt1 | contig 11702 bp, 9 predicted proteins | sample MGYA00245351_ERZ651106 | MGnify/ENA primary metagenome ERZ651106 (study PRJEB26857, sample SAMEA4031768) | metagenome | biome: human; feature: oral; material: saliva | place: Philippines | collected 2014 | study... | reverse complement strand
TGCTGCAGCTGCTCATACACAGTGTCAAACTTCATGTAAAAATCAATATCCAGCATTTGCTCTCCCTCAATATGCTCAACGATATTTTCGGATCAGTCGACGCAGAACCGCTGCCTTTTCCTTCGCCAATTCGAGATCACGATAGTTCGTCTTAAACTGCATGATCTTCGGCTGAATCCTGCGCCAAATCGCGAAGGTGCGTTGTTCACCGTACTCAGCAATCATACTGTAAAGCAGATTTGATGAGGCATCAGCCGCCATAAAATCCGTCGTACCGATGCGTATATCCTTCTGCTGCGCCAACAGTTGCCACGAGTCAGGAAGATCGAGATGCGTGCGTAGATAGTCTTGATTTATTGCAAAGACGATCGGATCATACCACACACCCGTCCAATACCCATCGGGCTGACGAAATTGATCGGCGACCTGATCGCTCCGTTCGGACTGATAGGGCACAAGATACCCTGCCGCCGCTGCGCGATCGAGCACTTCGCGGTCTGCAAGGACAAGCGCTGCTGGCGCACTCACGCCGCTTCCGGCCTGCTCCTCCAGGCGCTTCTGTATCTGCTCTGCGGATAGAGGAACGAAACTGACACGGATATTATACTCCTTCTCGTACGCCTCAGACAGTGCTGCCGCAGCCTCCGTCGGCAGCGTCGTATATGCCACAATCTCCTGCAGCGGGCGGCGTGCAAGTGCCGTACTCTGCCGTCCGACGGACAGATACGCCGCCCCCGTGGCAGCCACGAGAAACAGCGTCGCGATCATCAGAACAAAGAGCGGAAACCGCTTCATGAAAAAACCTCTCGAATAGAAGAAGATACACTGTTACTATTATAAACAATTCCCTTGGAATCTACAAGAGATATTACATCTATCCCATTCATTTGGGTGCTTGGATGTATAGCTCGTCCATTCCCATTTCAATGAAATACTGATATGTTTCATCAAGAACTGGATCTTCGGGAATAAGCAGGATCATTTCCTTACGAGCCCTGGTTAAAAGGACTCTAAAATTATTCTCAACAATGGTTTCCGGATCTTGGAATTTATTCTTTTGCCTGTCGTATGAATATCCTCGCGCTACCCATTGACCGCGACGACGAATGTATTCCCCTCCGAATAACACAATCGGGCAGTCTAGTTCAAGCCCCTGATTCCCGTATACCGTACATGCTTTGCTTAGCAATTTACAATCGCCAGCAAACCACGGACCGTATCCTCCATTGATAACTGCATTGGCTCCATTCCAGCCGATATTCCATCCCGGTAGCACTCTTCTAACAACACTTTGCTCTGCAAAATTTGAAATTAGTATTCCGTATTTCCACTCAGGATGATCCACGTCCATCTCCGTTGCTCTGGTGTGGACCCTAGACATATCTCTCGTAACGCATATTCGCATGGACGTCTTCTGTAATTCAGCCAGTTCATCCTTAGCTCCCTGAGGTGTTGATCCGTTTCTGTTGATGGCCTGTTCAACCCACTTGCTACAATCGATAAAATCCGCTCGCAGCGATATTGGTAAGGATACATCGTTGTCTTCAACCAGTCGTGATCCTAAGCCATGGAGTTCACTTGACAACTCATCGGAAGCAATAACGCACCAATCCCTATGCCTAAGAAGTGCATCTTTCCATAACGACAATCCTGTTTCTTCGCCATCATAGATGACCTGTCCATTTCCATACAAGCTGATAAGGACCACATAATTTCTCTCGTTATATATCCGCTCGCCTACGTCAAACAATCCTTCAGGCTCGCTGTAGCCGCGTTTTAATTTTTCCTCGTCCCAAGCCCGCTGAGCCTCGTCAAAAATAAGGATAGATTGTTCCGGGACTTTCGTGTTTTGTCTTGTAGACGATGAAAAGTAGCTACTCTTGAAGTCTTTCATTCCTTGTATGGCATTTTCACCCATATACTCACTGTGTCCAACATGATTGATTTGATATTGAAGAACTTCTACAAGTGGACCGTTACCGGACAAGTACACAGCATTCGCTTCGCCACCTTGATTTTCTTCATATACCACGCTCTGGCCTACCGCAGTCTTTCCAGCACCAGGAACTCCATTGATCAGGATCAGAATCTTTTTATGGTTTTTCTTCGCATCTTCTATGTACGCTAAGACCTTCTTAAGGCATTTCTCATTTACATCAGAGATATAAGGGATCTTCCCATCCCGATACATTATCTCAATAGCCTGCAGCATATCCGGCATCTCTGTTTTAATGGAACTAAGCCAGGCATCGATAAAGGAGCATGCCAATTGCCCTTCGAGTTCTGAGTCAATAGTGTCGAGAAAATCCGATTTTGTAAGTATCTGAGTTCCACGTAAGCTTCCACTGACAGCAGCCTTATGTGTGCACACAAGATAGCTTTTTACTTCCAGTGCCTTTTCTCTGGTCACTTTATGATGATTTTCAAGCCACTCTTTATAACGAATCGCCTGAGCAACATCATCTTTATTATCATCGACCTGCGGAGCACATTTCTTTTTGAATTCTAACGATATTGCCTTCTTGTCTGTGACGAGAAGTATGTCTGGCCTCTCATGAACAGTTCCTGGAAGACTATATTCGAAAATCAATTCAAATTCTTGTTTTTCAGCATCGAGGCCATTCAATGTTGATGCGATAAACTTGAAGCAATTGATCCAGACGGATTCCTGACTTTTGCTCACGGGATCTCCGTCATGTGAGGCGTTATCCTCTCCCATTATTTCATTGACATAATCTCGTAGCTCTTTTTCCCATGAATCAAGCTGTGCTTTATCTGCAGCAATAATGTCCTTTATCTTAATTTTGAGCGCATAATCTTTTGATGGCTCTATTCTCGCATATCTCCTAACCGTGGTAACAGTGGATGAAACAGAAACTGTTCCTCCGCATATTTCATTTGCAACAGCAACTGTGTCGCTATTCTTTGGCCCGTGCCATATCTTCCTATCAGGATCCCACCAGATTTTAACGGCTTTCATTTTTCCGCGTACCGTCGCATCCGGTTTAATCCCATGAAAATCGATCTCGATTTTGTGGTCCACAACAGTGTAAGTAGCCATACCTGCACCTCCCAATATACCAGCGTACTTGGACGCTCTATGGATACGAATATGATGGCCGCTCTGTGTGTGCGAATACTTGATAACGCAAAGATTTCCTGGATTACAGTAGGTCGTGTCTGATTAGTTTCGTGAGACATTCCACGTGCGAAGTTTGTGGAAACAGATCGACCGGCTGTACTTCCTGCGCATGATAACCGTGTTCTTTCAGTATGGCGAGGTCACGTGCGAGAGTGGCGGGATTGCACGAGACGTAGACGATGCGCTGCGGCTTCATATCGGCGAAGGTTTGGAGGACGGTCGGCGTGCAGCCCGCACGCGGCGGGTCCACGACAACGACATCCGGACGAATCCCCTGTTTGTAGAGTGCCGGCATGACTTTTGTCGCATCGCCGACGATAAACTCTGCATTTTTGACATGGTTATCGCGGGCATTCTTTCGTGCATCGAGAATAGCAGGCTGCACGATTTCGATGCCGTAGACCTTACGTGCTCTCTGGGCAAGAAAAAGGGTGATTGTCCCTGTGCCGCAGTAGGCATCAATGACGGTCTCTGTCCCATGGAGATCCGCATAGGAAAGCGCCTGTTCATAGAGGCGTTCAGCCTGCTGTGTATTGACCTGAAAAAAGGATCGCGGTGAAATGTGAAAATGCAGCCGTCCGAGCCCATCGAGAATGGTCGGCTTCCCCCAGAGGAGCACTGTGTCACGCCCCATGATGACATTGTTCCGATAGGTCTGGATGTTTTGATGTACGCTGACGAGGTTCGGCAAATGCTCTCGCAGCAGTCGAACAAATTCCTTTGCACGCGGCAGCTGTTTGGTCGCTGTGACGATCACCGCCATAAGGTCGCCATTCTGCCCGACACGCCCAACGATGTGACGCAGGATGCCCTTATGTGTATCCTCATTGTAGACAGGAATGCGAAGCTGCGCGACAATAGCTCGTACGGCATTGGCAAGCGCATTATTCGGTTCACGCTGAATATGACAGTTCTCCGTATCGATGATCGTATGGCTTCCCTGCGCGAAACAGCCAACGACGATTTTCCCCTTAGCGAGGCCGACGGGAAACTGCATTTTATTGCGATAGTTCCACGGTGACTGTGCCGCAAGGGTCTCTCTAACCGAGACATGAGGAAGTTTGCCGATATGAGACAGTGCATCAATCACCTGCTGACGCTTCGCGCGCAGTTGTGCCGCATAGGAGAGATGCTGGAGCTGACAGCCGCCGCACTCCTCATAAAGGCTGCATAAAGGTGTGATGCGATCATTGCTCTGCTGAAGAATTTCCGTCAAACGTCCACGGGCATAGGAGGTTTTTACCTCCTCAATGCGTACCGTGACCCGTTCGCCGGGAAGTGCATTGGGGACAAATACGGTAAAGTTCTCATATCGCCCGACGCCCTCGCCGCTCGTTCCGAGCCGGTCGATGCAAATCTCATAGACTTCCCCTCGACGTACGGGAGCCGTCTGCACGCGTGTCTGCGCCTTTTTTGTTTTTTTCATGACTCTCGAAACGTCACCTTTTCAAATACTTCCATCGGGGTATTTAGGAGCACATCCGCGCCGTGTTCCCGGAGCTCCTGTTCCGTGCGGAATCCCCAGAGAACGCCCACCGCAAGCGTTTCCGCATTGCTTGCGGTGTCCATGTCGACCGAGCTGTCTCCGAAGTACGCTGTTTCCTGCCCCGTAACGCCAAACTCTTTCATGATGTGCAACACTTTCGTTGGATCCGGTTTTCGCGGAAGTCCCTCCCGATCACCGATGATCTCCCGAAACATACGCGGAGGAAACAGCGCCGTAATGATGCGTTCTGCCGCACTTTGATGTTTATTCGTGCAGACAGCCAGTGGAATACCGCGCCGGCAAAGCTCCTCCAGCATCTCCATAATACCGTCATAGGGAATGGTCTTATGCAGGAGGTTTTCAGCATAGCGTTCTTTGTACTCTGCCATAAAACGATGGACAAATGCTGCGTCCTCCGCCTGATGCGGCGGCAGAATCCGCTCAATCAGTTTCTGTGTTCCATTTCCGACAAAATATCGATACTTCTCCGCTGCATACGTCGGAAAATGATATGCTGACAGGACAGCATTGGCACTGTCTGCCAAATCTTCAAGCGAATTGATCAACGTGCCGTCCAAATCGAAAATCGCAGCCTTATACTGCATGGCAGTCTCTCCTTTTGAGAAAAACAGCCTTTCCCCTGCGGAAAAGACTGCTTGCTTTCTCAGCCAAGTTTTTTTGCTAAAAGTTCATTGACCATCTGCGGGTTTGCCTTGCCCTTGGACTGTTTCATCACTTGTCCGACCAAGGCACCGATTGCCTTTTTATTGCCGCCCTTGTAGTCCTCTACCGCCTTTGCATTGGCAGCGATGACTTGATCGACGATGCCTTCGATCTCCTTGGTGTCCGTAATCTGGATGAGCCCCTTGTCCTTGACGATCTTCTCGGGAGCATCAGGAGATGTCCACATTTCCTTGAACACGGTTTTGCCGATCTTAGACGAAATCGTCCCTTTGGCGATGAGGAGAATCATCTCGCCGAGGCGCTTTGCATCGACAGGAGAGTCCTCGATCGTTTTCCCTTCTGCGTTCAGGTTCTTGGAGAGATCGCCCATCAGCCAGTTTGCCGCCAGTTTCGCATCCGCTCCTGTTGCAACAATGGCATCATAGTACTCTGCCATCGCACGCGAGCTCGTGATGATGCCCGCATCGTATGCGGAGAGTCCTGCCTCGTCCATCAGACGCACGCGACGGGCGTCCGGCAGCTCCGGCAGCTCACGCCGCACCGCCTCAACCTCCTCTTCACTCGTCACGATGGGCGGAAGATCGGGCTCCGGCATATAACGGTAGTCATGCGCCTCCTCTTTGCTGCGCATGGAGAGCGTCATACCGCGCTCGGGATCCCACGTGCGTGTCTCCTGCACAATGTGTCCGCCGTCCTCGAGCACCTCCGTCTGACGCTCGATCTCGTAGTTGATCGCATCTTCCAACGCTTTGAAGGAGTTGATGTTTTTCATCTCCGTCCGTGTGCCGAGCTGATCTGAGCCGACAGGACGCAGGGACACATTGATGTCCGCGCGGAGATTGCCCTCCTCCATGCGGCAGTTCGAGACGTCGATATACTCCATGATCGACTTGATCTTCTCCATGTAGGCACGTGCTTCCTCAGCTGAGGACATATCGGGCTCGGAGACAATCTCAAGCAGGGGAACGCCGGTGCGGTTGTAGTCCACATTGGACGAAGCAGAATCCTTAATCGTCGTACCGGAGTGAACGAGTTTTCCTGCGTCCTCCTCCATGTGGATGCGCGTCAGACGAATGCGCTTCTTCCCCTCTTCCGTATCGATATCCACCCAGCCATGTTCGGCGATAGGCAGGTCGTACTGCGAGGTTTGGAAGTTCTTCGGCAAATCCGGATAGTAGTAATTCTTGCGGTCAAACTTGCTGTATCCGTTGATCGTGCAGTTCGTCGCCAGCCCCGCCTTGATGGCGAAATGGACGACCTCACGATTGACGACAGGGAGAACGCCGGGCAGACCGAGGCAGACGGGACAGACATGTGTGTTCTGCGGGGCTCCGAACCCCGTAGCACAGCCGCAGAAGATCTTGGTCTTTGTCTTGAGCTCGCAGTGAATCTCAAGGCCGATGACGGTTTCGTATTTCATGCCCTTCCTCCAATCGGCGCCATTTTCGTATGGAAATCATGCCCCTGCTCATAGGCAAACGCCGCACGCAGGATCGTCTCCTCCGCCAGCGGACGACCGATGATCTGAAGTCCGATCGGAAGTCCCGCCGCAGTAAAGCCGCAAGGGACGGAGATCCCGGGGAGCCCCGCGAGATTCAGTGGAACGGTCGAAATATCCTGCAGATACATCTGCAGGGGGCTCGTCATTTCACCGATGCGATACGCCGGTGTCGGTGCTGTCGGTGTCATGATGACATCCACCTGCTCAAAGGCTCGCGTAAAGTCCTGCTGAATGAGCGTCCGCACCTTCAGTGCCTTGAGGTAGTACGCATCGTAATATCCGGCGGAGAGTGCATAGTTGCCGATGAGGATGCGCCGTTTTACCTCCGCGCCGAATTTCTCCGTGCGCGTCCGCGTCATCATATCGACGAGATCCTCTCCGTCCACCCGTGCGCCATAGCTGACCCCGTCATAGCGTTCCAGATTCGTCGCAGCCTCTGCAGGTGCAATCAGATAGTAGGTGGAGACGGCATAGTCCGTATGCGGGAGGGAGATTTCGCGAACCTCTGCCCCCATCGCCTCCATATCCGCAATCGCCTTGCGGACGGATGCCTCAACCTCCTGATCCATTCCGTCAATAAAATATTCCTTTGGGAGTCCGATCTTCAGCCCCTTGACATCTGCACGGAGTGCCTGTGTATAGTCCGGGACATCGGCGCGGCTCGCCGTCGAGTCCATCGGATCATGCCCTGCAATTACGTTCATGAGATGGGCTGCATCCGTGACATCGCGCGTGAGCGGTCCGATCTGATCGAGTGATGACGCATACGCCATCAGACCGTAGCGAGACACGCGCCCATAGGTCGGCTTCAGTCCGACAATACCGCAGAACGATGCGGGCTGACGAATCGACCCGCCGGTATCACTGCCGAGTGCCCAAATTGCCGTTCCCGATGCCACGGCAGCGGCACTGCCGCCCGACGACCCGCCGGGAACACGTGCCGTGTCCCAAGGGTTGTGCGTCGGCTGAAAGGCAGAGTTTTCCGTCGAGCCGCCCATGGCAAACTCATCGAGATTCGTCTTTCCGAGAATGACGGCGTCCTCTGCGTGCAGCTTCGTCATGACCGTCGCATCATAGGGCGGAACAAAGTTCTCCAAGATCTTGGACGCGGCTGTCGTGCGTACACCGATGGTGCAGATATTATCCTTAACAGCACCCGGAATCCCTGCGAGGAACGGAATCTTCTCTCCTGCGGCACGTTTTGCATCCACGGCATCCGCCTGAGCAAGCGCACCCTCGCGTGTTTCCAGAAGGTATGCGCCGACATCGCCCTCCACGGCATCCATGCGCGAAAGCACATCCTCGGTCAGTTCACGGGCGCTGATCTCGTTGCGCGCGAGCATATCGTGCAGGACATGCGCCGGTTTTTCATATAGACTCAAAACAGCCCCTCCTTACCCTTCGAGTACCTTCGGCACTTTGAAATACCCGTCCTCCTGCAGCGGTGCATTCGAAAGCGCCGCCTCGTTGGAAAGAGACGGGCGCACCTCGTCTGCGCGAAAGACATTCTCGATGGGCAGTGCATACGTCGTCGGCTGCACATCTTCCGTATCAACATGCGAGAGATTATCCACGTACGAGAGAAAGTCTCCCAGAGACGCCAGTGCCTCTTCCTTTTCCTCGGTCGGAATTGAAAGACGCGAGAGATGCGCGGTTACCCTGAGATCCTGTTCCGTTACCTTCATAGACTCCACCATCTTTCCATGCTTCGGGAAGCACTGATAAATGCGGTACGACCATCCGGCACACCTCGTTTTATCAGCGATTCCCTTAGTCGCAGTTTCCTCGCTATTATAACAAATCACTTCATCGGTATCAAACGGAAATCACTACACCTGCGGCGGACGGATAAAATCTGCCGAGAGTGCGAGCAGAATCTCCCGTAGGAGCTTAAGTGCCGTTGCCGTCGATGTACCGCTGGCGTCAAGCGGCGGCGATAGCTCCACCATGTCGCATGCGACAACCCTGCATCCACGCACAACGGAGAGTGCCGCCTTCATCAGTTCGATGAACGTGACACCGCCTGCCTCCGGCGTTCCCGTACCGGGGAAAACGGAAGGATCGAGGACGTCGAGGTCAATCGTCAGATAGACAGGACGTCCGTGGAGGCCGGCAATCACATCCGAGAGGCCTGCAAAGGTAAATGGATGGAGATCCGTATGCCCTGCCCGTGCCCACTGCCATTCCGCACGTTCGCCGCTGCGTATCCCAAACTGATGGATGCGCCCATCGCCGAGCAGATCCCACGCACGGCGGATAACGGTCGCATGGGAAAGTTTGTTGCCGAGATATTCTACGCGCAGATCAGTATGTGCATCGAAGTGAATGATGGAGAGATCGGGGTACCGCTTTGCCGCAGCTTCGATTGCGGGGAGGCTGACCAGATGCTCCCCGCCGATCAGAAAGGGCAGCTTTCCGCTGTGCAGGATCGTCTCTGCGCGCTCCCCAATCATCGCTAGTGCTCGTTCGGTATCGCCAAAGGGCAGCTCCAAATCCCCCCCGTCAAAGACGCGTGCGTCCTCAAGATCGAGTTCCTGATATGGGCTGTACGTCTCCAGTCCGTATGACTCCGCCCGCATCGTGCGCGCAGCAAATCGCGTGCCTGGACGATAGGAGGTCGTCGAGTCAAACGGCGCACCAACGAGGACGATATGGCTCTCCTCATAGGTGTTATCGCAGCCGAGAAATGTTTCAACGTTGCGGTTCCACATCTTCGAGTATCTCCTCCACATAGTTCGGCAGAGCAAATGCTGCTGCATGAAGCTGCGTATTGTAGTAGCGCGTCCGAATGCCGAGTGCCTTCCATCGTGCAAAATCGACGCCCTCCACGGGGCGGCGGTTCTTGGATGAGAAGCCAAACAGCCAATGGCCCGACGGATATGTCGGAATATGCACCTGATAGACGCGGCTGTATGGGAACGAATGAACAATGCGCTTGTGCATCCGCTGCATGGCATAGGCGTCCTGCTCGTAAAAGGGGCTTTCGTGCTGGTTGATCATGATGCCGTCAGCTTTGAGAGCCTTGAAGCAGTTGCCATAAAACTCTTTGGTGAACAGTCCCTCTCCCGGCCCAAAAGGATCCGTCGAATCCACAATAATGAGATCGTAGACATCGACCGGTCGGCGCACAAAGCGCAGCCCGTCTTCACAGTGGATGCTCACGCGCGGATCATCCAGCCCTGCCGCCGTCGACGGAAGATATTCACGGCAGACATCGATCACCATCTCATCGATCTCCACGAGATCAATATGCCGCACCGACGGGTAGCGCAGCAGCTCTCGTACCGTCCCCCCGTCCCCGCCGCCGATCACGAGAATGTTCTCTGCCTCCGGATGCACACACATCGGTACATGAGTGATCATCTCATGATAGATGAACTCATCCTTCTCTGTGAGCATCATATAGCCGTCAAGCGTCAAAAATCGCCCGAACTCGGGCGACTCGAATACGTCAATGCGCTGGAACTCACTCTGTCCACTGTAGAGCTGACGATCTACGCGGATGGAGAACCGCACATTCGGTGTATGTTCTTCCGTATACCAAAATTCCATGGCCTATCTCTCCGTCATTACATTGAGACGCTGTATACTCATATCCTCCGGTCCTGTGATCTGACAGCCCTTTTTCTTCGCATAACGGATATACGTCAGAATCTCGTCCGTGATCTCCTCCCCCGGTGCAAGGATCGGGATACCGGGAGGATAGCACATGACAAACTCGGCACAGATACGTCCCTTCGTCTCTTGGATGGGCAGGGACTCCTTCTCCGCATAGAACGCATCCTGCGGGCCGCAGACCACCACGGGATCGATATACTCCATCTTGAGCGTCTTGGAGGGATCCTTGCGATAGTTCCGACGGATCTCCGCCAGTGCCGCGACAAGCCGCTCAATATCCTTCGGACGGTCGCCGACGGAAACATAGGCAAGCAAGTTTGCGATATCCCCGAACTCGGTCTGGATGTCATAATCATCGCGCAGGATGTCATAGACCTCGATGCCGGCGAGCCCCGTTGCACGCGTAAAGATGGACAGCTTCGTCGTATCGAAGTCATACACGGCATCGCCGTCGATCAGCTCACGCCCATAGGCATAGTAGTCTCCGATGGCGTTGATCTCATCACGAGCATAGGCGACAAGTCCGATGATGCGGTCGATCACTTCACGGCCGCGCAGTGCCAAATTGCGGCGGCTGATATCAAGACTCGCGAGAAGCAGATACGAGGCACTCGTCGTCTGTGTGATATTGATGATCTGATGGACATATCCGAGCGGCATCGTATCCGCACAGAGAAGAATGGAGCTCTGCGTCAGCGAGCCGCCGGACTTGTGCATGCTGATCGCGGCCATATCCGCGCCCGCATCCATCGCCGCCGTTGGAAGTCGATCACTGAAATAGAGGTGCGTACCGTGTGCCTCATCGACCAATACCTTCATCCCGCGGGCATGCGCTTTTTCCGTAATGGCACGCAAATCCGAGCAGATGCCGTAATAGGTCGGATTGTTGACAAATACCGCCTTGGCGTCCGGATGGCGCTCCATTGCTGCTGCGACATCGTCCGTGCGCATCCCGAGTGCAATCCCAAGTGTATCCTCGATGCCGGGATTGACATAGATCGGCACAGCGCCGCAGAGAATCAGTGCATTGATGGCACTGCGATGGACATTGCGCGGCATGATGATCTTGTCACCGCGTCCTACCGTCGATAGGATCATTGCCTGCACCGAGCCCGTCGTCCCGCTGACCATGAAAAAAGCATGGGCGGCACGGAATGCTTCTGCCGCCAGATGCTCCGCATCACGAATCACGGAGACTGGATGGCAGAGATTGTCGAGCATCTTCATCGAGTTTACATCGACATCAAGACAGTCAGCCCCGAGGAACGCAG
>ENA-OWLX01000818-OWLX01000818.1-metagenome-genome-assembly--contig:-NODE-818-length-11716-cov-5.136095_pt1 | contig 11716 bp, 12 predicted proteins | sample MGYA00245351_ERZ651106 | MGnify/ENA primary metagenome ERZ651106 (study PRJEB26857, sample SAMEA4031768) | metagenome | biome: human; feature: oral; material: saliva | place: Philippines | collected 2014... | reverse complement strand
GACGCTCTTCCGATCTATTATATCCTTTTTATTAAGCTTTATGCTCTTTTACATGTGCCTGTGAAATGAATACGGCACTCAACATAGTGAACACTAATGCCTGAATATAACTAACAAGAATCTCAAGCAACATCATAAATATACTTAGAAGTACACCAATGATCGACATACTAGTTCCTGCACTCCAATTTACTAAGGCATTATTGGAAATACTAAACATTATAAATATGATGGCACAAAAACATAGTGCTATTGCGTGTCCTGCGAACATATTGGCAAAAAGTCGGACAATTAAGGCTAGAGGTTTTGTGAATATACCAAAGAGCTCAATAATTGGCATTAATGGTATTGGGAATTTCATCCAAGTAGGAACATCCGGCCAAAATATTTCCTTCCAATATTCTTTTGTTCCTGTGAAGTTAGTGATAAGAAAAGTGCATGTTCCCAAGAAGAATGTACAAGTTATATTACCTGTTAAATTGCCTCCTCCTGGAGGGAATGGGACTAATCCCATAAGATTTGCAAAGAAGATAAAGAAGAAACATGTAAGTAGCCAAGGAGCATACTTTGGCGTGTCATCACCTAAACAAGGCTTTATAACTTCGTCGTAGATATTCATAATGAACATATGCATTAAACCAATAAAACCTCTTGGAGCAGGGTCGTCTATCTTATGCTTACGACACCAATATGCTGGTATTAATATTACAAGAAGAAGCAATATTCCATCTATAAAGACTGTGCAAACTACTTTCGTTATAGAAATATCAATAGGACGTATTTCTTTGCCTCCTATCTTCTCTACAATTAGATTAGGATTCGCCTTATCATCTCCATTTTTGATAACAAGGTTATAAGGGCCTGGCCTATCTCCATTGGCATCTCTTTCTTCTGAGAACATACTACTGCTAAAGATATGCCACCCTGTAGATGATTTAACTATTATAGGGAGGTGGATTACTAATGGGTGAAAATTGCCTTCAGAGCCTAAGTCTGTGATATGCCATTCGTAAGAGTCCTTTATGTGTCCCCACAATATCTCTTTCACATCTACATTTTCTTTCTTCGACATATCTCGTGCAAATGTCAATATAGGTGCAGTAAATAAGAATAACAAGAGAAGTACTCGCTTAGTAAATTTCATATTGTCTTATTATTTGTTTTATTATTTTTTTCAATGCAAAAGAAATATACGCAATCCAAAAACATTGTCGATATATAGTAAGATGAGAACACGATCACAAACGTAAGAACCTTTTCATTATTTCCACGAAAGATAAGTATTCCGATAAAAGCTACGATGACTGCAAGAAACATTCTCAACATAGACCCTATGAGATAGAATTTTCCTAAGACCATTGGAGAATTAGTTGCAAAATACTTCCACGCCTTACCGTATAACTTACTCGTAGCAATGAAAAATATTGAGCTAACAACCATTGGTGTTACCAAGTTTGGTTTCAATAAAACCTGCGACATAAGTAGTCCTAACAAAGTCAGTGCCACTACAAGCCAAAGGTTTATCTTGTTATAACCTTTTTCTATCTTAGCAATATCCACTGTTTCAAAGATGTTGTTGAGTATAAATCCTATGCTGAATTACAGTTCAACACAAAGACTTACCACGTTCTTCTTTACTTCCACAAAACCACCTTTAACCATAATCGTCTTCTTCTCAGAGTTAATGGTATAAACAACTCGTCCTTCTACCAATGTAGAAATAATGGGTGCGTGGTTTATCAGAATCTCAAATTCTCCCACTTCACCTGGGACTAATACGTTTTCCACTTCTCCTGTAAAGAGGATTTTCTCCGGTGATACTATCCTTAGAACTAACATCGCAACCTTTTTAACTTGTTACATTAATTAGCCCTGAGCTGCTGCAAGAAGTTTCTTAGCCTTTTCCTTCGCATCTTCGATTGTACCGACGTTAAGGAATGCCTGCTCTGGAAGGTCGTCTACTTCGCCATTCAAGATTGCATTGAAACCCTTAATTGTGTCTTCGATTGGCACCATCACGCCAGGAATACCTGTAAACTGCTCTGCAACAGTAAATGGCTGAGATAAGAAACGCTGTACACGACGTGCACGGTTTACCACCAACTTATCTTCGTCAGACAATTCGTCCATACCCAAGATGGCGATAATATCCTGCAATTCGTTATAATGTTGCAACAACTGTTTTACACGTTGTGCACATTCATAATGTTCTTTTCCAACTACTAATGGATCCAGAATACGTGAAGTACTTCCTAATGGATCTACAGCAGGATAAATACCAAGCTCTGTAATCTTACGACTCAACTCAGTTGTTGCATCCAAATGAGTAAATGTTGTAGCTGGAGCAGGGTCAGTTAAGTCATCTGCAGGAACATAAACAGCCTGAACTGATGTAATAGAACCTTTTTTAGTAGAAGTAATACGTTCCTGCATTGTTCCCATTTCGCTGGCAAGTGTCGGCTGATATCCAACAGCAGAAGGCATACGTCCTAAAAGTGCAGAAACTTCAGATCCTGCCTGTGTAAAACGGAAGATATTATCTATAAAGAACATTATATCCGCAGCCTCGCCATCTTTACCTCCATGATCACGGAATTCTTCTGCTACAGTAAGACCAGAAAGAGCAACTGATGCACGTGCACCAGGAGGTTCATTCATTTGACCGTACACAAGTGTAGCTTGTGACTTCTTTAATTCTTCTTTATCGATAAGTGAGAGGTCCCATTTACCCTCGTCCATAGCCTTTCGGAACTTCTCACCATAACGAATAACGCCCGACTCAAGCATATCCCGAATTAGGTCGTTTCCTTCACGAGTTCGTTCACCTACACCAGCAAATACTGAATATCCGTTATGTCCTTTTGCTATATTATTGATAAGTTCCATAATAAGTACAGTCTTACCAACACCAGCGCCACCAAACAATCCAATCTTACCACCTTTCATATATGGCTCAAGTAGATCGATAACTTTGATTCCTGTCGCCAACATTTCTTTTTGTGTAGACAAATCATCAAATTTAGGTGGTTCACGATGAATAGGATAAGCACCTTTCATATTAAGGGAATCCATTCCATCAATGGGTTTCCCTATAACGTTCATCATTCGACCCTTAATTTGTTCACCCGCTGGCATAACAATAGGACTTCCTGTTGGAATAACTTCTAAATCGCGTTGTAGTCCTTCGGTATTATCCATTGCTACACATCGTACAGTGTCTTCACCGATGTGTTGGTGCACTTCTATTATTAAGTCGTCTTCATTATCAGGTCTCTTTACGCGAAGAGCATCATAGATTCGTGGAAGAACTTTTTCCGGATCTTCTCCTTTTACATCAAAGTAAACATCTATAACTGGCCCAATAATTTGAGAAATGCGTCCATTAATCTGTGACATATGTTTATTTTTATTTATTGTTTAATCTAACTACATTACATTTATTATATACTGAGTACATCTAAAACCTTAATTAATTTCTTATCAAAAGGTTTATCAGATCGAATTGCTTCGGAAAGAGGGATATAAACAACAGAGTCGTTATGAATTCCTATCATGATATTTCGTTGTCCTTGCATAATAGCTTCTATGGCACCATAACCTGTCCGGCTTGCTAAAATTCTATCTCTTGCAGAAGGTCGTCCACCTCTTTGCAAATGTCCGAGTATTGAAACCCTTACATCGAAGCCTGGAAATTCCTTTTTTACACGATTAGCATAATACATTGCACCGCACTTTGGACTTTCTGAGACTATGACAATACAACTCCGCTTTGATTTTCGAATACCACGTTCCATAAATTGAGATAATTGGTCTACATCGGTTGAGTCTTCAGGAATGATTGCAGCCTCAGCACCACTTGCTATTGCCGAGTTTTGTGCCAAGAAGCCCGCATCGCGCCCCATTACTTCCACAAAGAAGATACGCTCATGGCTTTGTGCCGTATCGCGTATTCTGTCCACACACTCCATTATGGTGTTTAAGGTTGTATCGTAACCTATGGTGCTATCTGTTCCATAGAGGTCGTTATCTATTGTGCCCGGCAAACCTATGCAACAAAGGTCATATTCCTGAGCAAAGTTCATTGCTCCTGTCAAAGAACCGTTTCCTCCGATTACTACAAGTGCGTCAATTCCTTCCTTTACTATATTCTCATAGGCTTTCTCCTTGCCTTCTTTGGTCATAAAGGCTTTCGACCGAGCCGTCTTTAAGATTGTTCCACCTTTATCAATGATGCCACTTACATTTTCCGTTGTAAACGTTTTTATATCTCCTGTAAGCAACCCTTCATATCCACGGTAGATTCCTTTAATAGAAAATCCATTGTAAATTCCAGCACGAGTAACAGCTCTAACAGCAGCATTCATACCCGGAGCGTCGCCGCCCGAAGTTAAAATACCAATTGTTTTGACCTTAGCCATAATTACTTCGCCTTGTTTGTATAAATCGTAGTATTTAAATTTGGCACAAAGTTAATAAAATTTTCTATAATACAAAGAGAGTTATCGAATTATTTTTCAGAAAGCACAAATAATGAATTAATTTCAAAAAATCTTTTCATTTTAAAGAAGAATAAGAGGTTGTTTTCTTCCTTGCTTACTACGAAAATATTTCCCATTTCATACTCATACTTACCGACAGATTATAAAAAGAAAGTCAATTACAGCAATACTATGTTCGTGCAGCTTTGTCTTGCTAATATCGCAATCACTCAATAGTTAATATTTACAGAAGGAGTTGCTTTTCTTATTCTTGCTTTAGGAAAATGATAAAAACAGCTTTGATTTTGTAAAGATAATTCTATTAAAAAGCAGCAATTTCGTTTTGGCGTTGCGAAAGCGGCTGTTTTGCCGACCAAAAGAGGCTCTTTTACCGTGCAAAACCTACGCTTTTAGAATGCAAAACAATAGGTTTTGTAACACATTGATAACAAATAAGTTAAGCAATAGTCACTCTTGTGAAAAATATTTACACGTTTACCATATTCTTTTTACTCATAAAATAAGCATCCTCACTAAAACTTCTATTATTCTGTTGCAGGCTTACAATAAAGAGAAACAGATAATTTGCACTGATAATACAACCATTAACAAGAGCTTAAAATCTACAACTGCTCTTTGTTTCTACCAATCAATGCACGCAAAAAGAAATAGAACTCCTCCTGCAAACGAAAAGCAAACCACGATTTTTGAAGAGGTATATAACCAAACTTTCGTATCAGCCACCGTGGCAAACGGTTTTGTTCTATGCTTTGCCAACTGCTTTTTATAATCTCCAAGCCTTGTTTCCGAGAAGGCTTATCAAGTTCTTTGCGATGCAGAAAGTAGAACATATAAAGACCTATCACATTCCGCCAACGCACTTCTTCGTATATATCGAGTATCTTGTCTGGAACTTTCAAGGCTTCCAGTTGCTGTTTCATACTTTTATTTGCCAACAAATAGTCGAAACGACGCAAGCTTACCTTATGTGTTACCGAACCTAAATGCTGCCTATAATAATAAATGCCCTCGCAAGTGCGTATTTCCCGCGACTCCAAATAATGCAAACGTGTTACGTTTTCATCGCTGTACGCAATGGCAGACTCGTCGTAAGGGAAACGAAGATGCAATTCTCGCTTAATAACATAAATGCCGTGGATATTCCAAGTTAGGCTTTCACGGAATGCCGTAAAGCCGTCTAAGGTGGTAAAAGGAGGCATCGTGAAATCTACTTCCTTATCGCCATAAACGCTTTTTACATGAAAAAGCACCGTATCGGTTGATGGATAACGCTTGAAGACATCAAAAACCTTTTCGCAAGCATCTTCCGACAGCCAGTCGTCGCTATCAACAAATGCAATATACTCACCAGTAGAAATACGCAATCCTGCATTTCGTGCCTTGGCTATTCCTGCATTTTGGGGCAAGTGTACTACTTTTATCCTTTCGTCTTTTGCAGCATACGCATTAAGAATACTAAGCGACGAGTCGGTAGAAGCATCATCAACACATATTATTTCTATGTCTTGAAGCGTCTGAGAGAGCAAGGAACTCAAACATTGGGACAAGTATTTCTCTGCATTATATACAGCTACTAAAATGCTAATCTTCACCATTTCGCTTAAAACGCCTTAATATTTTTGAAGTAAGCTTATTCCATAGGTTCGTTTTTGTTTTCAGTATGCTAACCGATGTAGCAGCACTTATCAACGCCAACAACAATCCCCCACCCCAATACATCAGCTGATTAGACTGCTGGGTTACCATAAAGGTTAAGAATCCTATGGGTATCTGAATGGAAGAATAAAGCAATACGCTTGAAGAAACCTTATAGCCATACTTCCAACGAGAATAAACAAACACCAATACGGCATCTAAAAAGCCAGCAATGGTTATCGCCCACCCTGCTCCAACCAAACCGAGTCGGTCGAAATTCAAAATTACGGCAACCACCAACACAACATCGTAGATGCCTTCTAAAAGCAAATAGGAAACAGAATCGCCTTTTGCCAATGGTATATACTGTACCGGCAATTTCACAGCTCTAAAGTACATGGCAAGCATAATTACTTGCATCATTCCCAAAGCAGGCATGAATTTGCCTGTATATAATAAAGGAAGCAGTATCGGAAGAAACAAAGAAAACAGCACCAACAGCGGAGAAACCAACAGCAACATAACTTCTATTTGCCTGTTTACTATCTGGTTAAAAGTAAATCGGTACTGATTGGCACCTGAAAGACGAGGAAAAAAGTCGGTTTCCATTGCCGCAAACACCATACCGACATAGGTCATCGTCATCATATAGCCCGCATTAAAGAAACCAACGGTATCAATGTTCGCCACATTATTAATATAGCTACGAATCAAAAAGTCTGCCCCCGAACCTAAAATGCCCGCAATCACGAATGCAATTCCGAGCCGTAGCATTCCCACTCCTTCACGCATAGATTGCCAACGGTTCATTAATCGCAAAGGATAGATATGATATGAATAAGCTATCGTCAGAGCAAACTGAATAAGTGCCATTATTACCAATGACGGCACAATGGCTTTTTCGCGAAAGAAGTAATACAACGGCACTGAAGAAACCAATGCCCCTAACACGTTAAAGATAGAGATTACTGCTAATTTCCTTAACTCACGAAGTCCTTTTAATATAGCAAGCTCGCCTCCCGACAAAGCCATTAAGGCTACAATGGGCGAAAGAAGAATGAAATGCAGGCGGTGTCCGTCCCACGAAAAAGTGAACTTGCTTAACAACGGACTCAATACGATGCAAAGAAACATTCCCAACAATCCTGCCAACAAACTCCACGAACGCACCAATTTCACGGTATCTGCCAACTTCTCCTCTTCGTTTTTGTCGAAGTGTTCGGATATACTCTTGACAGCACTGATAGATATTCCGAAGTTGGTGGAGTCGCTCATCAACTTCAAAGTAGAATTAAACAACGAAATAAGTCCCATTCCGTCAGGCCCTAAAATCATTGCAACCAACTTATTTCGCACGACACCAACCAATATATTCAGTCCCTGAACTCCACCAAAGAGTCCAGTATATCGCAGAATATGGCTGTAGCTGTCTGTTTTTTTCATTAATCTTTAAACGTAATTTAAAAGTTTTTATTATTTTTGCAACAAGGAAATTTATGGAATTAAGTATTATCATACCAGTTTACAATGTTGAGAAAACGCTCGGTCGGTGTATCGAGAGCGTTATCAGACAGTCGTTTCAAAACTTTGAAATGATATTGGTTGATGATGGTTCAAAAGACAATTCCGCCACAATGGTAGACGAAATTGCCCGAACGGACAATAGAATAAGCGTTATACACCAATGCAACCAAGGGCTTTCGGCAGCCCGAAATACGGGTATAAAGGCAGCGAAAGGAAGATACATCACATTCATAGACTCCGACGACTTCATTGCACAAGACACCTACAAGGGTGTTATGGAATTGCTGAATGCCCACCCAGAATACGACATTCTTGAATTTTCGGTTATCGAGAAGTATGGTTCAAAAGCGCAACACCCATTAATATTGGACGATTGTGTCTATCAAAACAAGCAAGAATACTGGCTGAAAGGGCAAGCCTACCTCCACACTTACGCGTGGAACAAGATATATCGGCGCGAACTTTTTACCGATATTGAATTTCCAAAAGGCAAGAATTTTGAAGATGCACATACACTTCCAAAGCTCATGGCTGCGGCTAAAACCATCGCAACCACAAGTTTGGGAACATATTATTACTGCTGGAACGACGCAGGAATTACCGCCAATGCCAACGGACAAGACCTAACGAGTCTGTTAGAAGCGCATTTGGCTTATATAAATGGCAACAACGAGATAGACGCAACCTATTACGCACACGTTCTGAACATTCAGTTGGACGTTTACGAAGCAACCAAGGCTGTGCCATTGCTGCCGATTCGTCCGTTCTATGGCAACTTAAAACTAATATTACTTCATCTTTTAGGAATAAAATGCTTATGCAAACTCAACAACCTCTTCCACAAAACGATAAAGCCCAGCCACTAATCAGCTTTATCATCACCTATTACAACGAACCTATCGATATGCTAAAGAAATGTATCGATAGCATTCTTATGCTCACACTTAACAGAGAAGAGCGTGAGATTATCGTCATTGATGATGGCTCAGATGTGTCGCCACTCAACTTATTGACAGATGTTGCCGACCAGATGATATACATTCGGCAGCCCAACCAAGGACTTAGCCACGCAAGAAACACTGGAATTGCAATGGCAAATGGGCAATACCTTCAGTTTGTAGATGCTGATGACTTCCTTATATCGAGCAACTACGATAAGTGTTTGGACTTTATAAGGTTTAAAGATGCCGACATCGTTCTTTTCGACTTTGCTACCAAAGAAGTTTCAAGCACACAACTTGCCAACAACGAGGAACTTTCTGGTACAGAATATATGCACAACAACAACTTGCGGGCATCGGCATGCGGATATATTTTCAAGAAGAATCTATTGGTAAACTTGCGTTTCACAAAGGGGATTCTACACGAAGACGAAGAATTTACACCGCAGCTTATTATTCGTGCCGACAAGGTTTACAACACCAAAGTGCAAGCTTATTTCTACCGCAAGCGCAAAGAATCGATAACGCACAACAAGGACAAACGCTGGAAACTAAAGCGTCTGCAAGATACCGAACAGGTTATAAAGAGCCTGCAAGACAAAGCCGACCTTATGCCTGCTAAAGACAGAGTGGCTATGCTGCGCCGTGTGGCACAGCTGACGATGGACTATATTTACAACATTATAATCCTGACACGCGACGAACAGTATCTTAACCACGTTCTGTTACGGCTCGAAAAGCGTGGACTTTTCCCACTGCCAAAGAAGAATTACACACGAAAGTACAAGCTGTTCTCTATCATGATAAACTCGAAAGCGGGGCGAAAAATCCTTATTCACACACTGCCACGTCTGAATTAGTAGCATCATAGCGAAATGAAAATACTGTTGATTGGAGAATACAGCAATGTGCACAACACATTGAAAGCGGGTTTGGAGCGTTTAGGACACAAGGTAGTTGTGGCTTCAAACGGCGATTACTGGAAGGCATATCCCCGCGACATCGACCTTGCCCGACCGTCAGGACGGCTTGCAGGGCTTCGGCTTACGTTGCATCTATTCGCCAATCTGCACAAATTGCGTGGCTACGACATCGTGCAAATTATCAATCCCGTCTTCATAGACCTGAAGGCGAAACGCATTCAGTACATATACAACTACCTGCGTCGCCACAATAAGAAAATAATAATGGGTGCTTTCGGTATGGACTACTATTGGGTACACGTCAATAGCACCACCATGCCTTTACGATACAGCGACTTCAACATCGGCAAGACACTAAGAACAAACAAAGATGCCATTATAGAGCAACGCGATTGGGTAGGCACAGACAAAGAACAACTGAACAAAACAATTGCCAACGATTGCGACGGCATTGTGGCAGGACTATACGAATACCAAGTTTGCTACCAGCCCTTCTTTCCCGACAAAACAACATTCATTCCCTTTCCCATCATCACCGAAGGAAAAAAAACGCAAGCTGAAAGGAAAGACGGAGCACTGAAACTGTTCATAGGAATAAGCAAGAACCGTTCAGAATATAAAGGAACAGACATTATGCTCCGAGCTGCCAAGGCAGTAAAAGCAGAATATCCCGAACTGTTGGAGTTGCGCATAGCCGAAGGAATTCCATTCGACGAATACGTAAAACTAATGGAAGGTTCTGATGCCATACTCGACCAGCTTTATAGCTACACTCCCTCGATGAACCCATTGGAAGCTATGAGCAGGGGGATTATTTGTATTGGAGGTGGCGAACCCGAGAACTACGAGATACTAAACGAAACACAACTTCGCCCTATCATCAACGTTCAGCCAACTTACGAAAGCTGTTACGAACAAATAAAGCTATTGGCACTCCACCCCGAACGCATACCACAACTTCAACAAGAAAGCATCGACTACATTCGCAAGCACCACGATCACATAAAGGTGGCTAAGCAATACGAAGCGTTCTACAACACTATCCTTGCCAAATAAACAACAATTGAACATCATTATTAAATACTTTCTCCTCTTTGTTCATTCGTTATAAAACTTTAATTAATTAGAGATAAAGACACAATAGTGTTAAAAAAACAGCGTGAAACAATGGCAGGAAGGCGGTTTTTAGAAACGATAAGATATTTATCTGCAAATAATCGCAGCATTCGTGTGCAAGCACAACCATCTAACTATTAAACAAGTACAACTTTATATAGATACTTTGTGCAATAAAACAACAGGCGTTTGCTCGCAAAAGAAACAAGAAAAGTAATGTATAGAACTAAAAACGCCTTATAAAAGCGTAGGTTTCGCCTTGCAAAAGCGGCTCTTTTGCCGTGTAAAACCTATTGTTTTGCTTTGCAAGAGCATAGGTTTTAAAATCTGAAAGAATTTTCTTTGTTATTTAATCGCTTTTTTATTGTTTCACGATTCTATTTCGATAGTTCTGCCCAAGTTTTGGCTTTAAACATTTATACATACATTTTAACACTGCGACTACGACCAAAATTCACGGCTACCCATATCTTCCATATTGCCCTTGCATTGCGGACAAGTATGTCCGTCCCACTTTATAATTCGTTCTGAACCGCAATTCAAGCACAGTCTGCCTACCAATGTGCGAAACGAAGGGGCGGCATCGCCCATTACGCCACCCACCACCAATGGCTGCACCGAGTGGCAGTCGGCACACGATACCATTTCGATGGTTTGCCCCATAAAGCCTTTTCCTTCGTATATGTCAGCCTCATAGCCACAAGCAACGCATTTGTATTTCCGTATAAAGCCCATTATTGCCGTTTTGTAGTACTGATAACAACGCAAAGTTACACAAAAAAAGGATTGCACAAACACATTGTGCAATCCTTTTAATTAACGAACGTATTATTTTTTCTTTGGATTAATGTTGAACTTCCACGCAAGAGAAAGCATTACATATCGCGGTATGCTGTTGTTCCACGACTCTGTACGCCCTTGCGAATTAATAACGTAGCGTGTGTTTGACAGCTGTTGCAACAAGTCGAAACCTTGTAGTTTAGCGGTAAGATGTCCTTTTAAGAAGGTACGTGCCAACTGAACATTCCAAATCCAATCGGTGGTATTCATTTCAGATTGCTGATAACCTCGCCTTGCA
>ENA-OWLX01000811-OWLX01000811.1-metagenome-genome-assembly--contig:-NODE-811-length-11780-cov-28.608699_pt1 | contig 11780 bp, 10 predicted proteins | sample MGYA00245351_ERZ651106 | MGnify/ENA primary metagenome ERZ651106 (study PRJEB26857, sample SAMEA4031768) | metagenome | biome: human; feature: oral; material: saliva | place: Philippines | collected 2014... | reverse complement strand
CTACCTTTGATCACCATAACAATCGATTCACCATGGACGATAGCGTACTATCTGCGGCATCGGCGGTGTATGCGGAATATGCTGTGCAGTGGTTGAAGGTACATAAATAAAATTAGTTTATTAGCTGTTTTAAATGATGCCACATCTTTTAATTAATGCTGTGGCATCTATTTTTATGGTATCTATATTTCTGTTAGATAAAAAGTGACATTTCTTTTATATAATTTGTGTTATAATATACATACATATTAACTTACTGAAATTAAATCTCCGCCGTTATGATAGCGGTGCAGTTTATAGGTGTTATTTTAGCGTGTTAAAGTACTGTTTGATGTCGATTTAGTTAACTTAAATAATCCCCTGATGGGGACGGAAACATTCTGTGCTTTGCGTTTGGCGTATTCTTAGGGCGTAACGGTTAAATTAAATAATCCCCTGATGGGGACGGAAACTTAATACACTAAAAAGCATATCAAATGAAAAATTTACAGTTAGTTAAATTAAATAATCCCCTGATGGGGACGGAAACTTAGTTGTAGCGACTGCAATATTGTTTACAATTTTCATGGTTAGTTAAATTAAATAATCCCCTGATGGGGACGGAAACACCTCAAGTTTTGCAGGTCTATTATTCCATGATACTTCAGCTAGTTAAATTAAATAATCCCCTGATGGGGACGGAAACGTTCGTAATTTTTCGAAAGGAATAATATAACTAGATATCACCGTTAAATTAAATAATCCCCAGATGGGGACGGAAACTTATCGCTACCAGATTGGATTGCCAATTATCCACATACGGGTTAAATTAAATAATCCCCAGATGGGGACGGAAACACACCGAAGGCAAGTTTCACGCCTTCTTCAGACACGCCCTTATCGTTAAATTAAATAATCCCCTGATGGGGACGGAAACACCAACTCCACCTTTAGTGCTTGCGACGGCGATAATTTTCATGTTAAATTAAATAATCCCCTGATGGGGACGGAAACTCTAATTCATCAAGAAGATACATATAATTGTAATAAGTATAAAGTTAAATTAAATAATCCCCAGATGGGGACGGAAACATTATAAAGCCATGATGGCGTAAACTTTAGAATTTAGTTCCTGTTAAATTAAATAATCCCCTGATGGGGACGGAAACTATATCCTCCTTGTTTAATAATAATGATAACCAATGTATTGTTAAATTAAATAATCCCCTGATGGGGACGGAAACGATGGATCGATTGCACGTACATTACGTGCTACATTCTTACTATTGTTAAATTAAATAATCCCCTGATGGGGACGGAAACCCTATACTAAACATATTAAACCATCGCACGAATAACTGCTTTTGGTTACATTAAATAATCCCCTGATGGGGACGGAAACTTTCAATACTACCGTTTCTGAATGTGAAGTTCATTTTATTTCCGTTAAATTAAATAATCCCCTGATGGGGACGGAAACAACACTTCACCAAGTGTTACGAATGGTACTAGATTTCCTTCTTGTTAAATTAAATAATCCCCTGATGGGGACGGAAACAATAAAACATTTTTTAATACCATTGGATCATATCCTTCTAAATAGTTAAATTAAATAATCCCCAGATGGGGACGGAAACGAAATAAATAAATTGAAATACATAATCACTATTACCAATATAGTTAAATTAAATAATCCCCTGATGGGGACGGAAACCGTAACGCCTTAAGTTCTCCATTCACTTCGACTACTTCATAGTTAAATTAATTAATCCCCTAATGGGGACGGAAACAAATCCATTAAGTCATTATGGATACACCCCTCTGTAGGGCAAGTTAAATTAAATGATCCCCTGATGGGGTCGGTTATCTATCTCAAAAACTCATACAAGGACAAAAATATAGCCAGTATATTCTTTTTAGTGAATATGCTGGCTTTTTTGTATAAATACTAAAGGTTTTCTATTGGTTTTAATCAGAAATGAATATATAATGAAGTTAATCGAATTTACATTCCTTAATTAAAGTTTGGAGGCGATGTGATGGGTAAATGGGATGCACTGATCAAGGGTGCATTGCTTCATGATATCGGTAAGGTCGTGTATAGGGCTAATCAGGGCTCTACATCTCACTCTAAGAGTGGGGCAGACTTTATTGAACCCTATTTTTCTGATATGAATCTGAAGCAGAGTATTATTCACTGCTTAAAGTATCATCATGGTAAAGACCTTAGTTCTGCCACATTGAAAAATGATGATTACGCATACATTGTGTATGAGGCAGATAATATTGCTGCAGCTGTGGATCGTCGGGATATTGATGAAGGTGATGATTCATCTACACAACGATTTGATAAGGGGTTACCACTTCAATCAATTTTCCGTGTGTTTGGAGGCCGCATTAGCACTCAACCATTACAGTATTATTTGCGTGGCATTGATGCATCAGGTCCTTTTAATTATCCTGAAAATGATGAATCTATATGTGCATCGAGTGATAAATATAAGGAATTATATGATGTATTAAAAGAGAACTTTCAAAAGCAACCTATTGATACTATGACCGTTAATGAGCTGTTGCGAATTTATGAGGACACGGTTTCATATATGCCTGCAAGTACAGCAACGAATCAGGCGAATGATATATCTCTTTATATGCATTCTAAAATAACTGCTGCCGTAGCGCATTGTATGGTGCATTATTTTGAGGAACAAGGCATTGATGACTACAAAACATATTGTTATCAAAAATCTCAAGAGTTCCGCAACATGCCTAGTTTCAAGCTAATATCTGGGGATATTTCTGGTATTCAAAATTTTATTTATACGATTCCGTCAAAAGGTGCTTTGAAATCATTGCGTGGTCGTTCGTTCTATTTAGAAATCTTGATGGAGCAAATTGTTGATGAGTTATTAGAGGCGTTGCAATTGACGAGGACAAATCTCATTTACAATGGAGGCGGTCATTTCTATGTGTTGGCACCTAATACAACAGCAACTGATGATACAGTTGAATCAATGGAACAATCCATCAATGAGTGGTTCTTAACTGTGTTTGGCTCTAAATTGTATTTAGCTCTCGGCACTGCAACGGCAACTGCATCTGACCTCATTCAATCTGAGGGGCAAAGTGCATTATTCCGTAAGGTAAGTGAGTGTGTAGCTGAGGCTAAGTCAAAACGATATTCTGAACATCATTTAACAGCGTTGTTTGATCCTAACAGTTCATATAATACGGTGCTTCATGGTGAACGGGAATGTTCGATTTGTCATACATCAACCACTCAATTGATATCTTACGGTGAAAGTACAGATACAGAGGCTTGTCCTCTTTGTGATGGCTTATATCGCTTAGGTAAACAAATCGTTGATAGCAGAGAAACAGTGTTCGTATTAGCTAGTCCTCTAGATAGTGAGGCTGGTGAAAGTATTCCTCATATTGAGGTATACGTTAATAAATCCGGTAGTGATAGTGAAGATTTAAAATTGTATCTTTATGTTGTTCCTGAAGCGACATTAGACAAATTTGAAAGTACTCATAATATAGTAAGAATCTACGCCAAAAATACTGCCCAAACAGGTCATAATGTATTTAATCGTATTTGGTTAGCGGATTATGTAGCCCGTAAAGATAATGGTCAAGTTTATGAGTTTGAAGAATTAGCAGCTTCTAGTGGATTAGATAGTGAAAAAGGTATCAAGCGTTTAGGGGTGCTTCGAGCTGACGTGGATAATCTTGGCGCTGCTTTTAGTGGCGGATTTATTTCTAGTGGACCAGATCGATTTAAATTTGGTACATTGTCTCGTTACGCCGATTTATCTCGTGATTTAGCCATGTTCTTTAAGGTTGCTGTTAATAAAATGGTACAAGGTGATGTACAAGGTTTTGGTACAGCTGTAGCACCATTTACTATTTGGCCGAACAAGCAAGTGACAACAAGAAAAATTCATGTTATCTATTCTGGTGGTGATGATGTATTCTTGGTTGGTGCGTGGGATGAATTGTTAGAATTAGCAATTGATATTCGCAAAAAGTTAAAAGCTGTTACAGACGATAAGATTACTATGTCTGCAGGGTTAGCGTTATTCTCACCATCATATCCAATTAGTCAAATGGCTGCTATAACAGGCTTGCTTGAAAGTGCAGCTAAAGACAATACAGGTAAGGATAGCATTGCCCTTTTTGGCTTTGAAACCAATACAAATGGTGAAGAACGTATATGTCGTCACGTATATAAATGGAATGATTTAATTGAAAATGTTATTGAAGATAAAATCTTTACATTGAATCAATTATTCGTTATTCCAGGTATAGGTGATTCTGTCTCATCTAAGTTGAAGTTAGGAAAAGGTCTTATTTATAAATTAATGGACCTATTGCAAGGCATATTAAATGATAGAAGTGATTGCAAACATATAAATACGGCTCGTATTTTATATTTATTGGCTCGCCTTGAACCCAAGAAGAACGACCCGGCCTATGATGCGTACAAGGATTTTACGACAACGATTCATAAATGGATTCAAACAGAAGAAGATTGTAAAGCATTATTAACCGCTTGCAACCTCATTGTTTACTATATGCGTGATAAGAAGTGAGGATAATTATATGGCACAAGAAACATTTAATTGGAGTACCGACCTTGTTAAGAAGGCTGAGGATACTATTAATAAATTAGACAAAAATAGATATGGTAATGCTTTTATTTTGAAATATGCTCAGGTTCGTAAGATTTTATCTAGCGTATTGGCAATAAAAAATAAATTAAGTGTTGCTCAACGCAGAAGCAAAGAATTTGATGAGTTGCCAGAAGATATTGCAATGGATGTACGTTTTCTGAAAACTACATTTTTATATCAAGCAGGACGTATTGAAGAGTCGCTTGGTCGTGGTCAAAAGGCGTATCCAGTAAAACAATTGATAGATGCTAGCCAATTACTAAATATGATTGAAGGTATTGGTACTAATGTGAAGCGATTCGAATTGCTTTGCAAATATGTAGAAGCTCTAGTTGCATTCTATAAATATCGTTCTGTAGCGTTAACTCAACGACCTGAACCGGCAGAACAATATAATCAAAATTACCGTCAATCAAATAGAACTCGTCAATAGGAGGGGCCGAGCATGGAAAACAATACTCAACTAAAATCTTTACGTGGTAAATTGCTAATTACCGGTACTATTAAATTAGAAACAGGGATGCATATTGGAGCTAGTAATGATTTTGCTCCTATCGGTTCCGTAGATACACCATTTATTCGTGACGTAGTATCTCAAGAGCCTATTATTCCGGGTAGCTCTATTAAAGGTAAATTACGCACTTTATTGGCTAAAAGTTATTGTGACACTTATATTATGAAGGATATTAAAGAGGATAAAGAACAAATCAAACGATTGTTTGGCTCTGTAAATCCTGTACAACCAGCTCGATTACAGTTCTATGATTTATTTATTACCGAAGAAACACGTCGGCTTTTCGCAAATATTGATACCGATACATTTATGGGCGAAATTAAGTTTGAAAATGTTATTAATCGTATTGATGGTAGTGCAAACCCTCGCCAAATTGAACGTGTTCCAGCAGGCACTGCTTTCACTTTCAAAGTAGCCTATAGCATTGAAAATGAAGATGAAGTTACTGAGGATATTGAAATATTGAGGGATGGCCTTGCATTGCTTGGTATCGACTATCTTGGTGGACATGGTTCCCGTGGGTATGGTCGTGTTAATATTTCTATTGATGATGTACAAGCTGTAGGTAATACTAGGATTAATACGCAGGATTTATTAAAGATATTAGGAAAGTAGGTTGTTATTATGAACTACTATCTATATCCACTGCGTTTTCTTACACCTGTGCATTTTGGGGATACATCTGAAGGGGGCAATTTAGAAACTATCTCCCTTACATTAGGATCAGATACACTGTTTGGTGCGTGCTGTCATGAAATTAGTCATGATACTGAATTATTGCATTCTTTTATTAAAGCTGTAAAAGAGCAACAGATTGTGTTATCTAGTTTATTTCCTTATTGCATAGATAATAATGAGTATAAGCTGTATGTACCGGCACCTATTATACAAATGGAATCAAAGAATGTACCTGCTACGAGTTTTGATGATGTGAAAACAGCTATAGCAGCACACAAGAAAATTAAACGCATTGAGTATATTCGAGCCTCTGAGTTACAACAGTTTAATAAGTATTTACAATCTGATGCATCGCAAAAACATATGCCTACCTTTGGCGTAAAACAAACATCTGCACAGGTTAATATGCGTGGTGAAAAGAGTTTGCCTTATTATGTAGGCAATTATCAATTTATGCCTCATGCCGGCCTTTATATTATTGCAGGCTTTCATGATGATTCCCATCGTACATTGTTTGAAGGAATTCTTGAAGTCTTAGGCCTTGTTGGAATTGGTGGTAAACGCAGCGGAGGCTATGGAAAGTTTGAGTTAGCCGATGACCCTATTGAGTTGGTAGAAGAAGGTATCTATAGAGATGATAGTGCTTTGTATGCATTGCTTCATAATGTATCAGGTAAAGTGATGTGCATTAGTGCCTGTGTACCAACTAGTGGGGAGGTACCTATATTAAAACAAGGTTTTTATAAAATACAAAAACGTGGTGGCTTTGTAGGGACTGCTGGTAGTACCACACAAGTTAAACGTAATTCCTATTATGTTGTTAAGGAAGGCTCAGTTTGTCCAACGCCATTAGTAGGACAAATGCTTACTATTACGGGGGATTCATTACCACATCCTATATATCGTAATGGTATGGGCTTATGGATTGGGGTGGATTATGAGTAATCGTATAGATCATGCACAATTATCGCTCACAATTGTGAGTCCTACCAATATTGGTGGCCCTGAGACACTGACAACTAAGGACTATATGTACAATTATCATACAGGTGAAGTGTACCTTCTCAATAATTATGAGTGGTTTTGTTTTTTAGAACGTCACAATAAATTGGCAGAGTTTGAAGCGTATATGCAAAATGAGATGGTACGCTCAAATGGGCGCACGATGTATGATTGGGCAAAGCAAGCCCTTGGTACAGTTCAATTAACAAGAGAAGCATTGGGACCAGCCATTCGCTCTGTTATGAAAGCAGCTGCTTATAATCAAGGACTTAAAAACTCATTGAATGATATTATTCCACAAATACGTGGTGTAGATGGACGAGTATATATTCCTGGTAGCTCTATCAAAGGTGTTATTGATTCTGCTATTATTTCTTATATGCTTCGTAGAAATTCTAAATTTAGAGGTGCTGTACAACAACAACTTAAAGCGATTATCTATAAGCATAGTGATAATAAAGATAACAAACGCAATGCAAAACGTGAAATTAGCTCCATATTACGAAAGGTAAACGATCTTATAACAAATGAAATTAATGTTTTGGTAGATAAGAATGGTAGACCTTTTAAGGGCATATTAGCCAGTGCTTTCCGAGGTATTTCTGTTTCAGATGCTATGTCTAATCACATAATTCAAACAGAAGTATTAAAGAAAGAAGATGCTGGCGTCGATGAAGATGGAACTCATTCGATTTCGGTTAATCGTGAGTGTATTCTACCAAATCAAACATTATCTTTTACGTTGACACTTGATACAGCAATAACAAAAGAGATTGGGATTACTAACATAGATCAAGTGTTAGAAATTTTACAACAAGACTTTGATGCTACACATGGGTTATTAATATCTAAATTTACAAAGGTAAATCCTTCTGTATTTAAAGCTTTAGAGCCAGCGAATGCTTTTATTGGTGGAAATACAGGCTTTATTCAAAAAACGGTGATTATGGCTGCTTTTACAGACGATATTAATAAAGGCGTTGAGGTTATTAGAGCTCTTTTAGATGTTAATTTCCAAAAGGCTGGTCATGATAGGAAAGATAAATTTATGGCCCCACGTGCTATTAAGCTAGTGAAGTGGAATGGACATTATTATGAGATGGGAGGTATTCGTATTGGCAGATAATGTGGAGATTATGGCCATAGAGCTAAGTATTACCGCTGATCCATCTGTAAAAATTGTGCAGTCCATAGGTAGCGTGTTACATGGTGTGTTGATGGAACTTGTAGGGCCGGAATATGCAGGTCAATTACATGAAACAGGCTTGCGTCCTTATAGCCAGTATGTTTACTTTGATAAAGAGCGTGGACAGTATATATGGCGAATTTCTGCCGTAACAGCTGAAGCAGTGAATCGAATATTACGACCTGTACTTGAGATGCCTGATAAAATCTATTTAAAGCAAAAACTTGGTTATATCTATATTCAAAAGAGAACTGTGTTAGAGGAAACCTCTTATGAAGCATTAATGGCTAAGTTTTGGAGTGGAGAGGTGGAATATATACAGGCTAAATTACAATGTTTGTCTACTACTAGTTTTAAGGTGGATCAGCAGTATACGATTTTCCCTGAGGCATTTCGAATCTATCGCTATTTGTTACGTCAATGGAATCAGTTTACCTCGTATGAAATGATGGATTCAGAGGATTTATTAGCAGCACTAGAGTCAGCCGTTTTTATTCGTGATTATAATCTACGTATGGGGATGTATGGACTAGAAGGTATTAAAATAAGAGGGTTCCGAGGACAAATTGTAATTCAATTTAAGCGGAATTTAGTGATGCAACGCATCTTATCTCTGCTGACCTATTATAGTCAGTTTACTGGATTAGGAATTAAAACGGCTCTAGGTATGGGTGGCGTACAAAGCGAAGTGATTGAGTAAGTACTTTATATGTTTATTTAGTTAATATAAGTCTAATTGGGTGTTAATTATCATAATATTAATATGTATTTTAACAGTTATACTAGCGTAAAGGAGGCGACATTATGTCATCCTTATATGTTACAGAATTAGGTTCATTTATTAAATGATAAGGCGGTCATGTTGTAGTAGGTCGTAATAATGAAATTCTATTTGAAGTTCCATTAGAACGTATTGAAGATATTACGTGTTTGATACAGTATCTATATCTCGTTCACTCATTACTGATTTTATTGAACGTGGTGTACCTATAACTTGGTTATCTGGATATGGTAAATATTTTGGTACCTTAATTAATACCAATACTATTGATATTAATAAACATAAGAAACAATTTGATTTATTAGATAATCATGAGTTTAGATTGGCAATGTCACGTAAAATTATTCGCGCAAAGGTGCGTAATCAGTTAACTATATTGCGTCGTTATGCTCGTAATTTAGAGGACGACGTTAATATAGATACACAGATTGAGAATATTAAATCTGTTCGGCATCATATAGGTGAAAGTGTCCGTATTTCAGAACTTATGGGCTATGAAGGTATAATTAGTCGACTGTATTTTGAGGCTCTCGGAAAAATTGTTCCGCCTACATTTTCTTTTACAAAGCGATCTAAACAACCTCCTCGAGATGAATTTAACGCCATGCTAGGCTTAGGATACAGCATGTTATTTAATGAAATTCTATCAGGTTTAATTAATGCGGGCTTACATCCTTTTGTTGGTGTTATGCATAGTTTGGGGAAAGGTCACCCTGCACTAGCATCAGATTTAATTGAGGAATGGCGAGATCCCATTATTGATTCTCTGGTCCTTTCGATGGTAAGTCGTAATATGGTAGATTTATCTGATTTTGATAACACGGATAAAGGCTGTTATATGACTCCAGAAGGTAGAAAAGGACTTTTGACCGCGTATAATAAGAAAATTCGTTCTAAAAATCAATATATTGAGGATCGTAAAAGTTATAGGGAATCAATCTATAAGCAGTGTAAGCAATTTGCTAGTGCCATTATGCACGAAGACGTAGATTTGTATACACCTTTGGAGATTCACTGATATGAAAAAGTTTATAGTATTAGTCATCTATGATGTAGTAGATAATAAAACGCGTAATCATTTAGTAAAATGTTTAGAGCGTTATGGTGTGCGTGTTCAAAAATCAGCGTTTGAGGCACTACTAAATAAAAAGCAATATGATGCTATGATGCGTCGTGCCAGTCGAATTATCAATCCCGTAGAAGATTCCCTACGTGTATATATACTTGACGATATAATTAATATCTATACATGGGGAATTGGAGAACGAAAAGAGCAAGATTGTATTATATTGTAATGAAAATTAATGTATTTATTAGCGCTGTTATTTACTGAGCAATGGTAGAATCATCTGTTTTTATTAGTTATCTATCTTTAATTTGATATCCTTGATGATTCTACTATTGCAATTTCTTTGTTTTTTTATGCTATAATATATCTAGATTATAACCTTGTGAAATAAAATCTCCGCCGTTGTGATAATGGTGCGGTTTATAGGTGTTATTTTAGTATACTAAAGTACTATTTAAGGTCGATTTACAATCTCTGCCGTTAATGGTATTTTCAGGCTAGATAATATCGATTGTTTCAGATACAGGGTTAAATTAAATAATCCCCTGATGGGGACGGAAACATGAAAGAATCATAATCCACATAATTTCCTAAAATGTGTTCAGGTTAAATTAAATAATCCCCTGATGGGGACGGAAATACTTGGTCCACTGTCATATTAGCACCAGTTACTGCATTTACGTTAAATTAAATAATCCCCTGATGGGGACGGAAATGGGCCAAATTTCATTTCTTCATCAAATTCATCATTTGTATCTAGTTAAATTAAATAATCCCCTGATGGGGACGGAAATTAGCAGTTTCGTATGGGCGTACACCAATCCATAAGGCAATCTTGTTAAATTAAATAATCCCCTGATGGGGGACGGAAACATTACAAAATGAATTGCTACTAAAAGCCAAACTTCAGCCAGTTAAATTAAATAATCCCCTGATGGGGACGGAAACCACTCAACAGTTTTCCACAAGAAATATTTAAATGCCTTGAGTTAAATTAAATAATCCCCTGATGGGGACGGAAACAATGATTCATCGATAGACTCTCACATCTATTTCACTATTATATTAAATTAAATAATCCCCTGATGGGGACGGAAACACAAACTTAGTTTTACCTTCAACGCTTGGTTTGTTAGTCAAGTTAAATTAAATAATCTCCTGATGGGGACGGAAACCGATTTTTGAAAGTGCTATCATGTGCTTCGATATCACGCATTTGTTAAATTAAATAATCCCCTGATGGGGACGGAAACCCATCGGTTATATCTCCTTACAATATTTCATTAGATTAATAAATGAGTTAAATTAAATAATCCCCTGATGGGGACGGAAATTCCATGTTTTCAGTCAAAAGCTCGCAGTTATAAATTGTCTCGTTAAATTAAATAATCCCCTGATGGGGACGGAAACTCCATTGGAGAATGGTTAGCATAGTGATAAGCTTCGCGTTGTAAGTTAAATTAAATAATCCCCTAATGGGGACGGAAACCCGTTAACCTCGGCGATTTCATAAGCATAGGAGCTTTGTACTGTTAAATTAAATAATCCCCTGATGGGGACGGAAACACCAATTCAAGATTGGAATTTAAAATATAACCAGAATTATTCTTGTTAAATTAAATAATCCCCTGATGGGGACGGAAACCGTAACGCCTTTAACTCACCATTGACTTCGGCAACCTCTTATTCGTTAAATTAAATAATCCCCCTATCAGGGCCTAACAAAGACTCTATCTTAGAAATGGTTAAGATAGAGCCTTTTTATGTTACAATAAGCTTAACAATAGTATTATTTCTTATTTTTATATTCGTGTTTTGTTTTTAATTAAAAGGATCTATTATGGAACAATTTCACTCTATGTTTTCTCTATCAGGTCGTATGAATCGTCGATCTT
>ENA-OWLX01000809-OWLX01000809.1-metagenome-genome-assembly--contig:-NODE-809-length-11804-cov-7.767895_pt1 | contig 11804 bp, 13 predicted proteins | sample MGYA00245351_ERZ651106 | MGnify/ENA primary metagenome ERZ651106 (study PRJEB26857, sample SAMEA4031768) | metagenome | biome: human; feature: oral; material: saliva | place: Philippines | collected 2014... | reverse complement strand
GAAAGCTCTTTCTGTTTCTTTTTGATTTCTTTTTTCCAATAAATATTTCCTAATTTCATAAACTGTTTCATTGAAAAACAAGTTGTCTGAAGACTTATTTGAGAATTCTCTTTGATAGCTTTAGAAAGTCTTTTTAAATAAGCTTTAGTAACCATTCGAATAGAAAGATAATTCTGAAGATAAAGACTGCCAATCATTAAAGAACCCATATAATTAAGATGATTAAGTTGTGCCCATCTCTCAAGCTGACGGCAGGAAATCTCACACGCTTCCGGTTCATAAAGATCAGTAGCTGCAATACAGTAAATATCAGCATGTTTTGAAACAGTTTCCAACTGTTTTAATAATGTAATCGCAACAGAAGGTAAAGTCCCCATAGAAAGCTCATAAATAAATAAGACTGTATCATACTGACTGAAACTGCTCATATCAAAACAATGAACATCCCTGATATCAACATTTTTAATTTCACCGGTAAGCATTGTATGCATTGACTTAACAAACATCTCTGTATGAATATAATTATGAAGCAGACTGCAAGAAATAATCAGAACATTATTATTCATCATCTACACCTCCAAAAGCTTTTAATATATCATTTAACTCTTCTTCTTTGCAGAAATAATGAGATAAAGTAATATTGTAACCTAATTTTACGGTATCGAAATATCCTTTAAATAAAGCCTGATCTTCTTTGCTGGTATCTCCATATGCTATAATAAGCAACCTCTTTTTAGAAGCTGAAAGATTAAGATGACATGTCTTTCCATCTTCTATAGTATAATATGGCTCACTATTCACAATCATTCTTTCAAACATCTTTTTTAAAGGAACATCCATTCCACCATAAATAGTTCTCGTAATCATAATAATCAGACTTGAATCATTAATCCATGAAGAAAGCGTACTCATATCATCATAAAAATAACATTGCCCTTCATTTTTCAGGCACTCCAGCCCTCCTGTACAGAATGAATATCTTAAATTATTAAGATTTACTATAACTGATTTTTTAAATAAATCTGCTGCCAGATCTTTATCTGTAATAACAAGACTTTTCATATATTAACTCCTATGACTAAAGGTAAAAGGAGCATTCTGCTCCTTTTACTGTTCTGATTTTAAAGCTCTATTCATTAAATCCTTAACTTTTACACTGGGGATAGCATTCTCATATAAAACAGAGTAGACAGCGTCTAAAATTGGTGCTTCAAAATGAGGAAATCTTTCTTTAATTTCATCATGAATAACCTTTGCAGTTCTAACCCCTTCAACTGTTTTACTATTACCTATCATAAAATCACTGGCATCATTGGATAATCCAATCTCTTTTCCTGCCTGAAAGTTTCTTGAATGTATACTGGAACACGTCACTATCAAATCTCCAACACCTGTTAATCCAATAAAGGTAGACAATTCTCCTCCTTTAAGCATTCCATAGCGTGTCATTTCATAAAGACCTCTTGTAATCAAGGCTGCTCTCGCATTATCACCATAACCCAGCCCTGAAAGTATCCCTGAAGCCACCGCAATAACATTCTTATAGGCTACACCCATTTCAGCACCTGTTTCATCCGTTGTTGTATAAACTCTAAAATAATCATTTGCGAATAAATGCTGAACAGCTCTAGCTACTTCAATATCTTTAGAGACTGCACAAACAGCTGTCAGCATTCTGACTACAACTTCCTCTGCATGTGATGGTCCAATAATAGAAGCAACAGAATTAATCTCATTATTTGTGAATACTGAACGAATAGTATTAGACATACTCATATTCGTTTCCATATCAAATCCCTTTGATGCATTAATCACTGTAACTTTCTTTTTTAATAAAGGCTTTACCTCTTCTAATACCGAACGAACAAACTTTGTGGGTACAGTAATAAGAATATAATCTGCACCATCAATAGCTTCTGATAAATTATTTGTTGCTTTTATTTCTTTTTCAAGCTTAACATTTTTAAAATATTTATAATTACAGTGTCTAATATTAATATCATCAATCTCTCTGTTATCAACACCATACATAAGTACTTCAACACCGTTATCATTTAATACTCTAGCCAGACCGGTAGCCCAGCTTCCTGTTCCTAATATTGCTGTTTTCATAATCAATCTCTCTTTCTGCAAATAATATGAATAGGTGTTCCTTCAAATCCGAAAGCATCTCTTAATTTATTTTCTAAGTAACGTTTATAGGAAAAATGAAGATATTTAGGATCATTCACAAATAAAACAAATGTTGGCGGAGTAACTGCGACCTGTGATCCATAATAAATCTTCAGTCTTCCACCCTGGAAATTACTTGTCGGATTCATAGCCTGTGCATCCACAATAATATCATTAAAAACATTTGTAGTGATACGTTTACGTGTATTACTATAGGCTTCCTGAATAAGACTAAATAATGTATCAATACGTTTTTTCTTTAATGCACTCACAAAAGCAATTCTCGCATAATCAAGATATTTAAATTCTTCACGTATTTTCTTTTCAAATTTTGCCATCGTCTTTTCATCTTTTTTAACAGCATCCCACTTATTAACCACAAAAAGAACACCTTTACCCGATTGATGAGCATATCCGGCAATATGCTTATCCTGTTCAATAATGCCTCTTTCACCATCAAGTACCACTAACACAACATCACAATTCTCTAAAGCCGATAAAGCTCTTAAAACAGAGTATTTTTCTATATTCTCATAGATTTTTCCTCTTTTTCTCATACCCGCAGTGTCAATCACGGTATACTTAGTTCCATCTTTTTCAAAAGAGCAATTAATAGCATCTCTTGTTGTTCCTTCAATTTCAGAAACAATAACACGATCTTCACCCAACAAAGCATTAGTAAGTGAAGACTTCCCAACATTAGGTCTGCCAATAATACAGAATCTTATATCATCATGTTCTTGGGGAGACTCATCGTTAGGAAGTAAATGAATCACTTCATCAAGAAGATCTCCAACACCAATTCCATGAGCACTTGAAACAGGAATAGGATCTCCTACGCCTAAAGCATAATAATCATAAATATTATCAGCAAAAATCTTATCATCAATCTTATTCACCGCTAAGACAATAGGCTTATTTGATTTTTGAAGAATACGTGCTACCATCTCATCTTCCGATGTAATACCTTCACGTCCATTCACCACAAATATAATAACATCTGCTTCTTCAATCGCAATTTCTGACTGTATTTTAATAGACTGTGTAAAATCATCATCTTCTAATTCAATGCCGCCTGTATCAATAATATTAAACTCTCTTGTAAGCCATAAGGCACGTGCATAAATCCGATCACGTGTTACTCCGGGTGTATCTTCAACAATAGATATCCGTTCACCAACAATTCTATTAAATAAAGTAGATTTCCCGACATTGGCACGTCCTACTATCGCAACTGTTCCATGACTCATTATGCCACAACCTTTCTAATCTTTAATTCTTTCTTCACATAAATCCATCACATGGGCAACAACTTCTTCTAAACTCATGTCAGATGTATCTATTTCAATCGCATCATCTGCTTTTTTAAGAGGTGATACTTCCCGATTAGCATCCTGATAGTCACGCTCAGCAATTTCTTTTTTCAAAGCTTCTAAATCACTAGGAATTCCCTTCTCAATATTTTCTTTATATCTTCTATGAGCACGTGTATCAATAGAAGCAACCTGATAAATCTTTAACTGAGCATCAGGCAAAACAACTGTTCCAATATCACGTCCATCTAGAATAACTCCTCCGCCTTTAGCCATTTCTCTTTGCTGAGCTACTAAAAAGCTTCTCACCTTAGCATACTGTGAAACAATACTCGCCCCCATAGAGACTTCATTAGCTCTAATAGCCGCAGTAACTTCCTGTCCATTTAAATGAACGCTACCATCAGGAAGCATACGAATCTTGATATCCTTCAATAAGCTAATAACCTTATCTTCATCATGAAAATCTACACCGCTGATAAAAGCGTAATAAGCCACACAGCGATACATAGCTCCTGTATCAATATACGTATAATCTAAATTTCTTGCTACCATTTGAGCAATTGTTGACTTACCGGCAGCTGCCGGTCCATCTATCGCAATAGATATCTTTTTCATTGTTAACCCCTCTAAAACATCTTTTTAAAATAAATAATTCATAATTTCACAAAAACAATAATCAATATCACAATAATAATATCTAAAAGAATAGGCACAATACTCTTCTTTTTAGGCTCTTTTTCTTCTATTTCCTCTATCTCCTCAGAAGATGTTTCTTTTTCATCAATGCCATAAATACGTACATTCTCTTTAGGCAAAGATTTAAGTGTTTCTTCCATCTTACTTTCTTCATCTTCAATTTCCTGTACAGCTTCTTCAACAACTTCAGCCTTACTGACATCATAGCCGGCATCATAATCCTCATTTTTATCTTCAGTCTCCCGGACAGGATGATCTTTTTTAAGCTTATTTAAAATATCCATACGAGTATTATATTCCTGTTTACCCACATTGATTTTTGCTTCCTTGATTGCTGTTCTGACTGCTTCATCTTCTTTTAATGAATCATAAGTCAAAGGATGAAGCTCATCTAACTTCTCTTCTTTTTTAGGTAAAAAAGCCAAAAAATCATCATCAGTCTCATCTGTCACTTCTTCAATAACTTTCTTTGTCTTTTCTTCCTTATCTGATAAAGAAGCTCTTAATTCCTTATATTTGTCTGTTCTTGTTTGTTTTTCCATAGTTATCACCTTCAATTAATCGTATTATATCATATCACAAATATTATTAAAATAGCCTTTAAAAATAACCATCATTAGTTTATAATAAAAGTGTGTAAATATTATGAGGAGGTTATTTTATGGTAAAAGTTAATGATACTTGTATTGGTTGCGGCGCTTGTACAGCTGTCTGTCCTGATGTATTTGATCTTAATGATGAAGGTAAAGCTTTTAATACATTAGGTGAAGATGTTTCTGCTGACTTAATGGATTCCGTTAAAGAAGCTGCCGAAAGTTGCCCGGTAGAAGCAATTGAATTATAAGTATTTGAAAAGGAGCTATGCTCCTTTTTTCTTTTCCAGTGCCTGTGCTCTCATGACACGTACTTCTTTAATCTTCATACGTCTATATGATCCCGGAGTCATACCTCCCAACTTAATATCTCCAATTGAAAGACGATGTAGTCTTTTAATATTAAAACCAATAGATTCAAACATCTTCTTAATCTGTCTATTCTTACCTTCTATTAATCTAATCATCAGCATTGTTGTACCATGCTTTTCATCCACACCAACAATTTTTATCTCACAAGGTAATGTTTTTACACCCTCTAAATAAATCCCTTGTTCAAGCATTCTTTTTTCTTGATGATTTAAAATACCGTCAATAGAGACCTCATAAATTTTTGGTAAATGAGATGATGGATGCATCATCAGATTCGCAAATTCTCCATCATTTGTTACTAATAAAACACCTGTTGTATCATAGTCCAAACGTCCTACAGGAAAGACTCTCTGAGGAACATCTTTAAAGTAATCAGCAATACATCTTCTATCAAATTCATCATGCATTGTCGTTACGACACCGGCCGGCTTATAAAATATGTAATATACTTTTTCTTCTTTATTTAATGTATAGCCATCAATTGTAATCATATCTTTAGAAGAAACCTTTGTTCCTAATACTTTACATACCTCACCATTAACAGTTACTCTTCCTTGAACAATCAATTCTTCTGCTTTTCTTCTTGATGTATACCCGCTTTGAGCAATCACTTTTTGTAATCTTTCCATATTGTCCCCTATTTTTCTAATAATGGATAATCTTCATATCCTTTTTTTGTATTAATTAATTCTATTGTTTTCTCTAGCCCATATTCACTTAAATATTGAAGCAAATACTCCAGTAATGCTCGTGTTTCCTCATTCATAATATAAGAATACTTTCCTCCTTCATAATACTCCAGAGGATAAGAATCATCATAATCTTTTCCTTTATAGACTTTACTTGCTCCTACACGATCACAGAACATCTCTAAAACATAACGATAAGGCATCTTAGCAGCTACAAGACCTTTTCTCGTAAAATCTACCCAGTATTCCCAATGATGCTTATTTCTTCCTTTATGATGAAGCCATGCCTTTGAATATCCTATAGTGTTCCTCTCAGCACTATTAGGTGAATAGCTTCCGGAATAATAATGAATACCGGTTGAGAATTCTTCCCATGAATACTTTGACAAATCATGAAGCAGTCCCTGCCTATATAAATGTACCCGAAAACATAATTTTCCTACTATTATCTTATGATATGTAATTGTCTTAAGATGTTCCCATATTTTCATATCATCACCTACAGCTGAAAAGTATACATAAATTACCCTTATTGTCAAATTTCTTTCATTTTTTTAAGATAGTGATATAATATACAAACCGAGGTGATATCAGATGAAATTTCAAATTAATTTACAATCAGATATTGATAATAATATCAATATGAATGATAAAGAATCTCTTAAAAATCAAATTCAGGTATTAGAAAATATTTATGCTAATATACGTACTGAACTCTATAGCTATTTCTTAGGAAAAAGAAGCTGGAGATACGCTCTATTTATGATAGTTTTCACTCTAGGAAGCTTTATGCTGACTAATAGAATATTCTACCTATATGTTTTATTCTTTTCTATTTTAGCTATTATGCTTATTTCCTTAATTCTAGCTGAAACAACAGCTCGTGCGGTTAGAAAGCATATTTCAATACGTATTCAGGATTTTAAAAATAAACTGGATGCTTTAAAAAGAAAAGAAAATATTATATAAAGAGAGTTCACTCTGAACTCTCTTTATATTTTGTATTAAATAAATCATCTTCATCAAAATCATTCTTAATTTCTTTAAGCTTTGGTAATTCTTCAAGACTGGTCAGCTGAAAAGCATTCATAAATTCATCCGTAACCCCATAAAGGATAGGTCTGCCGGGTGTTTCTTCACGTCCTACCTCTTTAATCAATGCTTTAGCCAGCAATTTTCTAATCATTGCTTCACAGCCAACTCCTCTTATTTCTTCAACAGATATTCTACTGATAGGTTGGTAATAAGCAATAATCGCAAGTGTTTCTAAAGCTGATTTAGATATTCTTGAAGAACTCTTTGCCATCATCTTGGCATAATACTGATCATGTGAAGCTAATGTTGTCATCCGATAAATACCGCCGAAACAAGTAATATCAAATCCTTTTATTTCTTTTTGTGAATAATAATTCATTAATTCATCCAGCAATTCTACTGCTTCTTTTTTAGAAATGTCCAGAGTATTCATAATATCTTTAATACTCATACCTTCATCACCTGAAAGGAAAATCATCCCTTCAATGACAGATAAATAATTCATATGATCCATGTTTATTTTCCTTTCAGATAAATATCTTCAAAATTATTTTCCTGTGATATTTCAATTTTATCATTCTTGACCAAAACAAGAATACTTAAAAAAGTCACTATCGCAAAATATTTATCTCCACCTTCAAATAATTCAATAAAATTAATACGTTCATTCTTATGGTTATCAAAAAAATCTTCTATTTGAGATGTTCTTTCATCAATTGTAATCTCTACTCTTGCCAATCTTGATTCCAATGGCTGTAGTAAAATTTGTCTTTGTAAGACTTTCTGCATAGCTCCAATCAGATTATATATTTCCAAATGATCAGGAAGATTATTATCTTCTTCAATAAAGTTCTCCAGAGATGCAGGAATGCGAGAATGCATGGATTGTCTGTTTTCATATGCTTGATTAAAATTCTCTAAGACTTCATTAATCTGATTTTTTTCTAATAATCGTTTGATCATCTTCTGTCTTTCCTGCTCATAATCATCTTCTTCATCTATTTCATTCTTTGGCAACAGAAGCTTGCTTTTCATTTCAATCAGCCATGCCGCCATCACTAAATATTCAGAGACTGTTTCTAATAAAGATGGCTCCATTGTTTCAATATAAGCCAGATACTGATCACAGATAATAGAAACATCTAAGTCCATTAAGTCCATGTGATGTTCTTTGATTAAATGAAGCAATAAATCTAAAGGCCCTGTAAAATTTTCTGTTGTTACCTGATAATCCATAACCCACCTCCTTTCCATAATAACAAAAAAAGTCTTAAATTTTAAGACTTTTTATTACTTTTAATAAAGCATAACCTACTATTATATCAATAGGCAGAATAAAACATGCTTTAAATAATCGTATTGAAAGTGAAACCATAAAAGGAATAGAATACATAATATCAAGCCATAATGGCGTTAAAATAAATGTAATAAGAGATTCTATTGTAATAACTATCATCATCCAATCATAAAGAAGCCGATGATCTTTTTCATTCATAGTTTTATTCTGACGATAGAGAAGATATTCAAAAACAGCACACATTATCCCTATAAATACTATCATTGCTATTTTAAAAGCTGATGAAAAAGAATACTGCACTTTAGATATATTCAGACTATCAGTCTGACTCACAAATAACAGTCCTCCCAGAGATAATAATATAATGATAAGACTCATTATACGATATAATACTTTTCCATTGATATTCTTAAAATATAAATGAATCCATCTAGGCAATGTTGCTGCTAATACTAAAGATAATGTAAAACCAAAAAAAGGAAATCCTGTCGGTACAATAATCAAACCAATCAGATCAGTGACTATACCTATCATATATCCATATCCTAATGGAAGGAGATATCCTGATAACATAATAGGAATCAATTCTATGCTGATCCTAAGACTCTCCATCCCAAATAAAGGAACCATAATAGCTAATCTTTTTGCGATTAATGTAATAACCACAAACATTGCTGAAATCATCAAGAGCCTTGTATCCTTATAAATAGGCTCCTTCTTAAAGCATAAATAACCATATAGTCCCAAAATACCTAGTAATACAATTTGTATCATTTTCTTATACTGCTTCAAATGTTCCTGCTTCATCCTCATTTCTAGTCCACAGGCGTTAATTCCGGTTCCCCGTACATTCGAACTCCTTTCAAATATAACATTGTACATAGATTATAAAAAAAGTAAATGCATAATGCATTTACTGAACAATATTTCTCTCTTCCCCTTTAAAAAAAGCTTCAATATTTAAATATACCTCTTTAACAAGACGTTCTCTGGCACTTTTTGAACCCCAGCCAATATGAGGAGCCATAATCAGCTGATCTTTATTATTCACCATAAATAATGGTGAATCAGACGGTAATGGCTCTTTTTCAAAGACATCCAATCCCGCTCCGGCAATCTCATGATTATTTAAAGCATCTGAAAGAGCCTGTTCATCTACAATCGGACCTCTCGCCACATTAATCAGATAAGCACTATCTTTCATCTGATGAAAAGCTGATTTATTAAACATATGATAAGTCTTATCATTTAAAGGAGCATGAATAGATATAATATCACTTGTTTCTAACAATGTTTTAAAATCCACATAAGGATAGCTTTCATTATTATGTGGACCATGGACAGAATAATATTGAACATGTGCTCCAAAACTTTGTGCAATAGAAGCCGTTTTTCTTCCTATTGCTCCTAAGCCAACAATTCCCCAAACAAGTTCAGAAAGTTCTTTGATTGGATATTCAAAAAAACTAAATGAATCAGATAAAGAATAGCTTCCCTGTTTTACATACTGATCATAGTGATGTATATGTTCTATTAATTCTAAAGCTAAAGCAAATGTTTCCTGTACTACTGAATCAGTAGAATAGCCTGAAACATTAGCAACTTTAATACCTTTTGCTTTTGCATATTCAATATCAATATTATTATAGCCTGTCGCAAGTAGACAGATTAAACGAAGATCGGGAAGCTGATCAATGATCTCTGAAGTAATATGATTCTTATTGGTAACTATAACTTCTGCACCTAATGAATGCTTAATAATTTCATTTTCTGCTGTCTGATTATAATATGTAATATCTCCTAAAGCCTCAAAAAATGAAAAATCAATATCTTTTCCTACACTATCTCTTTGTAAAACCACTATCTTATGCTTTTTTCCTGAAAGAATATTTAAAAAGTCCCGGTAAGTGATACCTTTAAATAGATTTCCTAAATAATAAGATTTCCGGTCATAATTAAAATGACAATCATCATTCAATAAAGCTGTTACGACCTGCTCATTGATATCAAATATCAAAGATTGTCTTACCAAGGCAATACCAAGCAGATGTGTTATTAAAGTCTTAGATTCTTCTGCTCTTTCTTTAATATCACTCACAAAGTCCGGATTCTGAGAAATACAATAGCCTACCAGTTGTGATAATGTCTTAAATCGAAGTATATTATTCATTACTAATGGTGTATTAAGAAAGGCCAACACACACTGATATAAATCCATACCAACAGATTTATGATAAGCCTTAGTAAAGTTTAATAAACTATCTATTAAGAAATCCTCTTGGTTTTTATTCATTTGTATATTCATTATTTTTCCTCCATCAGATATGTTTCAATACGCAGCTTTTTAGATTCTTTCTTATCTTTATAAAAAATAAAACATGAAACAAACTGTTTTTTTATATAATCATACTTTAACAAATTATAAGATAGATAACGTGATTCGCTTTCCTTCAGCGTTCCTGTTGCACTGCCGGCAGAAATAACATAACTGTTATGCTTATTTAAGAGAAACGGAACATGCTTATGACCATGAAATACATAATGAATATGATGTTTCTCTAACCAATCAATAAATTTCTGAGAATCTATTAATGATTTTGATGAATCCATCAATTTTCCAATAATAAACTTCTCATTCCATTTTCTCTTAATAAAATCAGCTTTTGTAACAGGATAGACATGATGATGAAGAAGAGCCGCTATAGTATATTCTTCTAAATGTTCTACATCTGATAACTCATATTCTATCTCCGCCAACTGTCTTTCTCCAATTCGCCCTCTCGCAAAATTACCCGACATATTAGAATCTATCTTTAATAAGATGATTTTATCATCCTCTAAAATCTTAATCTTCTCACCTAAGAGATAGGCTATAGCCTTTGTCTTTTCTCTTGTAGACATAGATAAGCCTGCAGTAATCATATCATGATTTCCTAAAATAAAGGTTACATCAGCATGATAGTGTTTCTTAACAGTATGCATAAAATCATTAGCCATATACATATTCTTTTCATTAGGCGTATTCATTAAATCACCGGTGATAAAAACTTTAAGCTGATGATCAGTCTTAATTAATGAAGTCAGTATATTCAATGATTCATAAAGACATTCTAAGGCTTTATATTTTCTAGAATTAAAATGGGTATCACTTAAATGAATATAATAAGAATATCCTGTTTCTTTGTATTCAAACAAGCATGGATCATCTAACAAATCAGAAAGAGCTGAAATATCATTTTCATCATTCATTTTAAAGAATCTTTGTTTATCCTTAGTGAAAATTAAAGCACCGGGATATTCATCAGCATGAAATATGCCAAAAAGAAATGGCTGTGACGGATCAGTTAAAGACAGATAATGTTCATCTAAAGCATTCTCTATATAATGAAAAACAACATTCTCTTTTTCAATAGAAAAAGTAGGGAAATCATCATTTCCTTTAAAAAATACAACATGGATCATATGTTCATACTGATGCTTAATCTTTAGTAACTCCTCAGTTAGATTTATATGCAAAAGCTGTTCAATCTTACTTGCAGATTTTGCACTTTTAGCAAGATTAAACATTGCCTCATTAATTTTCATAATAGCATCTATATAAATATTATGATTAATAAGCCAATTCTTAAATCCA
>ENA-OWLX01000807-OWLX01000807.1-metagenome-genome-assembly--contig:-NODE-807-length-11830-cov-24.390998_pt1 | contig 11830 bp, 9 predicted proteins | sample MGYA00245351_ERZ651106 | MGnify/ENA primary metagenome ERZ651106 (study PRJEB26857, sample SAMEA4031768) | metagenome | biome: human; feature: oral; material: saliva | place: Philippines | collected 2014... | reverse complement strand
CAAAAGTCTTCTTAATAATAGCAATATCTTCACTAATAGAAGATTTTGCGGACTGATACAATGCTGTAAATGTTGTTAATGAGATTAACGTATGTGGGTTATCTAATAGACGTTGTGTCATATCGATTAAACGTTCACTTCTTTTTAATTTCATCGTTTCGTCCTCCTTTTTTTCTTTAAGACACTATTATAGTATACATAAAAGCACGGAAATTACAACTTTTTAAATCTGTAATATTCGGGAAAAGAGCAAATCAAACCTTGAAAATCAAAAGAATGTTCCTGAATTCATTTGGAAAAGCTAAATATTAGTCTTCTTTCAGAAAATCTACGTCACTATTCCGACCGATTTCAAAGACGCGTGATGTTTCTTTACGCAATTCGATATTGTTTTGGTAGTCTTGTTTAAACATACAACTGTATAGAACATCGAGAATGTACGTAATGGAGGCGTCATTGGCAAAGGTCGCAATTTTAGAGTAGAGGCGTTCGCGAGAGGAGATACGAAGAATACAATCGGCAACGCTCGACATGCTATTTTCGCCAATACTGGTAATCAAGACGATCGGAATTTTACGAGCTTTCAAAATATGAACAACGCGCATTAAGGTTTCCGTTTCCCCCGAGTAGCTGACTACAAGTGCGCATTCGTCTGGTTCCATTAACGTTGCGGCATAATTTCCTTCCCCTTGGCGCGAATGGACGCGGACCTGTTTGCGGATGCGTTCCATATTATAGCGAAACTCTTCAGTAATTAATAAATTGTTAGATACTGCAAATAAATGAATCGCTTTTGAATTGTTGAAAATCTTAATGGCCTTTTGTAAATCTGCAAAATTGAGGAGAGAGCTTGTTTCCTGAATCGCCTCTTGTTCTAAGAGCGAGATTTTCTTTGCAATCGTAATGAAGTTATCTTCCTCTTGGAACGGGTAGTTGGCATCAATCGTACCAGGAGCACTCGATAAGTAAGTCAGTTCCTCGATATAAGCTTTTTTGAAGTCGCTCCAACCGTTGAAATTGAGGCGCTTTGCTACCTTTACAATAGTAGATTTGGAACTAAAGGTTTCTTGCGCAATATCGCTGGTAGATTTATTCTCGATATTTAATTGTTCTCGCTTCAAGTAATCTACAATAATCTGCTCGCTGTGAGAGAACTTAATATGATCCATACGTTCGGTAATTAGCATAATTTCGCCTTTCTTTCGTGAAAATGAGAACAGTGTTTTTTCAAATCGAATGAAAACGAAATGAAAGAGTGAACGCTGTTCAGAAATACAGAAATCTATATAATTATGGTAGTGTTTTCTTTCTTATGATGGTACCATAAAAGGTGTAAAGAGTGAAGGGATGGTTCCTTCAAAAATAAGCAAAAGAGGTGCAGTATGAGATATCAAGATTTAGCTAAAGAAATTCTATCGCAAGTCGGTGGAAAAGAAAATATTCAACAATTAACACACTGTGCAACACGTCTTCGTTTCGTGTTAAACGACAACTCCAAGGCAAACACAGACGCGCTTAAGAAAACAAAAGGTGTTGTAGGTGTTGCTGAAGCGGGTGGACAATATCAAGTCATCATCGGTAGTGACGTTCAAAGTGTCTATCGTCCATTGATGGAATTAGCAGGATTAAAAGAGGATGCAAATAGTCATGCTACAGAACCTCATCAATCGCCACTTCAAAAAGTACTGGCAATAATTTCTGGTATTTTTACACCAATCTTACCAATTATTACCGCTGCCGGTATGATTAAAGCCGTTCTTTCCATTTTAGTGGTATTCAACATCGTAACGACAAAAGATCAAAACTATCAAGTACTAAACTTCATTGGAGACGCTGGTTTCTACTTCTTACCAGTCTTCCTTGGGGGAACAGCTGCAAAACAATTTAAAACAAATACTTACTTAGGGATGTTAATGGGGGCAACACTCTTACACCCAACATTCACAGCAATGGTGGCGAACTTTAAAGAGACAGGGACTGGAATCGAATTATTTGGCATTCCATTCTCTCCAGTAAGCTACTCATCAACAGTTATCCCAGTGATTTTAGGTGTTTGGTTCATGAGTTATGTAGAACGCTTTGCAGATAAAATCTCACCAAAAGCGATTAAGTTCTTCTCAGTACCATTAATCACTGCGTTGATTACTTCTATCGTAATGTTCTCAGCGCTAGGCCCAATTGGATACATTATCGGTCAATACTTAGGTGACTTCTTCAAATGGTTAGAAACATTTGGCCCATGGGTAGTACCAACCGTTGTCGGTATCTTTAGTCCATTCCTTGTAATGACAGGAACTCACTACGGACTTGTATCGATTGGTATCAACAACCGTATGACTCTTGGATATGATACAGTTGCTCAACCAGGGATGTTAGCTTCAAACGTTGCTCAAGGGGGAGCAGCACTTGCGATTGCTTTCAAAACAAAAGACACAGATAAAAAAGCTCTTGCGACTTCAGCAGGGATTACAGCAGTCTGCGGGATTACAGAACCAGCATTATACGGGGTTACTTTACAAAACCGCGCTGCAATGATTGGAACAATGGTTGCTGGTGGGATTGCCGGATTCTTCCTAGGAATCATGAACGCTCGTAACTTTACAGGTGGTTCTCCAGGTCTATTAACCATCATGGCTTACGTTGGAGAAAACACATTCTATTACTTATACGTTGCGATTGCCGGATTAGTCATGTCAGTCGTACTTTCATTCATCATTACGTACTTCTTGTATAAAGATGACGAAGTGATTGAATCAACTCCTGAAGAAGTCGTTCCAACAGAAGCATTAGCTGCACCAGTAGCAGGGAAAGTCGTTCCTTTATCAAAAGTTGAAGATGCAATCTTCTCTTCAGAAATGTTAGGAAAAGGCATTGCCATTTTACCAGAAGAAAATATCGTAAAATCACCAGTCAAAGGTGAAATCGTAACAATTTTTGATACACAACATGCCATCGGACTAAAAACAGATGATGATGTGGAAGTGTTAATCCATATCGGAATCGACACTGTAAACTTAAAAGGTCAATATTTCAATGCCTTAGCAAAAGTTGGAGACCGTGTAGAAGTCGGAACACCGATTATGGAAGTAGACTTTGCAGCCGTAAAAGAAGCTGGATATGATATCATCACTCCGGTTATCGTAACGAACACAGCAGCATTCAAAAATATTCTTGGAACAGACCAAGAACATGCAGCTAGTGGAGACTTAGTCGTAACAATCGAACGTTAATATAAAAGGGAGGAGAGTAGATTTTCAGCAAAGAAGACTACTCTTTCTTCATGAATTGGAGGTCAATGAAATGGCAAGATTACAAGATGGATTTTTATGGGGTGGCGCAACAGCTGCCAATCAAGTAGAAGGTGGGTATAACGAAGGCGGAAAAGGCCTTGCGTCCGTAGACGTGATTCCAAAAGGCGAATTTCGTTTTCCAATCATGCGTGGAGAAATGAGCTACAAAGATTTACCAGAAGATAGCTATTACCCAGCACGTGAAGCAGTCGACTTCTACCACCATTGGGAAGAAGACTTAGATTTAATGGCGGAAATGGGCTTCAAGGCGTATCGTTTCTCAGTTTCTTGGGCACGTATTTTTCCAACAGGAGTCGAAGAGACACCAAACGAGGAAGGTTTGCGTTTCTACGAACAAATTGTGGATGGATTGATTGCACGCGGCATTGAGCCTGTTGTGACACTCTGCCACTTTGATATTCCACTTTACTTAGTGGATACTTACGGATCTTGGAAAAACCGTAAAGTAGTGGATTGCTATGTGAAGTTCTGTAAAGCGTTATTTGAACGTTTCGGCAAAAAAGTGAAATACTACATGACATTTAACGAAATCAACATGATTTTACACTTACCTTTCCTAGGTGCTGGACTTCCTTTTGAAGAAGGGGAAAATAAAACACAAGGAATTTACCAAGCGGCTCACCATGAGCTTGTGGCGAGTGCACTTGTGACGAAATTAGCCAAAGAATACAATCCAGAGGTTCAAATCGGATGTATGATTGCGGCAGGACAATATTATGCAGAGACTTGTCATCCAAACGATGTCTTAGACTCAATGGAGAAGAACCGTAATAATTTCTTTTTCGTGGATGTACAATCTCGTGGAGAGTATCCTCGTTACGCATTGAAATTCATGGAACGTGAAGGCATTAAACTAGAGATTGCTGAAGGAGACTTGGAAATCTTAAAAGAAAACACCGTTGATTTTATCGGATTCAGCTACTATTCTTCACGCTTAACGGGTACATTGAATCAAGACGTCGAAAAAACAAGCGGAAATGTATTCCCAACATTGAAAAATCCTTATTTGGAACGAAGCGAGTGGGGCTGGCAAATCGACCCAGTAGGACTTCGTATTACAATGAACGCATTGTATGAACGTTATCAAAAACCACTCTTTATCGTTGAGAATGGCTTAGGTGCTAACGATGTTCCTGAAGCAGACGGAACCATTAATGATGATTATCGTATCGATTACTTACGTCGTCACATCGAGCAAATGATTCTTGCGGTGGAAGAAGATGGCGTAGAGTTGATTGGATACACACCATGGGGCTGGATTGATATCGTATCTGCTTCAACAGGCGAGATGAAGAAGCGTTATGGTTTCGTGTATGTTGATAAAGATAATGACGGAAATGGTACGCTAAAACGTTCGAAGAAAAAATCATTCTTCTGGTATAAAGATGTCATTGCTTCTAATGGAGAAGTATTATAAAAATAAGGCGGAATAAAGGTGTGAAGAGCTTCTTAAGAGGGTTCGATTACTTCGAATCCTTACGGATATCTTCATAATAGCGGTAACGTTGCACCGGTTCGAGCCTAAGGTCTCTCACCTTTGGGAGTAAGACAAAAGACAAAACAGGACTCACAGTGTGAGTCCTGTTTGCTTTGTAGTCTTACCCCCGCAAGGATGATTAGGATTAAGCGAATCACGAGTGATGAAGCTTAATTCAATCATCTACTGCGTCTAACTTTATAAAGTACTTTAAGTAAGGATTAAATATCCTACGCCCCTTATTTTTGTTTTAATGCGAATTCACGTTACTGCTATTATAGAATCCGTGGATTCTCAGTAATCTCAATTTTTTAGACTTCTTATGGCTAGTCTTATTGTTATAATACTTCAAAATCTAGCGAATACTGAATATACCAAAAGAAGTTTTTATCAAACAACCCTCTACAGTTTAAATGAGTTTGAGTTCGATGCCAACAACGCCATATTGTGCTTGTTTTTCTTTTGAATAGTAGGTCAACATGTCGTCAGGATGTGCGCTATTTACGTCTTCTGGAGTATAACCGCATTTTAATAGCGGTAGGTTCTCGTACAGTTCTGCAAAGTTTTTAAAAACATGCAACTGAACTACTTCGCAGAGTGTCGTTTGCGAAGTGTCTTCGGCATTGGTAAATCGAATCAGATCACCGATTTGAATCGATTGACGCTTTTCATCGTAGAGACGAAGTTCAATCGTTTTTTGACCGGAGGCAATGGAAGCATACGGTCTTGGAAAAAGAGTCATATCATGTCGCATGACTAGTTCTCCTTGTTTAATACGAATTTTTCAACGGCAACAGCAACGCCATCTTCGTTGTTTGTAGTTGTAATAAAATCAGCAATTTCTTTAATGGAATCAATCGCATTTCCCATCGCAACGCCAAGGCCAGCGTATTCAATCATGTCACGGTCGTTTTCGTGGTCACCAAGGCACATCACTTCATCGCGTGTAAGGCCTAGTTTATCAGCTAGATGATGCACAGCTTTACCTTTGCTCGCTTCAGGATGAATCACTTCGAGATAGAAGCCGGCACTACGGAAAATGTTGTAGCGGCTCTTGAAGTCGTCAGAAAGGTTTGGAATTAATTCTTCTAACACTTCTGGCTCATCGACGAACATGATTTTGACGAATTCTTTATCGGTTGGAATGGCTTTGTATAATTGGTGCACAATTGGCATCCCAACAAGTTCACTCTCATGAACAGAGTATTTGCCGATGGTTTCTGTTGGAACGTAAATCGCTTCTTCGTCGATAGCGTGGTAATGCACATTGTATTTTGTAGCATAGTCATTCACACGTTCTAGGTCATCATGTGTCATTGAGAAGCGAACGAGTGCTTTCTTTGAACCTGTTTGTTGCACCAGAGTTCCGTTGTAAGTCACGACATAGTCATGGTCATTAACGAGGTCGAGTTCTTGAAGAAGACCTTCTACACCAGGATATGGGCGTCCTGTACAAAGAACCACATAGACTCCTTGCGCGCTTGCAGCATTTAAAGCAGCCTTTACGCGTGGTGTGATTTCGCGTTTTGAATTGAGTAGTGTGCCGTCGATATCGATGGCGATTAATTTGATAGCCATAGTTCCTCCTTGAATAGCGTTAAGTATTTTTTGAGCTGGATAAGTTGGACGTCTTTAAAATAAGAATCTGAGCAAAAATATAATGCTCATACATAAATCCATTACGTAAAACTTTCGGATTCTATAGTAGCAGCAATAGCGAAAATAATCGATGCGAATTACTAAAGCTTAGAAATTTATTTCTTAGCTTTAGTTTGAGGCTCGATAGGCAAGGAGACCATGGCTCCTGCCGGTATAGCTATTGTCGCTACTATGAAGATATCCGAAAGGATTGAAGTAATGGATATTGTAGAAAACATCTTATTTTTGCTCAGTAATTTTACTTCATCTGGTTTGAGAAGACGTCAAGTTGTGCAGCGATGTCTTGGAATTCTGCATAGTCGTCCATAAAGAGTTCATTTTGCATTTCGCCGCTCACCATTTCGCGTGGGAAGTAGAGGCGTTCATCACCACGTACTTTTCCGGAAATCGCTTCTACAATCGAGCTGACTTGAGAAAGCTCAACCATATTGCCGTTGCGTTCGACAAGCTCGATTTGCGTTCTTGGTTTAATCGAATCTGGACGATAGAAATCGTACGGTAAGTCGAAACTGTTGTTAATGGCAGTGTAGTACTCTGGGTCGAAGCCAACTTCTTCTACGATTTGTTTCATGCGTTCGATTTGAGCACCATCGTTTTTACGGTTAAATGGCACTGATTTGAACGGACGACGATTAATGAAACGATCCGACAAGTCGCTCAAGATGGCATCTTCTTCTAGTAACCAGTGAGAGAAGTAGGTGTTCAATACGCCGTCATCGAGACGTAAGTAGTCTTCCAATGTCCATGTTCCCTCGAAGAAAGGTTTCAAGAACGTTGCAGAGTGTCTTAATGGATTCAATTCAGAGTTGTAGCAAGCAGAAGCGCGTTTCAATAAATGATTTAACACGACTTCCATCCCGCGAGAAACTGGGTGGAAGTACACTTGCATATACATTTGATAACGACTCACGATGTAGTCTTCTACCGCGTGCATTCCTGAATACGTAAATGCAATGCCGCCTTTATACGGACGAATCACACGAAGAATACGAGTGAGGTCGAAAGTTCCGTAGTTCACCCCAGTGAAATAAGCGTCACGAAGCAAGTAGTCCATACGGTCCGCATCGATTTGACTCGAAATCAATTGCACCACTTGAGGGTTTGGATGTGTTTTTTGAATCACGCTAGCCACTTCTTGCGGGAAAGTAGGAGAGACTTTACGTAAAATCTGATTGACTTCCGTTTCCTCAGACAAAATGATGTCGATCGTGATTTGTTCATGGTTTGTATCAAAGATTTTCTCGAAAGTATGGGAGTATGGTCCATGCCCAATGTCATGCAAGAGGGCAGCACAGAGCACAACCAGACGATTGCTGTCGTCCCATAGTCCATCTCCTTCTTCTTTAGTCGCATAGTTACGCGCAAAGTTATCGCAAATACGACGGGCAATTTCATATACCCCAAGCGAGTGAGAGAATCGGGAGTGTTCCGCTGTATGGAAAGTATACATGGAAGCTCCGGTTTGTTTAATTCTGCGGAGTCGTTGTAATTCACGACTATTAATTAAATCGAGAATAATTGGATGTTGCACGTGGATATAATCGTGTACTGGGTCACGAAATACTTTTTCACGTTTAAATGCTTCAGTCATGCGATTAACGCCTTCTTTCGGTTAGATTGTGAATAATACTCATAAGCACCTTCAGTTTATGCTATTTTTGGTAGAAAAGCAAGAGGGTGACCCTTTTAAAAAGCTTTTATACCGCGATTTTTACCCTGTTATTGTCGTTTCACAAAACGCTCGAGTGCTTTTTGGAATTCTGGAGTGTGAATAAAGTCTGTTTCGTTTTCTTCCAGCGTGCATCCAAGTTTCGTTAAGGCTTGTAGAATGCGAACTTGAACGTCTTCAATCGTAAGGTCGCGTTCCAACGCGTCACTAATATTCCACATACTGTCGGCGTTGACTTGCGGGAAATGCCATTTCGTCTCTTCCCCTTGAAGAGCGTGATCATAGAAATCTCGAACAACAAGCCCCCGACGGTTTTGGTCTCCATAGACGCTTAAGTAAATCGAAACGCACACCACATCCTTTAAGCGGCGCTGCGCAATTCCAGCGATTTTACGATTTTGAATGCTAAGGTCATAGTCTCCTGGGCAGTAGGAGTCTGCGACTTCAAACGCTTGAATCCCACCAAGGGCTTCCGCTTCTGGGAAAGCGGCTTGAATGAGTTGTTGCATCCATTCATAGGCCTCATTAATCGTCGGCATTTGTTTGTTTTTAAAGAGAAGGCTGATGTTTAAGATGCCTTCGTTACTTACAACGGCCAGTCCACCTGCTTGGCGCACAATCGGTGTAAATCCGTTGGCGCGCAGTCTTTCTAGCCCTTGCTCCAGATAAGGCACCTTTGTATCGGTCATTCCAAGAATCACGATATCTTCGAGCGTCCAGAAGTGAACGAATGGCCCCGTTTCTTCTTTTGTGAGATGACGAATCAGCGTCTCATCGAGCGCGAATGGCGTCAGCATTTCTTCGAGGTTTTCAGTTTTTGGAATTTGAGTCGCAACTAATTGGATAGTTTGCTGTTGGATGGGTGATTGAGTCATACGATTCTCCTTTAGAGTTCTTCGTGTTTTATTATAACAAAACTTCGTGTGATGGTCGTGTTCAAGGCCGTTTTTAAGCCATTTCTTAGGAATTTATTAAGTAAAAGTCAAGAATCGTAAAAATTACTAGCAAAAATGATAGATTTTTAATACGATAAAGTAGAAAAAGAATGAAAAGAGGGAATACTCATGAAAATTTTAGTAGTAGATGATGATCGCGAAATCGTTGAATTATTGACGATTTACTTAAAGAACGAAAATTATGAAATTGTAAAAGCCTATGACGGGAAACAAGCTCTTGAAAAATTAAAAATGTATCCAGATATCGATATGATTATCTTGGACATTATGATGCCACGCTTAGACGGAATCTCAGTGGTACATGAAGTGCGTAAAGATAATGCACAATTGCCAATTCTATTATTAAGTGCGAAATCAACAGATATCGATAAAATCCAAGGGTTAACAAATGGTGCCGACGACTACGTTACAAAACCATTCAACCCACTTGAAGTCATCGCGCGTGTGAAATCATTATTACGCCGCTCAACGATTACTCAAGAAGGCTCAGCCAATGAAGAAATTACAATTGGTCCTTTAACGATTAAGAAAGAATCTCACCAAGTAACAACAACAGATGGCACTGAAATTCAATTAACGGTATTAGAATTCGGAATTCTATACTTACTAGCGAGCCATCCAAACCGCGTATTTAGCGCAGATGAAATCTTCGAAACGGTATGGCAACAAGAAAGTATCGTTTCAACGAAAACAGTAATGGTACACGTAAGCCACCTTCGCGACAAGATTGCCGAAGCGACTGGCGGAGAAAAAGTCATTGAAACAGTATGGGGAGTAGGCTACAAGATTGAAGACAAATAATAAAAAAGTTCTTCCATTTCGAAAAGTCAACAACGAACCGACACTCTTGACGCTCACTCCAAAGGAAATCAGTGAACTGGTGTTAGAAGGAATCGTGACACTGTGTATCGTGTTCCTCTTGTACTTAGGAATTCTTGTGATGGTCAACCAACTCATTAACGAGCCAGGTGTCATCTCTGTTGAGTTCTCTGCGCGTGAGGTGTTTCATATTGAACGAGAACAAGTGCTTTTCTATAAGGACATCTTCACGATTTCATCAGTCATTTTTGCAGTTGCGTTTACTTATTGGCGCTTGATGCGAAGATACCAACAAATGCAGCTAAACCATATTTTGGATGAATTGCATTTAATTGCGGAAGGACAGTATGACCGACGGATTCCATTCCGTTTATCAGGAGATATGGGTCAAGTCGTAAACTCGATTAACCGCTTGGTCGATTCGACCGTGAATGCGCTAGAGGATGAACGTGCGATTGAAAAATCGAAGGACGAATTGATTACAAATGTATCGCACGATATTCGTACACCGTTAACATCGATTCTTGGGTACCTTGGACTGATTGTCAATCAACCAAATGTCGAGAGTGCCGATGCAAAGCGTTATGCGGAAATCGCATATTCGAAGGCGGAACAAATGAAATTACTCGTGGACGACTTATTCGAATATACGACAACTCGTCCAAATGGAGCACCGCTTAGACTCAATGATATTCCCATCGTGAATTTCTTAGAGCAAGTAGCAGCGGACTTCGAACTCGAGGCACAAAAACGAAAAATGGTGATTGAAGTCTTGCCAAATAACCGTGATGTAGTGCTGGAACTCGATGCCGAGAAAATGGTGCGTGTGATTAATAATCTTTTATCGAATGCGATTAAATACGGCCACGAAGATTCTGTCATCACGATAGAAGTTTTAAAAAACGATGGTGTCATTACGATTGCCGTTCGAAATGCTGGAGATCCCATCTCGAAAGAAGTATTGGAACAACTTTTTGCACGTTTCTATCGCGCAGAAGCATCCCGTTCCAAAGAAACAGGCGGAACAGGACTGGGTCTTGCGATTGCCGAAAACATTGTACAGTCGCATGGTGGGATGATGTATGCCGAATCTGAAAACGGACAAACAAGCTTCTATGTATGCTTGCCGGAAGAAAATCAAGGTTCACTCAAACAATTTAAAGAAAAACTCAAATAACCAGTAGGAGGCAGAAATGCTTTCCTCTGGTTATTTTTATTCGCAAAAAGGCCCTAGAGTTGATACTATGAAAGAGACGTAATGGAGGGAAAACGATGAAATTAGCAACGTGGAACGTGAACGGAATTCGTTCGGTATTAAATAAAGGTGCTCTACAAGAGTATGTATTAGAAAGTAATCCAGATATTTTATGCCTACAAGAAACAAAGGCGCAACAAGAGCAAGTGGATCTCGGGATGGAGTTTAGCGAGTATGACGTGTATTTCAACTCGGCTGTGAAAAAAGGCTATTCTGGGACAGCCATCTTCACCAAAGTAAAACCATTATCGGTAACCTATGGCATCGGTATTGAAGAACATGACCAAGAGGGACGTGTGATTACAGTCGAATTCGAAAAATTCTACTTAGTAACCGTCTATACACCAAATGCCAAGCGCGACTTATCTCGTCTAGCCTACCGCCAAATATGGGAAGATGATTTCCTTGCATACATTAAGAAGTTAGAAGAGACAAAACCCGTCATTTTCTGTGGCGACTTGAACGTGGCACATAAGGAAATCGACTTGGCCAATCCAAAAACGAATATGATGAACGCTGGATTCACCAAAGAAGAACGTGCAAAATTCGACCAAGTTGTCGAAAGTGGCTTAGTGGATGCGTTCCGTTACTTACATCCTGACACAGTGGGGGCGTATAGCTGGTGGAGCTACATGGGTGGCGCTCGTGCACGAAATATCGGATGGAGAATTGACTATTTTGTCG
>ENA-OWLX01000805-OWLX01000805.1-metagenome-genome-assembly--contig:-NODE-805-length-11843-cov-16.779691_pt1 | contig 11843 bp, 10 predicted proteins | sample MGYA00245351_ERZ651106 | MGnify/ENA primary metagenome ERZ651106 (study PRJEB26857, sample SAMEA4031768) | metagenome | biome: human; feature: oral; material: saliva | place: Philippines | collected 2014... | reverse complement strand
GACGACTAGCGGTTGCCTAACCGCGACCAAAAGGTGATTGTTGAGAAGCAAAGCGACTTTGTTGAAGAACTTCATTTCTAAGAGCTCGACGCACCTCAGTCTGACTGACTGGTTTCTTAGATTTCGCCTCACGTTCAGCGTATTTTTTCTTGATGGCAGCAATATTATGCCCTTCAGAGATATAGTCCTTAATCTCAAGCAATCGATCCATGTCATTCAAGGAATACATCCGACGATTACCTTCGTTTCGATCAGGTTTTATCAACTCTTGATCTTCATAATAACGAATTTGACGCGCTGAAAGATCGGTCAACTTCATAACACTACCAATGGGGAAAACTGCCATATTACGACGAAATTCTTTTTCCTTCATGTGTACTTCCTCTTCTTTCTGTCTATTATAGTCTAAAAAAACTCAACCGTCAATTGTTTATGTCATATCTTATGACATTATTTTATTTTTTCTGTAAAAAGCCTCGTAAACGATCGATATCGTAATTGACTAGAATTGCCACAAAAACACCCATAAAAGTTTCAAATACACGAGCAAACACGTACAAAAAAGTCTCTCCGCTCGGAATTGATAAGGTAATAATCAGCATAGCTGCAACTCCACCAATGACCCCTGCCTTATTGTTCATGGCAACATTTGTCATAATGGTTAACATGGTACAAATAGGGACAACAAGGAGAGTTACCCAGAAAGAGCCATGAAAAAGATTGTTTAAGAGAAAGAAAATCAAGGCATAAAAACCACCGATACTATTTCCTAGAATACGAGATGTCCCAAAATGCACACTCTTATCAAAGTCCTCTCTCAAACTAAAAACCGCAGTCAAGGCTCCAATTTGAAGACCTTTCCAACCAAAAAAACCAAAAATCATAAGTACTAAAAAAACAGCGATTCCTGTTTTAAAGGTTCGCATTCCTAATTTAAACTTAGATTTGTCAAATTTATATTTTTTAAAATAACTCATAATCTCATCTTTCTTTTTTCCATTTTATCATAATTTTACTTTTTTGAGAAAGGGATTCATCAATTGAAGATAATTGGAAATAAAAAAGAAGGACCTTAGCCCTTCTCTTTTTATTATAATATTCTCTTTTAGAACAAATATATGAAAGCTAAAGTTACGAGACTTGCAAGTAAACCTATTCCCCAGAAAAAGAAGTCAACCTTCCACTCACTCCAAGCTTGACCTTTACCAGAAAATCCACCTAACTCAAAATGGTGGTGTACTGGTGTCATTCGGAAGATACGTTTCCCGCCACTCAACTTAAAGTAGCTAACTTGCATCATAACAGACGTGGTTTCAAAAACATATACTATTCCAATCAAGAGTAGTGTCCATTCTTGATTCAGCGCCATAGAAATTGCAGCTAACATCCCTCCAAGCGCAAGACTTCCCACATCTCCCATAAATACTTTTGCTGGTTTACGGTTAAAGACAAAGAAACCAAGAAGACCACCAATCATGGCTAAAATCACTAATAGGATATCGAACTGATTTTGCACATAAGCAATTACTCCGTAGGCAGATAGGCTAATCACTACTGAGATACTTGCCAAGCCATCAATTCCGTCAGTCAAATTAACAGCATTTGAAAAACCAACTAACCAGAAGAGGGCAAAAAGGATATAAAAGATATCTAGATGCAAAGGATAACCAAAAACATTTAAGATGTCCCCACCTCTTTCATAGAAGAAATAAAAGATAACTCCTCCGACCAACTGAAGCAAAAGCTTCTGTTTAGGATTGAGTCCCTCGTTGATTTTACGAAAAACCTTGAGGAAATCATCCAAGAAACCGACCAAACCATATAAGACCAGGATAAAGAGGATCATTCCGACATTATTGGTTAATTGATTGGTCACGAGAGCAAAGACCAGACTAACTAAAACTCCTGCTAGAAGAAAGACGATTCCTCCCATGGTTGGTGTCCCAGCTTTTGCTTGGTGTTGTTTGACATCCTCATGCATCTGTTGACCGGTAATCTGTGCTTTATGATAAAAACGAATAAAGGCTGGAATTCCTATGACTGTTAGAATAAAGGCAATCACTCCAGCAAAGATAGAAATAAGCATTCTAATCTCCTAATGTTATTTTTATTTTCTGTAAATCTTTTAAAGCTGTATTGGAACGAACACTTTGCTTTTTAACAGTTTGTCCTGAGCCTTCAAATTCTACTTCGATATTCAGCCATTTTGCAAAGGTTTCAACATTCTTCTTAGACCAACCATACAAATCAGGCATCTCTTCTACCTTATCAGAGAGTAGTAAGATTTGCTCATTAGCATCTAGATTGGTTCCTTCTGATACTGAACTTTCTTTGATTTTTGTCCCTGAACCGATAACAATCGGTTGAACAAGGTTGCGTCGCAATTCTTCTGCTAAATCTCCAGGGCTATAGTCTGTTGTCTCAGGCATCGCATAGTTGGTCGTAGTTGTTACCTGATCCAAACTCTTAGCAGTTGATTGAAGATTGAGAGATTCTTTCATCGCAGAAGCTCGTTCCAAGATAGGGTTTGCGAATTCTCCTAACTGAATTCCAGAATAATGTTCCGGTTGTTGAACTGTCACATAGAGGATGAAATCAGGATTTTCTGCGGGATGCATAGAAACAACTGAGAAGATATAGTTTGTTTCCCCTTTCAGGTATCCTCCATTTTTCTCATCTGCAATCTGGGCAGTTCCTGATTTCAAGGCTACATTATAGCCCGGAACATTGACCGTCCCTTTACCCGTACTGTGATTGTACATTGTACCATAGGTAGGGTCTGTCCCAACCATCACCATGTGATCTCGCGTCAAGCTTGCCGCTTCTTTAGAGACAGGATTTCCCACAACTTCTTTTTGTGATTTACGGACGGTTTGGTCATTTGGGTCATAGAGAGCGCTGATAAACTTGGGCTGCAACATCACACCATCATTAGCAATCGCCGTAAAGGCACGAAGCATCTGAATTTGTGTTACTGAAATCCCTTGACCAAAAGAACTCATGGCAATATTGACAATGTTATCCTCAGGGAGTTGTCCTGCATATTCATCAGTCATACCAAAACGAGTCGGAACTCCAAACTTGAAACGGTTGAGGTAGTCTAACCAAGTAGCATCTCCCATTTTTTGTTCTAAGAGGGTCATACCGATATTACTGGAGTGGGCAAATCCTTGTGAGAAGGTCATCATGCCACCACTTGTCAAGCCTTCATTAACATCCCAGTCCTTAATAGTAGCATCCGCCACCTTCAATTCACTACTGTTGAAATATTCTCCCCCAGGGAAGGTATTGTTATCAATAGCTGAAGCTAAAGTTATAACCTTCATGGTTGAACCCGGCTCATAGTTACTTTGATAGAGAATATTACGCCAAACGAAGTCCTCTGTGATCCCTTCTTTGGTATCAGCATCAAAGGTCGGTCTTTGAGTTGTAGCAAGAATTTCTCCTGTCTTGGCGCTGACCAAAGTTGCAGTCATATACTTCCCTTTTACTTTTTCTTGGAAGGCGTCCATTTGACTTTCCATGAAAGATTGTAAAGGACTAGATAGGGTTGTATAGACGTCTTTCCCGTTTACGATCTGTTGAGTAACTTGCTCAGTCCCTGGAACAATATTCCCTAGACGGTCTTTTTCATAGGTGATAATTCCATCTGTTCCTGCTAATAAGCTATTCAAGGAACTCTCAACACCAGATGTCCCAACAAGACTTTTTGAGCCATCCTCGTTTTCATGCAACTGCGCTAAACCGATGAAAGACGATGCAAATTTCCCATTTGGATAGCTTCGATTTGGGCTAGTTGTAAAATCGACTCCCTCAACCTTAGCTGTTTCCAAGTCTTTTTTGATAGACATCATATTGGCATAAGTAATACCATTTCCCTTGACACCGAAGGAAACCTGTTTCAGATTAGGTTGAGAAAGTTGTTCCTTGACGTAGGATTCATCCATATCTAGATACTTATGAAAGACTTCCGCAACTTTATTATACTGGGATTCCTCTACATAGAGAATTTTCCCATTTGCGGTTTTGTATTCCTTGTCGATAATCGCATAGACATTGTATGATGTCGCATCTTCTGCAATCGGTGTTCCATTACGGTCATAAATTGTCCCTCTTTTAGCAGGAACTGTTCGAGTTGTTTGATGGACTCTGTTTGCTTCTTTAACGAGGTCAACACCAAATTTTGAGCCTGTACCAATAATTACCGCAAAATTAACCAAAAAAACAGCAAACAGAAAGATGGCCAAAAGGCTCAGATTCTTCCCCACTAGTCTGCGGTTTTCCTCTGGAGTTTTACGATTTTTAATGGCAAAGCGTATAATTCTTTCTTTCCAGTTTTTCATTTACTACTCCGCCGCTCGGATATTTTCATTATTCAATTGCAAGTCTTGTGACTCTGCAATCCCGGTCAAACGTTCTGATCGGATCAATTCATTAACTTCTTGTTTCGCATCATCCAGCTCTGTCTTTTTCTCCTCAATCTGTGTATTGAGAGTCGTCAAATCCCTTTGGACCTGCAAAAGCTTAGTCTGCATATAAACAACACTGACTGCCAAGACAAGGGCTGTGATAGCAATTGAAAGGTAAAAGGCCTTTTCAACACGTGAAAATTTTTTAATACGAGCTTGTAGCAATTGGCTCGTTGTTCCTCTGTTTTCTACCATTATTTCCTCTTACTTGTGAATTTTTCTTGCCACTCGAAGCTTGGCTGAGTGGGAACGATTATTGGCTTCCAATTCTTCCTTGCTTGGTAAGATTGGTTTACGTGATACCAATTCCATCTTAGGTTTGAGATCATCTGGAATAAAAGGTAATCCTTTTGGAACCTCTACCGTCGAAGCTTCCTTAAATAGTTGCTTAGTCAAACGATCTTCCAGTGAATGAAAGGTAATCACTGATATTCTTCCATCCAAAGCTAGCATATCCATAGCTTGCTGAATAGACTCATCAGCTGCTCCCAACTCATCGTTAACCTCAATACGAATGGCCTGGAAAATCTGCTTGGCCGGATGACCCTTTTTCTTAAGTTCCTTTGCAGGCTTGGCAGACTTGATAATCTCTGCCAACTCCGTCGTGGTCTCAATCGGTTTCACTTGACGCGTCTGTTCAATTTTTCGCGCAATCTGTTTAGAAAACTTGTCTTCTCCATATTTGAAAAAGATTCGTACCAAATCATGGTAGTCGTAGTGATTAACTACTTCATAAGCGGTCAAACTAGCTTCTTGATTCATTCGCATATCTAGTGGCGCATCTTTTTTATAAGAAAAACCACGCTCACGTTGATCTAACTGCGGACTAGAGACCCCTAAGTCATAACAAATTCCATCAATCTCTGTCACGCCTAAGTCATTTAAGCGTTCCTTCAAATGACGGAAATTATCCTTGACAAAAGTGACCATTCCCTTTTCGATATAGGGCGCTAAACGCTTTTGCGCGTTGTCAATGGCGTTTTGATCTTGGTCAAAGGCATACAAATGCCCTTTCTCGCTTAATTTACTTAACAAATACTCGCTGTGGCCTGCCCCACCCAAGGTTGCATCAACGTAAATGCCATCAGGCTTCACATCTAGCATATCAATAGTCTCATGGAGCATGACTGTTACATGATGAAATTCTTTTGTCATATCTTATCTATTTTACCACAAATCTGACTAGCTTGCACCCACTAAAGCCAAAACATTCCACTGCTACTTTATTCCTTGTATTCAAGAGGTTTCTCAGCTACTTGAGCTATCGCTGAGTCTAGTTCTGGATTTAAGTGTTGATGAACTGCTTCTGCCACTGCTCTTGGTATACCAACTGCAACAATCTCGTCCACGCTAGCTTCCTTGATTTTTGTCAGAGATTTGAAATATTTCATCAAATTCTGCTTGCGTTTGGGGCCTAAGCCTTCAATTCCATCCAATTGAGAGGAGAAGGAATTTTTGGAGCGCAATTGGCGGTGGAAAGTGATGGCAAAGCGGTGCACCTCATCTTGAATGCGTTGGAGGAGGAAAAATTCCTGAGAATTCCGAGACAATTCCACCACTTCAAGAGGATCTCCAAAGAGCAGCTCATGCGTTTGGTGCTTGTCATTCTTTTGAAGCCCTGCGATAGGAATATCCAAACCCAGTTCCTCTTGGATCACTTGCTTAGCAATATTTACCTGGCCTTGTCCCCCATCAATGATGATTAAGTCAGGCGGTGTTAAACCTTCTCGTTGAACTCGACCATAACGTCTGCGAATGACTTCTCTCATACTGGCATAGTCATCTGGACCGACCACTGTCTTAATCTTGTACTTACGATAATCCTTCTTGCTAGGTTTTCCGTTGACAAAAACAACCATAGCAGAGACAGGACTGGTCCCCATAATATTGGAATTATCAAAAGATTCGATACGGACTGGGGTCGGAATTTGTAGAAGTCGACCAAGATTTTCAATAGCACCCTGGGTTTTCTCAACTGATTTTTCCAGCAGATTAAACTTCTGCTCCAGACTAACACGTGCATTTTTGATAGCCAGATTAACCAGTTGCTTTTTCTCACCACGTTGTGGCTTAATCACCTTTGTATCTACCAAGGCCTTAACCGCCTCTTCATCAATATCCTGAGGAATCAAAATTTCATTGGGAACCAGGTGAGATTTTTCTTGATAAAACTGTCCCACATAGGTCAAAAAATCCTCATCTGGATCATTGTAGTAAGGAAAGAGATTGACATCACGTTCAATCAATTTGCCCTGACGGACAAAGAAAACCTGAACACACATCCAGCCCTTATCCACATAGTAACCAAAGACATCACGGTTTTGGAGGTCCTTGGCCATGACCCTTTGTTTGGTCCGAAGAGTCCCAATAGCCTGGATCAGATCACGGTATTCGGCTGCACGCTCAAACTCCATATTCTGAGCTGCCGAAGCCATCTTATCCTTGAGGTCGTTAATGATTTTGTCATCCTGCCCCTTGAGAAAATCAGAAACTTCTTGGGACATCGCTTTAAAATAAGCTTCATCCTTGTGACAAATCGTGTGAGCCATACACTGGCCAATGTGGTAATAAAAACAGACCTTGGAAGGCGGATTGGTACACTTGCGAAAAGGAAAAATTCGATCCAATAACCGTTTGATTTCATTGGCTGCACCCACATCTGGATAGGGACCAAAATAAAGCCCACCGTCTTTTTTGACCTGACGGGTGATAATCAAGCGAGGATAGCGCTCATTTGTGATTTTGATGAAAGGATAGGATTTATCATCCTTGAGCATAATATTGTACTTGGGCTTATTTTCCTTTATCAGGTTAATTTCAAGGAGAAGAGCCTCAATATTAGACTCCGTCACAATGAACTCAAAATCCACAATCTCAGACACCAAGGCTTCTGTCTTAGTATCGTGACTTCCACGGAAGTAGGATCGAACCCGATTGCGTAGATTTTTGGCCTTTCCTACATAGATGATTGTGCCGTTTTTATCTTTGTGAATGTAGCAACCAGGGCTATTCGGCAAGAGCTCCAGTTTTGATTTGATCAAGTTATTCATAGTTCCATTATAGCAAAAAGCACCTCTCATTGCTCACATCAAGAAGCTCTATTTCCCGAATCTCCTGACTCATAGAGTTCTTGAACTTCTTTTACATCTTGAGCTTGGATACCATAATAAGACCCGGCCGGTTGCATGACTGAAACTTCATTGGTATGTTCTAAACCAATGGCATGTCCTAGCTCATGTTCTGCCGTGTGCAAGATACGATCATAGGTATAGCCATAATTTGGATTAGATAGATAATAATGATTCAAACGAACTGTTACAGTAGTGAATTGTTTCGTCAAAAGGTTTGTCTGACTCTCTGCTTCTCCGGCAACAGATGTAGAGCCATCATTCATTTCAGTAGCGAAAATATTGGCCTGGTCAGGATCTGTTACAAGTACAAATTTAAAAGCACCAGTCTGATTCCAGTTAGTAATAGCTTCAGCATAAGCCTTTTGAAAGGTTGTATCCATTTGAGGATCGATATAGATTGTCGCTTGCGCTTGGGGCCATTTTACTCCTGAACCTTGATGATGATCAGTCTGAGACAAACCTTGTAACTTACCAGTTTCTTGCCATTGTTCCCAGCCTGCTTGACCGACTTGAGCAATTTTACTGATTTGATTGAAGGCACCAGATAAATCTCCTGTCACATACCAGAGAATTCCAAAAGCGATGAGAATGAAGAGTATAAGTGTCCATACCAGGCGCCAAAACATCCGCAAAATTCCTAGTAACAATCGACATAAAACACGAATAATCCAGCCCATGATTTGCCCACCTTTCTAAAAAAATAAGAACCTATCTTTAAGCCATGAATTTCCATTCTAAAGATAGGTTCACTATTCTACTAAATCAAACTGAAAGAAAGCTAAAATTAAGACAAGCGTTCTTCTAAAACAAAATCGATTGGCAGGGTAGTCAAAAAACGTTCCAATTGTTTTTCCCAATAATACCACTCGTGGGTTCCTGCACTATGGGTGTAGGTCACATCAAAACCAAGTTTCTTGAGGTTTTTCACTGCTAGGTTATTGGCAGCATACAAGAAATCTTGCTCGCCACACCATACCCAGAGTCTGGTTTTCTTATCAGACTTTTTAGCCAGTGTTTCAAGTGAGTAAGGGCTATTCACCCAATCATTAACTTTTCCAAACACACCTCTCCAGTAAGCACGCGTTCCCAAATCTTGACTCTCAGGAGAAAACTCCTCGAAACTAAGTGCCCCAGAAAAGCTAGCTGCATGGGAGAAACGGTCAGTTGACAATGCTAACTTAAAGGAACCGTAGCCACCCATTGATAAACCAGCAATGAAGGTCTTTTCTCGTTTGTTGGTCATATTGGGGAAGAAGCGTTTGAGCACCTTAGGCAATTCTTCTGCTAGAGCTGTGTAGTAGTTATAGCCGTACTGAGTATCTGTATACCAGCCGTTACTTGTATTCGGCATGACAACAATCAGATTAGTCCCTCGCAACAAGCGCTCCACATTGGTTCGTTTGAGCCAGCTGTTGTGGTTCCCTGACATTCCGTGAAGGAGATAGAGAACGGGAATATCTGTACTGTTTGGCTCTGTCACCCGAGATGCATCAGGATAGAGAACATTTACTCCCCACTCCATATCTAAAACTTCTGAGTAATACTCAATCTTCATTACTGCCATAACTTGCTCCTTATTCGTTTGAGATAAGAAAAAGCCGAAACTCGACTTTCTCTCTTGCTATTGAATCCTTATTTTGCTTCCATGACTACTGGTAAAATGGCTGGACGACGTTTGGTTTGGTCAAAGAGGAACTTGGCCAAATGATCACGTACTTTACCTTTAAGATCAGCCCAGTCAAAGTCCTCACCTTGGAGATAGTCCTCAACTGTTTGGTTCACCAACTCTGTACTTTCGCGCAGAATATCTCGACTCTTCTTGAGGTAGACAAATCCACGTGTATGCACTCGAGCCTTGGCAATGATTTTCTTCTCGCGACGGTTAACAGTGATAGCCACAATGAAAATACCATCTTCTGACAAGACCTTACGGTCACGAAGAACGACATTCCCAACATCCCCAATAGCATTTCCGTCAATCAAGACATCTCCTGCAGCAACTGCACCAGATGGAACGAAGTCCCCATGTTCATAGGACATGGTTGTCCCTTTTTTGGGGATAAAAATACGTTCTGGCAACATACCAACAGCCATCGCGGCCTTTGCATGAGCGTCCAATTCACGGTATTCGCCTTGGATAGGGAAAAGATACTTAGGTTGCAAGAGGTTAATCATCAATTGCAAATCACGCGCATTTCCATGTCCTGATACACGCAAACTTTGAGTAATCGGTTTTACGATACCACCCGCTTGATAGACCATGTTTTCTACACGTGCCATGACAGCTTCTTTAGCGATTGATGGTGTTGTAACGATATAAACCAAGTCCCCATCTTTGATTTCAACATAGCGGTGACGACCGATTGACATTTTGCGGAGTCCATTAATCGGTTCACCCATACGACCAGTTTCCAGGATAATTAACTCATGATCCTCAAAACGAGACATGTCTTTTGGTTTGATCAAGAGACTTTCATTTGCTAGAGACAATTTCTTCAAGCGAATAGCTGTACGAACGATATTTTCAATGTCGAATCCAGTCAAAACAACGCGACGACCTGTATCTGCAGCAGCGTCAAAGACCTGCTGAATACGAGAAAGGTTACTTGCAACAGCAGCTACAATGATACGTCCATCCCAATCAGAAATGGTTTGCGTAATTTCATCGCCAACTTCACTTTCACTGGCCACTTGAATATTACTGTCTGCGTTTGCTGAATCACTTAGTAAAGCTAAAACTCCTTCACGACCGATTTCTGCCAAACGACCAAAGTCAGTCGCATAAGATTCGCTCGCCGTTTGGTCAAATTTGAAGTCTCCAGTATAGACGATACTTCCCTCAGATGTTTTTAAAACGACACCCAGACTTTCTGGGATAGAGTGAGTTGTGCGGAAGAAGGAAACCTCCGTACCTCCAAAGTCAATTTCTGTATTTTCATCGATCACATGGAAATCATCGAATTTCTTGACGCTATCATTTCCCTTTACAAAAAGCTTGGCAAGTTCGATGGTCAACTCTGAACCAAAGACAGGGACCTTAGCTTCTGATAGGAGATAAGGAAGAGCGCCAATTGCATCTGCATGCCCGTGCGTTAAAAAGACACCCGCAATACGGTCGCTATTTTCAAACAGATATTCCATATTTGGAATAACGACATCGACACCTAACTGCTCATTTTCCGGGTATTTTAAACCTGCGTCTAAAACAAAGATAGAGTCGTTAATTTCTGCGATGTACATGTTTTTTCCGTTTTCACGAACACCGCCTAAAGTTGTTAATTTAATATTGGTCATTTTCCCTCCGAAGTATTACTATAACGTGTTTGTAGAGCCTTCACAACTCTCTTTTTTTAAAAGTCCAATCTACTTTTATCCGAATCTTTTCCTCTCATTATACCATTTTTTTACTAATTTTCAAAATGAAGATAGGATTTCAACTGGAGAACATTCACTACTAATCACCGAATCGCTTTACTTTATTTTCTCTTTGCGCAATCTCTGTCCGCAGAGGATTCAAGACCTAACTTAACAAACAGCTACTCGGCTCAAGATCGTCATAGGGAATTTGCCCACAAAAAAAGATTGGCTCTATAATATTTGTAGTGGGTAAATCCCCTATGGATATTATGGAGGCTATTTTGTTGTAGAAAAAAAGTCCCATAAGACCTATAATGAAAAGCGACAAAACAACTCATTAGAAAGAATCATATGGAACAATTACATTTTATCACAAAATTACTCGACATTAAAGACCCAAATATCCAAATTATAGATATCATCAATAGGAATACCCACAAAGAAATCATCGCTAAACTCGATTATGAGGCCCCATCTTGCCCTGATTGTGGAAGTCTGATGAAGAAATATGACTTTCAAAAAACTTCTAAGATTCCTTACCTTGAAACGACTGGTATGCCTACTAGAATTCTCCTTAAAAAGCGTCGTTTTAAGTGCTATCATTGTTCGAAAATGATGGTCGCTGAGACTTCTATCGTCAAGAAAAATCACCAAATCCCTCGTATCATCAACCAAAAGATTGCTCAGAAGCTGGTTGAAAAGACTTCTATGACCGATATTGCCCATCAGCTGGCCATATCAACTTCAACTGTCATTCGAAAACTAAAAGAATTCAAATTCAAAACGGATTTATCCTACCTACCAACTCACATGTCCTGGGACGAGTACGCCTTTACAAAGGGAAAGATGAGCTTTATTGCACAAGATTTTGATAATCTCAATATCA
>ENA-OWLX01000802-OWLX01000802.1-metagenome-genome-assembly--contig:-NODE-802-length-11855-cov-12.952034_pt1 | contig 11855 bp, 9 predicted proteins | sample MGYA00245351_ERZ651106 | MGnify/ENA primary metagenome ERZ651106 (study PRJEB26857, sample SAMEA4031768) | metagenome | biome: human; feature: oral; material: saliva | place: Philippines | collected 2014... | reverse complement strand
AACATATACGTAAATGCATAAAAAATATAATAAAAGAATTACATAAATGTATTGACAAATTAAATCGTTTTAATTATAATAATTAGTGTTGAGATATAAGATTATGTTAATAGCAAACTTATGGAGGATTTATAGATGAAAAAACGCTCAAGTGGTATTTTAATGCATATTACATCATTACCAGGTGAATTTGGTATCGGTACTTTTGGTAAAAGTGCTTATGAATTTGTTGACTTTTTAGAAGAAACAGATCAAACATATTGGCAAATATTACCATTAACAACTACAAGTTATGGAGATTCACCATACCAAAGTTTTTCTGCAGTAGCTGGAAATTTAAATTTAATAGATTTTGAATTACTTAGTGAATCTGGATTATTAGAAAAAGGTGATTACGAAGGAGTAAACTTTGGTGATAATAAAGAAAAAGTAGATTATGAATTATTATTCAATGCAAGAAGACCTATTTTAGAAAAAGCGGTAGAAAATACAAAACAAAATAGCAGCATTTTAGAAGAAATAGAAAAATTTGAACAAGAAAATACAAGTTGGTTACCTGATTATGCAGAATATATGGCTATAAAAGAAAGTTTTGGATATCAAAGCCTTAATCACTGGGACGAAGATATAAAACGTGGTGAACAACAAGCTAGAGAAAGATATAGAGCAGAATTAAAAGATAGTATTAGATACTATACTGTAACTCAATACTTCTTCTTTAAACAATGGCTAGAACTTAAAAAATATGCAAATGAAAAAGGTATAAAAATAATAGGGGACATGCCAATTTATGTTAGTGGTGACAGTGTTGAAATGTGGACAATGCCAGAGCTATTTAAAATTGATGAAAGCAATGAACCTCTATATGTAGCAGGGTGTCCAGCTGATGACTTTAGTCCAACTGGTCAACTTTGGGGGAACCCAATTTATGATTGGAAAAAACATAAAGAGCAAAATTATTCTTGGTGGATTTATAGAGTACAAGAGAGTTTTAAAATTTATGATGTACTAAGAATAGATCACTTTAAAGGTTTTTCAGATTTTTGGCAAATCGATAGAGATGCGGAAGATGCTGTAAATGGTACATGGGAAGAAGGTCCTGGTATTGAATTGTTTGAAAAAATAAAAGAACAATTAGGTGACTTACCAATTATTGCAGAGAATCTTGGATTTATTGATGCGAAAGCAGAAAAATTATTAGATGATTCAGGATACCCAGGTATGAAAATACTTCAATTTGCGTTCCCTGATCACGATAGTTTAGATTTACCACATAATTACACAGCCAATAGTGTGGCTTACACAGGTACACATGATAATGATGTTGTGAATGGCTGGTATGAAAAACTAAGTGAAGATGAACAAAAATTAGTAGCTGAATATTTAAATCAGCGTGATGATGAAACTATTACACAAGCAATGATTCGTGGTATTCATTCATCAGTTAGTGATTATTCAATTGTAACAATGCAGGATTTATTAGATAAAGATGCAAATAGTAGAATGAATGTTCCTTCAACAGTAGGTGGAAACTGGGAATGGAGAATGCTTGCGGAAGATCTGACAGAAGAGAAGAAAGAATTTTTAAAAGATCTAACAAACAGATATGCGAGAGAAAGAGAGGATAATGATGAAATTTAGTAACTATGTATTAGAAAAAACAGGAAAAGAATTAAGTTCTTTAAATAATAAAGAAATCTATGTACAATTATTAAACTATGTTAAAGAAGAAGCTGATAAGAAGACATTAAATACTGATAAGAAAAAAGTTTATTATATCTCTGCTGAGTTTTTAATTGGTAAATTATTATCAAATAACTTAATAAATTTAGGGATTTATGAAGAAATTGAAAAAGAATTATCAGAAGCTAATAAACGTCTTAGTGAGGTAGAAGAAGAGGAGTTAGAACCATCATTAGGTAATGGAGGTCTAGGTCGACTAGCTTCATGTTTTATCGATTCAATTTCATCATTAGGAATTAATGGTGATGGAGTTGGATTAAACTATCATTGTGGATTATTTAGACAGGTATTTGTGAAAAATGAACAACATGCTGAACCAAACTTCTGGATTGAAGACTCTTCATGGTTAAGAGATACTGATATTAAATATACAGTTCCATTCAAAAACTTCAACCTAACATCTACACTAAAAAGAATAGATGTTCTAGGATATAAGAAAGATACAAAGAATTATCTAAACTTATTCGATATTGATTCAGTTGATAGTAATATTATTGAAGATGGAATTAGCTTTGATAAAACAGAAATAGAGAAGAACTTAACATTATTCTTATATCCAGATGATAGTGATAAAAATGGTGAGTTACTGCGTATTTACCAACAATACTTTATGGTATCTAATGCGGCACAATTAATTTTAGATGAAGCTATCGCAAAAGGAAGTAACGTTCATGATTTATATGAATATGCTTATGTTCAAATAAACGACACTCACCCAAGTATGGTAATTCCTGAATTAATCCGTTTATTAACTGAAAAACATGGAATTAGCTTTGAAGAAGCATATACTATTGTGCAAAAAATGACTGGTTATACAAATCACACAATTTTAGCAGAGGCTTTAGAAAAATGGCCAATAGAATATTTAGAAGAAGTAGTTCCGCACATTGTTAAAATTATTAAAAAACTTGATGCAGTTATTCGTGAAAAATATGAAGGTGAAGATATTCAAATCATTGATAAAGATGACAAAGTACACATGGCAAACATGGATATTCACTTCTCTAACAGTGTAAATGGAGTAGCATACTTACATACTGAAATTCTCAAAAACTCTGAGTTAAAACATTTCTATGAGTTATATCCAGAAAAATTCAATAACAAAACAAATGGTATTACTTTTAGACGTTGGTTAGAGTTCTCTAATAGACCGTTAGCAGCTTATTTAAAAGAACTAATTGGTGATGAGTACTTAACAGATGCAACAAAATTAGAAAAACTATTAGCATTTGTTGATAGTAAAGAAGTAGCAGCCAAACTAGAAGAAATCAAACATGAAAATAAACTAGTTCTTAAAGAATATCTAAAAGAAACTCAAGGAATTGAATTAGATGAGAATAGTATTATTGATACACAAATCAAGAGATTCCATGAGTATAAACGTCAACAAATGAACGCTTTATATGTAATTAAAAAGTATTTAGATATTAAAAATGGTAAATTACCAGAAAGAAAAATTACTGTATTCTTTGGTGGTAAAGCAGCACCAGCTTATATTATAGCTCAAGATATTATCCACTTAATTCTTTGTTTATCAGAATTAATCAATAATGATCCAGAAGTAAACAAATACTTAAATGTATTCCTAGTTGAAAACTATAATGTAAGTGTTGCAGAAAAATTAATTCCAGCAACTGATATTAGTGAACAAATTTCATTAGCATCTAAAGAAGCTAGTGGAACTGGTAATATGAAATTTATGTTAAATGGAGCACTAACATTGGGAACTCTAGATGGAGCAAATGTTGAAATCGATGAGTTAGTCGGACGTGAAAATATCTATATCTTTGGTAAAGAAAGTGATGAAATTATTAAACTTTATGAAACTAGTGGTTATGTATCTAAAGATTACTACAAAAAACCTGGTGTAAAAGAAGTAGTTGATTTTATCGTTTCTGATGACTTAGTAAAACTAGGAAATAAAGAAAGATTAGAAAGACTATATAACGAGTTATTAAATAAAGATTGGTTTATGACTCTAATTGATTTTGAAGAATATTACGCTAAGAAAGAAGAAATGTTAGCAGACTATGAAAATCGTGAATTATGGCTTAAAAAAGTAATTGTTAATATTGCTAAAGCCGGATTCTTCTCATCTGACCGCACAATAGATCAATATAACAAAGAAATTTGGAATAAATAACTATATGAAAGAGGGAAAGAATATGAAACTATTAACGATTAACGTTCATAGTTGGTTAGAAAATAATCAGCTTGAAAAACTTGATATCTTAGCAAAAACTATCGTAGAAAAAAAATATGATGTTATCGCAATGCAAGAAGTTAATCAGCTGATTAATAGTGAAAATGTTTATTCAAACATAAAAAAAGATAACTTTGGAAAGATGTTATTAGATAAAATAAATAGTTATGGGGAAAGCGGCTATAGTTATTACTGGACCTATTCTCATATTGGTTTTGACAAATATGAGGAAGGTCTAGCAATACTAGCGAAGGGTAAAGTGTGTGATGTAGAGGATTTCTACTGTACATCACACCAAGATATCCACTCTATATCTTCAAGAAAAATATTAAAGGTAACGTTGCAAATAAATAATCAAACAATAGAATTTTATAGTTGCCATATGAATCTACCTACTTGTGAAGATGAAAATATTAGAGAAAATCTTTATAATTTAGTTAACCATACAGATGACTCTAATTTAAAAATCTTTATGGGTGATTTTAATACAGATTATTTTAATCAAAAAGAAGATTACAACATGATTATAGAAATGGGACTCTTTGATACTTATGAGATGGCTCAGAAAAAAGATGATGGTGTAACAGTATATAAAAACATTAGTGGTTGGGAAGATTCAATGAACAAGAAAAAGCTAGATTATATATTTAGTAATCGTGAACTTAATGTTACGGAAAGTAGTGTTATTTTTAATAATACTAATTATCCAATAATATCAGATCACAATGGTTTAGAAGTAACAATAGCAGAAAAATAAAAATAAAAAGGAGGATAATGTTATGTTACAAAAGATTCAACGTTTTGGAGGAGCTATGCTAATGCCATCGATAATCTTCGCATTCTTTGGATTAGTAGTAGGTTTAACTTCAATATTTAAAAACCCTAACTTAGTAGGGAGCATCGCGACAGAAGGTACTTTATGGTATAATTTCTGGTTCGTAGTAGAGCAAGGAGGATGGACAATCTTCAATCAAATGCCAGTAGTATTCGCACTTGGTATTCCGATTGGTCTTGCTAAAAAAGCAAATGGTCGTGCAGCACTTGAAGCATTCTTAATTTACATGGCGTTTAACTACTTCATCAATGGATTCTTAACAGTATTCCCATCTTTCGGAGTAGACGTAACACCAGCTTTAAAATTACCAACAGGTTTAACTAGAATTGCAGGAGTAATTACATTAGATACTTCAATTATCGGTTCTATTTTTATTGCATCAATTGCAGTATGGATTCATAATAAATACTTTGATAAAAAACTTCCTGACTTATTAGGAATTTTCCAAGGTACAACATTCGTTATTATTATTGGTTTCTTATTAATGATTCCTATGGCATACTTAACAGCATTATTATGGCCTAAAGTTCAATTAGGTATCGTTGCTTTACAAGGATTCTTAAAAACATCAGGTGTAATTGGAGTATTTTCATATACTTTCCTAGAAAGAATTCTTATTCCTACTGGATTACACCATTTTATCTATGGACCGTTTATGTTTGGACCAGCAGTAGTAGAAAATGGAATTACAGCTTACTGGGTACAACACATTCAAGAGTTCTCTCAAAGCTCAACTCCATTAAAAGAGTTATTCCCTCAAGGTGGATTCTCATTACACGGTAACTCAAAAGTATTTGGTTTACCAGCAGCTGCATTAGCTATGTATGTAACAGCTAAAGATTCTAAGAAAAAAGTTGTAGCAGGTCTATTAATTCCAGCTGCATTAACAGGTTTCTTAACTGGTATTACTGAACCAATCGAGTTTACATTCTTATTTGCAGCGCCAGCATTATTCGCTATGCATGCATTCTTAGGAGCTGCTATGTCAGCAACTATGTATGGATTTGGAGTAGTAGGTAACTTCGGAAGTGGATTAATCGACTTCTTAGCACTTAACTGGATTCCAATGTTCAAAAACCATTCATCACAAATGTTTGTTCAAATAGCAGTAGGTTTAACATTCTCAGTAATTTACTTCTTCGTATTTAGATTTATGATTCTGAAATTCAATTTAAATACACCAGGTCGTGAGGATGACGATGCTGAAACAAAACTATATTCTAAACAAGAATACCGTGAAAGAGGAAAAGAAAATGCTGAAGCTAAACCAGAAGTTAGAGATGATTCTGCAACACATGATGACCAAGCAGTAATTATTCTTGAAGGTTTAGGTGGAAAAGACAACATCGTTGATGTTACTAACTGTGTAACAAGATTACGTGTTAACGTTAAAGATGAAAGTCTAGTTAAAGATGATAACTTCTTGAAAAAATCAGGGGCTCTTGGTGTAGCTCGTAATGGTAAAGCTATTCAAGTTATTATCGGATTCTCAGTAGGTCAAGTAAGAGAATCATTTGAAAAATTATTAAAATAATATAAAAAGAGCGAGTTGATATTTTCAACTCGCTCTTTTATGATTAGTATATTAGAACGCTGGAGTAGCATGTCCTTTTAGTTTTTCGTTGATGAAGTTTTTAACTTTCTCACTAGCTAAAGCTTTTTTAACGGCTTTTACAGCATCGCTGTCTTTATTATCTTCTCTTGCTACTAAACTTACTGCAAATGTAGAATCATTTTGATCTTCAACTATGATACCATCTTTTAATGGAGTAAGTCCTAGTTTGGCAATGTAAGTAGGATAGTTAAATACTAAGTCTTTTTCATTATAAGCTTCGTTAAGGTTTAATAACGCAACTTCAGTAAATTTAAGATTTTTAGGATTTTCTTTAATATCTGCTGTTGTTACAGTATAACTATTAGGATCTTTAAGTGTGATTACTTTATTTTTATCTAATAAACGTAAAGCACGAGCTAGGTTAGTTGGGTCAGATGGAATAGCTACGTCTGCACCATCTTTAAGCTCTTTAATGTCTTTAATATTTTTAGAATAAAAAGCTACTGTAGCGTTATAAATAGGTTGAACAGCTACTAAGTTAGCACCATTTTTTTGATTAAATTGTTCCATAAATGGTTTGTGTTGGAAGAAGTTAGCATCAACTTCTTTGTTATTTAATGCAACATTAGCTTGAACGTTATCAGAAACTTTAACGATTTCAAGATTATATCCTTCATTTTTAAGATCATCTTTGATCATTTCTAACATATCTGTCATTGGGGCAGTATGTGAAGCTACTTTAACAGTAACATTTTCTTTTTTCTCACTTTTTGTATCTGATTTACTAGAACAAGCAGTAAGAACAAGTACAAGTGCTAATAAGCTTGTAAAAATTGAAATTAGTTTTTTCATTATTATTTCTCCTTTTTATTTATATAATTTTTTGCCAATCCATAACCAATGGACTGAATAATGAAAACATAGATAACAAATATAATAACTACAAGATACATAAGATTGTAGTCATATTCTTGATAGCCGTATCTATAGGCAAATTCACCTAATCCTCCTGCACCGATAACACCCATTACAGTTGAATAAGATAGTAAACTTATTGTTACAGATGTGAATGACAAGATTAGATCGCTTTTTATAGATGGTATTAGGAAGTAACGAATTATTTGTAATTTAGTTGCCCCCATACTTATAGCTCTATCAATTATTTTTTTAGGAACATTAAGTAGAGCTTGTTCAACAAAACGTGAATATATACTTATAGAAACTAATGCTAATGGTAAAGTCGCAGCTAAGTTACCGAATGCAGTTTTAAATAAAAATCTATTTACTGGTATTAATATAAATATAAATATTAAAAAAGGTACACTGCGTAAAGCATTAAGTAATATACTAAGTATTTGATAAATAAACTTATTTTTTAATAAATAATCTTTTTCTAATGAAAATAAAAGTATTCCCAATGGTAGAGAAAAAACAAGACATACTAACATTGAGACTGCCATCATAAAGTTAGTTTCCCAAAATGCTTTTATAATCCCATCAGAGTTTTTAATTAATAAATCAATCATTTAGCAAAAACTCCTTTACATAATTATAGTAGTTTTCATCATAGTCTTTTTCATTATCTTTTTTAGGTACAACAACATCTTTTATAGTAGAGTCATCAATTATAATAACTTTATCACAAAAGTTTTTTAATAATGATAAACTATGTGAAATCATTAATATAGAAATATTAGTAGTCTCGCGAAGTTTATTTAATAGGTAAAAAATTTCTTTTTCACTATTAGTATCAAGAGCAGAACTTATCTCATCACATAATAAAATTTCAGGTTCTTGAAGTAGAGCCATAGCTATAGCAACTTTTTGTTGTTCACCACCACTAAGACTTCCACAAAGACTGTTTTTAAGCCTAGTAATATTCATAAACTCCAATATCTCATCTATTTTTTTATTATTTACATTAACATTGTTTAATTTATAAACAAGACTAAGATGATAATAGACACTTTTATTATCTAGAAGATTAGAGTTTTGAAATATGTATGCTAAGTTTTTTCTTGTACTTCTAAGTTCTTTATTTGTCATTGATTTTAAAGATTTTCCTTTATAGAGGATATCTCCACTATCAAAACTAACAATTCCATTAATCATTTTTAAAATTGTACTTTTTCCGGTACCATTTCTTCCAATTATTCCAATAACTTCTTGTTTGTTTATATCAAAAGAAATATTATTTAATTTAAAATTAGCGTTTTTATATTGTTTAGATACGTTTTTTAATTGAACTAGCATAATTACCTCCAAAAAAAATATATCACTTTTAGAAAATGATTTCAAGATAAATGCTTATATTGTCTCAGTGTTTTTTAAAAATGCCCCCAATTAAATAAAGCAGGTAAATCAATACTTTTCGAAACTGTACTATACTTCTACAAGATTCAGGATAACACAGATAACAAATAGTGTAAAATTTATTTAATTTTAGTAAAATTACTCCTATTTCGACTTTATTTATTTTAAAGGATAGTTTATAATTAGATATGGTTGTAAATATAATGATAGAAGTGAAAAAGGGGGCTATAATTTTTTATGAAAAAATTGACTATAGTGGATATAGCCAGAATGGCAGGAGTAGGGACTACTACTGTTTCAAGATATTTTAATGGTGGAAACTTAAAAAAAGATACAAAAGAAAAAATTAAAGAAGTTGTAGACAAATATAACTATACACCAAATACTTTTGCTAAGGCATTAAAAAGTACAGATAGTAAAATAATTGGTGTAATTGTTCCATGTTTACACTCATATGTTAGTTCTAATACTCTAAAATATATTGATGAAAATTTGAAGAAAAATAATTATGAAACATTAATTATGAATGCAAATTTTGATGAAGAAAAACAGCTTGAATATATTAGGAAACTTGCTCGTATGAATGTTGATGGAATAATTCTATTACCAACAACTATGAGTAAAAGCTATGAAGATACTATAAAATCTATTGATGTACCTGTAGTGCTTTTAGGACAAGAAGGAGAATATACGTATAGTGTAGAATACAATGACTTTAACGCAGCAAGAGACTTAACAAATTTTGTTTTAGCTAATGGTCATAGAAAAATAGCATATATGGGAGTAGGAGAAGAAGATATAGCAGTAGGATATTATAGAAAACTAGGAGTAATGCGCACTCTTGAAAAATATAATTTAGATTCTAAAGATATATTTATAACAAACTTTGGTTTAGAAAATAGTTATAGACTTGTCAATAAGAATATAGATAGAATTAGAGAGAATACATGTTTAATATGTGCTACAGATAATCTAGCTTACGGTGCTATAAAAGCTCTTGAAGAACATGGTTTAAGTGTAGGAGATAATTTTTCTGTCGCAGCATTTGGTGATTATGCATCTTCATCGCTATTAAAATCTCCATTAACAACTATTAAATTTGATTTAGAAGATGCGGCTAAAAAAACAGTAGATATGTTATTAAAGGTTATAAAAGAAGAAGAAACTGAAATGAAAATACTAATAGGCTATGATCTAAAAACAAGAAAGAGTGTAGTAGATCTTAATAATTATAATAGAAAGTAGAGAAACTATGACAAAAATAAAAGCAATATTTTTCGACATTGATGGAACTATTAGAAGTTTTAAAACTAAGACAATTCCAGATAATACAAAGGAGACTTTAAAAAAATTAAGAGAAAAAGGAATAAAAATTTTTGTGGCAACAGGTCGTGCACCGTTTCATACAAAATTTTTAGATGACTTACTTGATTTCAAATTTGATGGATATATCACAATAAATGGACAGTACTGTTATTTAAATACAGGAGAGGTCTTAAACGATAAAGTTCTATCAAAAGAAGACATAAAGCAAACTTTACCATATTTTCAAAAACATAATATAGCTTGTGATTTTGCATTATTAGATGTAGCATTTTTAAATTTAAAAAATGAAAGGGTCCAATGGTTGGAAGATGAGTTAGGAGATCCAACTAGATTTGTTGTTGTAGAAGATGCATATGAAAGAGCATTAAACGAAAAAGTCTATCAACTTAATGTTTTTGTATCTGAAGAGGAAGAAGGAGACTTTATGCAACTTATGCCTAATTCAAAAACTGCTCGTTGGACAAGCCATTTTACGGATATAATACCAAAGGATGGCGGAAAAAATAAAGGAATTGATGCAATTATCAATCATTTTGGAATTAAACTAGAAGAAACTATGGCTTTTGGTGATGGTGGTAATGATATAGATATGTTAAAACATGCTGGAATAGGTATTGCCATGGAAAATGCTAGAGATGATGTAAAAGAAATTGCAGATTTCATTACAACTAGTGTAGATGATGATGGAATTACTAATGCTTTAAAACATTATGATGTATTTTAAAAACACATAAGGAACAGATTCGTTCCTTATGTGTTTTTTTTTTAATCTCCAAATTTTTTAATAAACTCTTCAACACTTTCTTTATACATAATTACAGTAAGTCTATCATTGGCCTCTAGTTTAGTTGATCCTTTTGGGACTATTTCACGACCTGAACGCTCAATATTAGAAATCAATATTCCTTTAGTCCACGGTACCTCACTAATAGTTTTTCCAATTAGATTACTATCATTTGATATATTTGTAATTATTTCAACTTCCATTTCTAACTCATTGTCTTTAAGCTTATTGCTTGTAAGTATACGATCTAATAGGTACTCATATACAGGTTTTGTTCCTAATATATTTGCTGTGAAATAAGCTAATAGACAACATAATGCGATAGGAAGGAAGTAATTTAGTTTTTGAGTCATCTCAAATAATAGAATAATAGAAGTAATTGGGCTTCGTACTATTGCTGTTAAGTATCCTGACATTGATAATATAATAAATAACGCGGCGTATTTATTATCAAAAAAGTTGCTAAATAAAGCTCCTAATACTGCACCTTGTATTAGTATAGGTAGGAAAATACCTCCTGCAACCCCTGAGGTAAATGACACTAATGAGAATAGTGTTTTAACAAAGTATAGGGTTAATAGAAATGCTATACTGAATTTATTTTCGATAAGAATTTCTACTAAACTATGGCCACTTCCTAGTACTATTGGATAAACTATAAATAAAATAAATGAAATTAAAAATGCAACCTGAGGTCTGAACACTATATTTAGATTTAGTTTTTCATAAATTTTGAATAAAACTTTAATAGTAGTATTATAAAATGTACCAAAAATTCCAAGAAGAATACCTAATATAACAACAGCAGGATATATTTCTGGACCGACATAATCTATACTAGGGAAATTAAATATTGGCTTTAAACTAAAAATATATTGCCCAATAATGTTTGCTACAACTGCAGCGCTGAAGCAACAAATAATAATCTTCTTAGTAACATTTTTATGAACTTCTTCAATTGAGAATAAAACCCCAGCAAGTGGTGCTCCAAATGCTATAGAAAGACCAGCACTAGCTCCACATGTTATTAAATATTTCTCTTCGACTGGATTTCTTTTTAGTACCCTTGAAACTAGTTTACCACTCATGGCTCCTA
>ENA-OWLX01000799-OWLX01000799.1-metagenome-genome-assembly--contig:-NODE-799-length-11868-cov-26.946330_pt1 | contig 11868 bp, 9 predicted proteins | sample MGYA00245351_ERZ651106 | MGnify/ENA primary metagenome ERZ651106 (study PRJEB26857, sample SAMEA4031768) | metagenome | biome: human; feature: oral; material: saliva | place: Philippines | collected 2014... | reverse complement strand
CTCAAATATTTTTCTAATTTCTTTTTCATTTTCGTTTTTCCTAAACATCTTCTATTGGCTATTAACGATTCATATTGTTCTTTTTCTTCTATTGTTAAATTCTCCTTAAATCGTTTTAAAGAATCTCTTAATACTACGAGTTCATCTAAGTATATTTTTCTTGATGAAATTCTGTGGCTTATTTCTCCAATTTCAACATACGGCATTCTATTGATTTTTCGTTTATCACTTTCCTGTTGTCTTAACTTATCTTTAATATGATTTCTGAATTTTGTTTTGAAATACTTATATAGTAATTCTTCATTTGCTTCTATTTCAGGATTTTTCTGATAAAGCTCAAAGAGTGTTAGTTGACCTTCTTGTTCCCAATCATCTTTTTCCCACAGCTGAATATAGTATTCTTTTTCACATTTTCGAACAATAAATTTTACTTTTTGATACATCTTGTTAAATTCCATAAGCTCTCCTTTACTTTTATATATGTATTTTATAAAAGTAAAAAAGGTTTTAGGAGTTTTTTTCTATTCTGCTCGTTTTTTAAACTATTCGGTCATTATTTTTAACTATACTGACCGAATGCACAAAAAAACTGCCACTAAGTGACAGTTTATCGATAGTCCGTACGGGATTCGAACCCGTGTTACCGCCGTGAAAAGGCGGTGTCTTAACCCCTTGACCAACGGACCATTTTTACAACATATTCTATTATACAGAATAAATTTTTCCTGTCAATACTTTTTTTAAAAAAAAAGAAGGAAAAAATTCCTTCTTTTGATTAGTTGTTTTCTTCTAATTTTGATTTAATTTCATCATATGATAAAGGTTTTGCTTCTTCTTCCAATTCATGCTCTGAATTTTCAGGCATTTTTCCTGTTTCATATAATGATTTAATTTGAACACTATCCAAGGTTTCATATTTTAATAGAGCTTCAGCAATCAGTTTATGTGTTTCTCTATTACCTTGAATAATTTCTGCAGCTTTGTTACGTGCTTCATTCAAGAGACCACGGACTTCTTCGTCGATTTCGTAAGCAGTCCGTTCTGAAATCATTTTTTGTGGGCTTTGAGCTCCGAACATGGCATGATTTCCTTCGTATTGAACAGGTCCAAGTTTTTCACTCATTCCATATTCTGTCACCATTGCACGTGCCATTTGAGTGGCTTGTTCAAAATCATTTGAAGCACCTGTTGTTTGTGAATTAAAAATAATTTCTTCTGCAACACGTCCTCCCATGAGACCAGCTAATTGTTCTTTCATATCTTCTTTAGAAAGTAACATTTGATCTTCTTTTGGAAGGGCAATCATGTAACCGCCTGCGCGACCACGTGGAACAATAGTAACTTTATGAACCACTCGGGCATTTGATAAAACCAGACCAACAATCGTATGACCCGCTTCATGATAAGCAACCATTTCACGTTCTTTTTGTGAAATCGTCCGTTCTTTCTTAGATGGTCCTGCAATAACACGATCTTCTGCTTCATCGATATCAGCAGCATCAATCACTTTTTTATTTCGACGAGCTGCAACCAAGGCTGCCTCATTCAAAACATTTTCAAGATCAGCACCGACAAATCCTGGCGTCTGTTGTGCAACCAATTTCAAATCCACATCTTGAGCGAGCGGTTTGTTCTTAGCGTGAACTCGAAGAATCGCTTCACGACCTTTCACATCTGGACGCCCAACCAATACCTTCCGGTCGAAACGCCCCGGTCGAAGAAGGGCTGGATCTAGAACATCGGAACGGTTGGTCGCTGCAATCACGATGATACCTTCGTTTCCTTCAAAACCATCCATCTCAATCAAGAGCTGATTGAGGGTTTGTTCACGCTCATCATTTCCTCCGCCAAGACCAACTCCCCGTTGACGTCCAACAGCATCAATCTCATCGATAAAGATAATGGCTGGTGCTGCTTTTTTAGCATCTTCAAATAGAGAACGAACGCGGCTTGCACCGACACCGACAAACATTTCAACAAAGTCAGAACCCGAAATACTAAAGAAAGGTACTCCAGCTTCACCTGCTACTGCTTTTGCTAGAAGGGTCTTACCAGTCCCTGGAGGGCCTTCAAGAAGTACTCCTGCTGGGATACGGGCACCCAATTTTGTAAAGCGTTTTGGATCTTTTAAGAATTCAACTACTTCAACGAGTTCTTGTTTTTCTTCTTCAGCCCCGGCAACATCTGAAAAACGAACCTTGATATCTTCTTTATTGGTAGCACGCGCTTTGTTACGACCAAAGTTCATGGCACCACGGGCGCCACCACCACCGCTTTGGTTCATCATGGAGAAGAAGAAGAACATAACAATCACAAAGGGGACGATTGAAGTCAGAATAGTAATCCACATTCCACTTGAGCTTTCCCGTTTAAAGGTGATGTCAGCATTATGTTCCGATGCTAAGTTTTGTAATTCTTGAACAGTCAAATCAGACGGTAAGATCACACTAGTGAAGCGAGTCACCTTACTTGGACTTGGAGTAAAAAACTGAACCCCTGTATCATCCTCACTGGTTTTTGCTTTGTTATAGGTACCGGAAATTTCAATGACACTACCGTTTGGCTGGTAACTAATTTCCTTGACATTGTCTGATTTAATCTCTTTTACCAATTCTGTATAATTGATTTGCTGACTTTGTCCGATACTGTTTCCTGCAAAGAAATACTGAAAACCAGTAACAGCAGCCACTATAATCAATAAGTATAGAAAAGGATTTCGAACAAAACCGTTGTTTTTTCTGTTATTCATCTATTCTCCTCTATTTTGAGTACACTTCTTCTTTTAATACACCAACATATGGTAAGTTACGATAATTTTCATCATAGTCTAAACCATATCCGACAACAAACTCATTTGGAATCGTAAAGCAGGTATAATCTGCTTCGATCTCAACCAAACGTCCTTCAGGTTTATCCAATAATGTCGCAATCTTCACAGATGCTGCATTTCGTTCTTCAAAGAGTTCTTTTAGACTCTTGAGTGTTTTACCTGTATCAATAATATCTTCCACAAATAAAATATCTCTACCTGTAATATCCTGATCAATATCCTTGATAATATTAATGATACCTGAGCTTGCTGTACCACCATGATAACTTGACACCAACATAAAATCTAATTCAATATGAGTATCAACATGGTTGATCAATTCTGCCATAAACGGAACAGAACCCTTCAAAATCCCAACGAAAATAGGATTTTTTCCTTGATAATCTTTTGTTAGGGTTTCACCCAATTTTTTAGCTGCTTCTACAATTTCATCATGTGAAACCAACACTTTTTTTATATCTTTTTCTAACATGTCGTTACCTATCTATTTTTTGAATATAAAGTCTATCTTTTATTATAGCATTTTTTGAGGGCTTACTCAAATCACTCGTTACCAATCCTATTACAGAAAGTATGTTATGATTCTGTTCTATAATGAGAGCTTCCTGTCGAATAGAAATTGGAATCTTATGGTTGATAAACCACCGTCTTAATTTTTGATGGTGGCCATTTACAATCAACTGATCGCCATCCCTCCTTCTTCTAATCAGAATGGGAGTTTCTCGTGAAACAGAAAGAATTTCTACATTTTTTCCTTCTAATGGTTGGCCAAAAGATAGTTTATAGTTTGCAATCTCAAAGATATTCCCAAATTCTAACAAAAATGGGAAGACTTGGTCATCCGACTTTTGACTGATTTTTCGTATTTCAAAGAAATCATATTCTTGATCTAGCTCATAATTTGATTTTAAATAATGAATGCAATTTCTTTTCTTTCTTAGTAAATCTAATAATTCTTGAAACTGGAACCTACCAAGTTGCAAATCTGGAAATTGTGCCAAATACTCTTCCAATAAGAAGGATTGTACAGAATGAGAATACGTTCTAAAAGAAGCTAAATCTTGAATAGTTAACTCGCTCGTTAATTCTTTCAGTGCTTGGTGCCAATGGTTCACTTCCTCTGCTAAATAGCGAAGACTAGCTTGTATTTGAGGATTTTCTTTTTCAAATTCTGGAAGGTATTGATGACGTACACGATTGCGAAAATAATCCTGTGAGTGATTGCTACTGTCTTCAAAATGAGGAATTTCCATCAGTTCATTTTTTGTAAAAGCTAATAAAGGACGAATTAACTCACCCTTCCCAAATGGTTGGCGTACAGGTATACCACTTAAGTGACGTAATTTAGTTCCTCGTATCAAGCGCATGAAAGTTGTTTCAGCTTGATCATTGGCGTGATGACCTGTCACTAAAGCGGTGCAATTCTCTTTATCCATGATCTGTCTAAAAAAATCATAGCGAAAGGTGCGAGCTTTCACTTCTGTAAAAGTTCCTGAATAGTGAGCGACATGAATACGTGTCTTGCGCCTGTTAGCTAATGTTCGAAGTTCACTTTCCTCCAAATCCGATTCAGGTCTTTGTCCATGATTAACATGAGCGAGCACCAATTGAATCCCCAATCGTTCTTTGTTCTTCTCCAAAAGTTCATACAGATTCATGGAATCTAATCCACCAGATATGGCAACTAAAATACGGCGATGGGAAGTAAATAGATCTTGTTTTTCACAAAACTCTAAAAATCGCTTTTCCATTATTTCAATACCTCATAGATGTCTTTTGAAATTTTGGAAATCGTATCATAATCCGAATAATCTGTAAAAATCGCAATGATATAAGGCGAATTCGTGTATACGATCGCAACATCATGTCTAAAATCATAGGCATCCCCAATTTTATGAGCAACCTTTACTGGAAGGTCACGCGCAATTCGTTGATCATCATATTTTGTAGAGGACAGTGCATCAATAATAGAACCATTCTGTTGATAAACAGCTTCCATCACATTTCCAGCCATTTCAGCAGATGCCTCTCTTTTTTCAACATCCCAGTGTTTTTTAGCAATTTTATCCAATGTTTTTTGGAAATCTTGATCCGATTGATGGGTAACATAATAATTTAAAATATTATGTCCGACATTGTCCGATTCTTTTGCAATCTTATCTATTAATTCTTGGACACTGTATTCCTTGCCATCTGCTGTCTTTGAAAGACTGCCACTTCCTTCTGGTTCATAGCTACCTTTGAAGTCATTAACTTCTGGAATATACTTATAGGCTGTCGTTGGAGAAATAGTCTTTTTATTAAGCTGTTCTTGGACATAGTACAAATAAGGTAATTTCGTCACACTAGCAGAATACATTTCTTTTTGTGGATTGATTCCAGCAGTATTTCCTGTTTCTAATTGTTTCACATAAATTCCATACGAAGGAGAATTATATTTACTATTTAGCAAGTCCTGGACTTTTTCCATTCGATTATCTGTTTCCGTAACGAATGCTTGGTTAACCCATCCTTGACCCTCAATTTCCACAAACTCATCTCGTAAAGTTTGAGCTGTGCGTAAAACAGTCACTTTTGTATAAGAAGAAAGGGAGGTGTTTTTTTCTTTTGCACCATTTATTAAGGGGCGATCATATACTTTAAATCCAGGTTTTAGCCACATGTCTTGTCTTTTTTCTTGTGTTGCTTGTACAACATCAGAAAAAATGACAGAAGAATCTGCTAGCACATATCCTTTATCTGCTATTTTAAATACAGCTTTTCCACCATCGTTGACAAAGAGTTGTTCAATTGTAAACGGTGTATTTGGAAGAATTTCTCCTTTTGCTTTTTTTAATTGAGGATCAGAAAAAACAGCAATTTTGCGATAGACATTAGGGTTTGCTGGAATTGAAGAAAAATAAAGTTCTGATGGATGAGCTATTGTCTGAGAGGACTCAGACTGCTCAATACTCGCTGCTTGAGACCCCAGAAATAAAATTGGGACTAGCAGTAGGAGCAGAAATCGTTTAGACACCTGTATTCCTTTCCTTTTCATCCTTTTGAAGTTTGAGTGTTTGGTTTTTCTTTTTTAATTCCTCAAATTTTTCATCCGAAAATTCAAGGAATTGTTTAACTGTTTGTAAAATATTATCCATTGACTATTGGGGAAGTAAATCTGGGATGGTATAAACAAATTCACCATCTTTTGAAAAAGAATATTTAGCGCGTGCATATTTTGTTGCATAGTCATCGTCTTTTAATTTTTTAGCGATGTCTTGCTGGTATTCTTTTTGTTCACTTGTTTCCTTATATTCTTTTTCCAACTGTTTGTATTGCTCTTTTTTGTCTTGTAGTGATTGGTAGCTCTGGGCCAAGTTATAAGTTGGAAGAATAAAGAGTAGTATGACGAGAATCAAGACAAGTCCCATAAAGCGATTCCGTTTTTTTCTTTCTTCTTCTAAAAAACGTTTTCTCTGACCTTCGTCTTTGATGTATTTATTGTTCATTTGAACGATATTTTTAGGCATCTTCTTCTATCCTTGTTTCACTAATGATTTCATACATTTTGGATGCATCTTCTTTTTTTGTACTATCCAACATTTCCAAGACTTTAACAGTCAATACTTTATTTCCAAAACGAACTTCAATTTGATCATTCACTTTTAAATCCGTTGAACTTTTAGCTAATACACCATTGACTTTAATTCGTCCCTTATCTGCAACTTCCTTTGCGACAGGGCGACGCTTGATAATGCGAGAAACTTTTAAATATTTATCTAATCTCATACTGTCACCTCTAACATAGTATTGTATCATTTTTACACATAAAATGCGAAAAATGAGCGAAAAACTGCTAGTCTTCCTCTTTTTCCTGTTTAATTTCCAATAAGGTTTGACCAAATTGCTTCAGAGCTTCTAGGATTTCAAAATCTTTCTTATTTCGAACATCAAAGATGACTTCAATTAATCCCTTCTCTTCTGCAATCTGTGCTTTTAACTGTGTCATTGACAGAGCTTTAAAATAATCCTGTGTCAAAAACAGTTGTTTGGCAATTGGTTCAAACTTCACTGCCACTTTTTGTTGCTTTCTCTCCACCAAACGAACAAATACTTGATCCAAGTAAGCTTTTACTAAACCAATTTCAAGTAGATAGGCGACAACATCTGGGTATTCTCCAAAACGATCGATCAGTTCGTCTTGCAAATATTCATAATCTGCAACAGCATTCATCTCACGGATTTGTTTGTAAATTTCAATTTTTTGACGTTGATCCGAAATATAATCATTTGGTAAATAAGCATCTATTTGAAGGTTCAACTCCGCATTGCTCTTTTGCCTGCGATGCTCTTGGCCTTGTTTTTTAGCAATAGCTTCTTCTAACAATTGGGAATACATTTCAAAACCAACTGAATCGATGAAACCAGATTGAGAAGCACCCAATATATTTCCTGCTCCACGGATCGACAAATCTCGCATAGCAATTTTAAATCCAGACCCCAATTCAGTAAAGCCTTTAATAGCTTCTAAACGTTTTTCAGACACTTCTGTTAAGGATTTATCTGGACGATACATTAAGTAAGCATAAGCAATCCGATTGCTTCGTCCCACACGACCTCTTAGTTGATAAAGAGTAGAAAGGCCCATATGATCTGCATTTTCAATAAAGAGTGTATTGGCATTTGGAATATCTACACCTGTCTCAATAATAGTTGTCGTCACTAAAACATCGTATTCGCCATTAATGAAATCTAACAAGGTATTTTCCAGGCGAACTTCACTCATCTGGCCATGAACAAAGCTTATCGAAGCTTCTGGAATCAACTCTTTTAACTCGGATACCTTTTGTTCCATCGTGTCTACCTTGTTGTAAAGATAATACACCTGTCCTTCTCGATCTATCTCCCGCAACACAGCATCTCGAATGATGGTTGGATTGGTCTCTAATACAAAAGTTTGCACAGGATACCGATTAGTCGGAGGTGTCTCAATGACAGACAAATCTCGAATTCCTAACATAGACATATGGAGAGTCCGGGGAATAGGAGTAGCCGTCAAAGTAAGTACATCCACCTTTTTTTTCAATTCTTTCAGGGTTTCTTTGTGCTTCACTCCAAAACGTTGCTCTTCATCGATCACAATCAACCCCAAGTCTGAAAAGACGACATCTTTGGACAATAGTCGGTGAGTTCCGATAATAATATCCACTCGTCCTTTTTTCAATTTTTCAAGCGTCTCCTTCTGCTCTGCTTTACTCTGGAAACGACTTAAAACAGCAACTTCTACCGCAAAAGCTTCAAAACGCTCCTTAAAATTGGCATAATGTTGTTGGGCAAGAACAGTGGTAGGAACCAGAACTGCTACTTGTTTATGATCATTTACTGCCTTAAAGGCCGCTCGCATAGCAACCTCTGTTTTCCCAAAACCGACGTCCCCAACGAGTAACCGGTCCATCGGACGATTCGATTCCATATCTTTTTTGATTTCTTCAATGGAACGCAACTGATCATCTGTTTCAATATATGGAAAATCTTGTTCAAAAGCTTCTTGATTTTCATCATCTGGCGAATAAGCAAATCCTTCTAATTGACTACGCTCTGCATAGAGTTTTATCAAATCATCTGCAATGTCCTCCACCTGCGTCTGAACCTTTTGCTTCGTTTTTTGGAAACGCCCATCGTTTAACTTGTTAATTTTTGGCGTTTTTCCATCACTTGCAACGTATTTGGATAACATCTGAATCTGATCAACAGGAATCGAGATGCGATCTCCATTTTGATATTGAATCGAAACATAATCGCGATGGACACCAGAAATTTCAATTGTTTCAATTCCCAAATATTGGCCAATACCATGAACTTGGTGAACAACATAGTCCCCTTTTTCCAGTTCATTATAATTTTTTAGACGTTCTGCATTGGAAATATTTTGTCTGCGAATCTTTCGTTTGATCTTTTTCTGATAAATCTCTGATTCTGTAATGTAGACAATTTTTTCATCAACAAATTGAAAACCATGAGCCAGTTCTCCAACAATTAATTGACTAGCTTGAGGAATGATTGAATCTCCATCAATATAATCGAGTCGTATTCCATACTCCTCTAAATTTTTATGGAGTTGTTGAAGATTGTGATGAGAAGTTGCTTGGATAATGACAGTATAGTTTGATTTTCGATACCGTTCAATTTCCTCTTTTAGCAAATCAAATTGTCCGAAAAATTCCTGCATTGGGTATTGATTAAACTGATACAAATGATCAAACTTCAAATTTCCTAAGCCTTTTTGAAAGTTTGAAAAATAAGTTGCAGGTGTATATTTTCGTAATAGTGTACCTGTGTCTCCAAAATACACTTGACGAGAAGAGGCTCGATTTTTATGTAAATCTTCCGTCAAGAGATTAGCTGCATCTAGTTCAAATCTTGCTAGTTGATCTGCTATTTTTTGATAATCATCTAAAAAGACTGGAGTATGTTTAGGAAGATAATCAAATAATGTATATTGTTTCTCATAAAAGAAACTAATAAATTTTCTAAGATCCGGATGGACTTGCCTTTGAGAAATATCTCCTAGAATTTCTGCTAGATAAGACTTAAATGCCTCATTTGTTGTTTGCTCTTGTAATTGTTCAAGTTGCTTTTGTCCCCGGATAAAATCTTCCTCTTGCAATAATAGATCACTCACTGCTTTGAGTTGGATTTCTTCGACATTTTTAACAGAGCGCTGGGTTTCTGGGTCAAAGATTCGGATTCCATCAATCTCATCTCCGAAAAATTCAACCCGATAGGGTTGGAGTTGTTCAATCTCAAAGATATCTAAAATATTTCCTCTTAGACTAAATTCCCCTTGTTGAAAAACCTGGCTCACCTTTTGGTAGCCAATTTTCTGTAATGTTTCACTCAAAGTAGTTAGGTCAATTTCTTGACCAACTTTCAATTGAAAAACACTAGATGCAAACACTTTTGGAGAAGGTAATAGTAGTTTTATACCACTCACATTGGTCACAAGGATTCCTTGACAATCCTCTTGACATAAAAAGTTCAAAGCCTCTAATCGTGCAAATTGTCTTTCTTGTGAGGCAAAAACAAATTCGGCTAAAGGATTATCATCTCCCAAAAATGTATGGACTTTATCTTCTCCAAGCAAGGCGATAAAATCACTGGCTAATCGTTCTGCTTCGTTATAACTGGAAGTAATAAGGACTGCTTTTTCAATAGAATCAAAAGCGGAAGCCATTACAATAGCTTTAGTAGTCGCAGACAATCCTAAAATTAGTTCTCTATTATTTTTCTGCAATCCTTGTTGCCAGGATAAAAGGTTGGAGTTTTGACTCACTAAATCAATGACATTCATCTACTTACCCATTGTATTTCTGCATGCTTCTTTCAAAATTTCTTTCTACCAAGTAATCGTTGACAGCTTCTTCTACTCGATCGACTGTTTGTAGAATCGTGATGTAATCGTCTTTATCAAATTTTCCTAAAACATGATGAACAACTGACATCCCCTGCTTCGGTCTTCCGATGCCAATCTTGATTCGATTAAAGGTCTGAGTTCCAATATGATTGATAATTGATTTGATTCCGTTATGACCTCCAGCAGATCCTTTAGCTCGAAAGCGAATCTTGCCAACTTCCATATCCAAATCATCGTAAATGACTAAAAGATCTTCAACATCCAGACCATAATATGTTAAAAGAGCATGAACTGCTTTTCCACTCTCATTCATAAACGTGGTTGGTTTCACAAAATAGACCTTTTCTCCATTCAAAAAGGTTGAGGCAATATCAGCTTGAAAAATCTTATCATGAGAGAAAGTAAGATTCAAAGACTTTGCCATTTGATCCACTAACATAAATCCTACATTGTGTTTGGTTTCGAAATACTTATCCCCTGGATTTCCTAATCCAACAATTAATTTTGTCATCTCTTTTCCTTTCAAAGACGCTAAAAGGGTTGGAAATATTTTTTCCAACCTTTATATATTTTTAACTATCTTAAACATTGAAACGGAATTCCATGATGTCTCCATCTTGGACAACATATTCTTTTCCTTCTTCTCGCAAGCGTCCCGCTTCTTTTACAGCCTTTTCAGAACCGTATTTGACCAAATCATCATAGGACATGGTCACGGCACGAATAAATCCTTTTTCAAAATCAGAGTGGATGATTCCAGCTGCTTGAGGAGCTTTCATGCCACGTTTAAAGGTCCAAGCACGCACTTCTTTTTCACCAGCTGTAAAATAAGTACCAAGTCCGAGCAAGTGGTAAGCTGCGCGCGTGAGTTTATCAACTCCAGACTCTGTTAAACCAATTGCCTCTAAAAATTCTTGCTTATCTGCATCGTCTAGCTCTGAAATTTCTTCCTCAGCACGCGCGGAAATCACAACCACTTCAGCATTCTCTGTCTCCGCAAAGTCACGAATCTGCTTCACATAATCGATCGAATCTGGATCTGCGACCACATCTTCATCCACATTTGCCACATAAAGAACAGGTTTCGTGGTCAAAAGGAAAAGACCTTTAACTACTTTTTGCTCTTCATCGGTAAATTCAATGGTACGTGCTGATTTTCCATCTTCAAGAACTGGTTTAATCTTTTGAAGAACATTAAATTCTGCAACTGATTCCTTGTCCTTTTGCGTACGTGCCATCTTTTCCACACGCGCATAACGTTTATTCACCGATTCTAAATCAGCCAAAATCAACTCCAGATTAATGGTATCAATGTCTGCTAGTGGATCCACAAAGGCATCTTCACGGCCTTGCTCCCGCATGACATTCTCATCATCGAAAGCGCGTACCACATGGACGATCGCATCGACTTCACGGATATTGGCCAAGAATTTGTTTCCAAGACCTTCCCCTTTAGAAGCCCCTTTGACAATCCCTGCAATATCTGTAAATTCAAAGGTTGTCGGAACTGTTTTCTTAGGAGTAATCATTTCAGTCAATTTTTGCAAGCGTTCATCTGGAACTTCTACCATTCCAACATTTGGATCAATAGTCGCAAAGGGATAGTTTGCAGCCTCTGCTCCTGCTTTTGTAATTGCGTTAAATA
>ENA-OWLX01000796-OWLX01000796.1-metagenome-genome-assembly--contig:-NODE-796-length-11904-cov-7.525530_pt1 | contig 11904 bp, 7 predicted proteins | sample MGYA00245351_ERZ651106 | MGnify/ENA primary metagenome ERZ651106 (study PRJEB26857, sample SAMEA4031768) | metagenome | biome: human; feature: oral; material: saliva | place: Philippines | collected 2014 | study... | reverse complement strand
CGCTTCCAGCTCCGCTTCCAGCGTCGTGAACTGATCCAATATTCTCACAATTTCCTGCTGCACTTCTAGCGGAGGAACAGGAACTCTGTAATCTCTAATCATTTTCAGATTGAGGCCACCACGAGTGCCATCTCCAGAGGAGACGGTTCGGAGGTTATTGTACTGACTAACCAAATAGTGAAATAGAAAATCTGAATCAACATTGGCATCCGAAATAATCGCACAAAGGGATTGGTTCGTACATAACTCGATTCGTGTTCGTGCAACCGTCCCACGAGTCTTCCCTTGCCCGGCAAGCGCAACAACGACTGCACCAGCTGGAATCATTTTCGTACTGCAAGAATCAAAGCCACGCTGTGTGATAAATCGATCTGTTGAGTAGATAATTCTCTTATTCACTTCGCCGGAACTCATCCATGGGATATTGCCATCCCAGAGCGAAGGATCTTTAGAATTCGGAGTCGCACCTGCCACGCATTGCGCGAAGGAACCAATAGGCCTGTACTCCACCCCATCCGGGCACAGCTCCTCGATCAGCTCGGTGAGGCGGCTCATCGGTCGGCCTCCAGTTCCGCGACGATCGCGTCAATGGAGGCGCGCAGCTCGCGCTGGCGCTCCACGATGCCGGCGATCCGAGTGTTCAGCTCGACGATGTCCACCTGCTCGCGCGTATCCTCGGGCTCGACGTAGGAGGACACCGACAGGTTCCAGTCATTGCTCTTAATGTCATCAATGGACACCAGGGCGGCCACGTGGTCCACCGCCTGACGCTGCGACACCAGGGAGAGGATCCGCTGCTGGTTCTCCGCCGTCAGGCGATTCTTGTTTCCCTCACGCACGCATTCGGCGGACGCGTCCACGAAGAGGACGCTATGGTCGGGGCGCGCCTTCTTGAGCACGATGATGCAGGTCGCGATCGTCGTCCCGAAGAACAGGTCCGGCGGCAGCTGGATGACCGCGTGCACGAAGTTGTTTTCCACCAGGTATTTGCGGATCTTCCCCTCGGCGCCGCCGCGGTACAGGACGCCCGGGAACTCGACGATCGCGGCCGTTCCGTCCTCGGCCAGCCAGTGCAGCATGTGCATGGTGAAGGCCAGGTCCGCCTTGGACTTGGGGGCCAGCACGCCCGCCGGAGCGAAGCGCGGGTCGTTGATGAGAGCGATGTCGTCCTTGCCCACCCACTTCGTCGAATAGGGAGGGTTCGAGACGATCGCGTCGAACGGCTGATCGTCCCAGTGGGCAGGTTCCGTCAGGGTGTCCCCCAGCGCGATGTCGAAGTTCGAGAAGTTGACGTCGTGCAGGAACATGTTGATGCGGCACAGGTTGTACGTCGTCAGGTTGATCTCCTGGCCGAAATACTGACGACTACTCGACGGCCCAAGAAGCTTCGCAAACTTCAGGAGCAGCGACCCCGAGCCCGCGCACGGGTCGTAGACGCGCGTAACGTCAGAGCGCCCATCCAGGGCGAGGGTCGCGAGGACCTCGGCGACCTCCTGGGGCGTGTAGAACTCGCCGCCCGACTTACCCGCGCTCGAGGCATACATGGTCATCAGGTACTCGTAGGCATCACCGAAGGCATCGATCTGCGCAGCACCGTGCTCCAGAGGCAGATCGCCGACAGCATCCATAATCTTGACGAGCTTCGCGTTGCGCTGGGCAACCGTGTTCCCGAGCTTCGTGGAGTTCACATCCACGTCGTCGAAGAGGCCACGCAGATCCGACTCGGAGCCGCTACCCCGCGCCGAGTTTTCAATGAAGCGGAAGGCGTAGGAGAGGGTCTCGTTCAGGTTCTCGTCACCGGCAGCCTGAGCGCGCACGTTTCCGAACAGGTCAGAGGGCCGAATAAAGAAGCCCTTCTCCTTGACGATGCCTTCGCGCGCCGCTTCCGCATCCTCGTTGCTGAGGGTCGCGTAATCGAAGGCCGCGGCCTCTTCAGGGGTTCCGCCTTCGGCAAGGATCGCCGCGCGCTCGGAGGCGTTCACGTAGTCCGTCAGGTTCTCCGAGATGAAGCGGTAGAACAGGAAGCCCAGGACGTAGCTCTTGAAGTCCCACCCGTCCACGCTGCCGCGCAGGTCGTTGGCGATGCGCCAGATTGTCTTATGCAGCTCGGCTCGCTCGATCACTGCCGCCACGGTGTCCTCATTTCCGGCGCAGAGCGCATGAACTGCGCCCCGACTTGGTCTTTTTCATCTCTGCAAGCCCACTATCAACCCGAGGTTCGGACCGCATAAATTAGCTTACGGCACGACCCACATCTGTGGCCCCTCGCACTCCGAAAAGTGCCTATCTCCGCATCCCAGCCCCTGCCTCGTCAATGAGAACGGGGCAAGCGAAACGGACTCACATAACCGAACTTTTCAGAATACTCCCCCAAGACCCTCACGTTAGACACTTTCAGAAAACAACGACGGGTCCGCTTGCGACCAAGTAACCAAAGCAGCAGCTCACGAGCGCACAACACCTGGCGAATACTCAGAAATTCAACCAACCCACGAATTTACTTGTCCGCACTACGGGACATTTTTGCTCAGCGTGACCATATTGTCGGTTAATTTACCGAAAAATCGCTTTACCGTTGAATGGGCGCATTTTCACGCGCATGACTCCCCCACCGGGCAGTCACGTCAACGACTTCGAGGACACACACGTCATGGAGACACGACATCCCCTGACCATCCCCGCCGCCATCGTGCTGGGCACCGCGGTCGTCGCCACCGCTCTGCCCCTGCCGAGCAGCACACCGGCCACCGCCACGGGCACGGCGCACGTCACCCGCGCCTACACGGACAAGTCCACGCACGAACCGGGCAAGGCAGCGACGATCACGGCCGAGGCCTCGAGCGAGGGAACCGTCCACTTCTCCGTCAGCCACCTCGGCGTCGAGGTGGCCTCGGGCGACGCCACCGTAACGAACGGCAAGGCCACCTGGACCTACACGACTCCGAACGAGAACAACCAGGGATACCTCGTCACCGCGACCGGCGGGGACGGCACGCACGCGGAGACCGCCATCGACGCCTCCACCAGCTGGACACGCTTCCCGCGCATGGGCTTCCTCTCCCACTTCAAGCCCACCGCCCCCGAGGGCACGGACGGACACACCACCTACGAGTCCTTCCTCTTCCAGAAGCCGCAGGACTACATCGACAAGCTCAGCCAGGACTACCACATCAACGCGCTGCAGTACTACGACTGGCAGTACCGCCACGAGCAGCCCGTCGCCACCGGCGACCTCGAAAACGAGTGGCCGCTGTGGTACCGGGACAACTACGCGTCAAAGAAGACAATCACCAACTACGTCACCGACGCGAAGAACGCCAACATGGGCTCACTCGCCTACTCGATGGCGTACGCGGCCAACGACAACTACGACACGAACGCCATCAAGGACGACTGGCGCCTGCGCGAGGACAACGGCTCCTATTGGGTTCGCGACCTCGGCGAGCAGTGGTGGGTACCGACCCCCAAGGGCGTGGACAAGCCCAAGAGTCACCAGTTCATGATGAACGTGAACAACGAGGACTGGCGTAAGTACATCACCGGGCAATACGCGACACAGAAGAAAGAGTTCAAATTCGACGGCACGCACATCGACACGCTCGGGCAAACCTCCAAGAAGGATGCCGCCGGCAATCCCGTTGACCTGACCGATGGTCTGGCGGCCCTCGTTGACGACACGCACAAGAACGTCGGTGGCGAGGTGGGCATCAACCTGCCCGACGGTGCAGGAAGCGAGAAGATCAACAAGGCGTCCGCTGCCTACATGTACACCGAACTGTGGGACCACAACGAGACGAACGCGCAGGTCGCTTCCTACCTGCAGAGCGCTCGCAACAAGGCGGGCAACAAGCCGCAGATCGTGGCCGCCTACGCAAACAACTACGACCCGACGGCCTGGGTGCCCGACCCGAAGGACTCCAAGAAGAAGATCCATCCGGGCGTGACTCCGGACGAGGGGACGCGTATCGAGGCCGAGTCCGATCAGGCAAGCGTTAGCGGCGGCGCCCAGATCCTCTCCGGCGACGATTCTGCGTCGGGCGGTGCCTACGCGGGCAACCTCTCCGCGGGCGGCTCTGCCGTCACCTTCACCATTGACGCTGGCCAGGGTGGCACGTTTACGTTTACGACGCGCTACGCCAGGCAGGACGCCGATCCCGCCTACCACCAGATGATCCTCGACATGGGTAAGACCGGGCAGCAAAAGCTCATCAAGTACGTCCACTTCGACGCGACGGGCAGCTACTACACGTGGAAGGACATGACGGAGACCGTCGAGCTCACGCCCGGCGTCCACACGATCACCTACTGGGTGCCCACCGACAAGAATTACTCGCCCGTCAACATCGACTGCATTACGTTCCGTGAGTTCAACGCGGACTCCGTCAAGCTCGCGGATGCGGCGTTTGCGGCGAACGGCGCGCACCACCTGGAGCTCGGCGACTACGGTCGCATGCTCGACAATGAGTTCTTCGTGAACTCCGGTCGTTCCATGTCCGCGGACCTTCAGACGTGGATGAAGAACTACTACAACATCTCCACCGCCTACGAGAACCTGCTCTTCGGCGACAACCTGACGCGCAAGGAGCGCCAGGTCGAGGTCTCGACGAACGGCGTGGGCCTGCCGACCTCGACGGACGGTGCCGCGAACACGATCTGGGCGAACACCATGACGTCCAACGCGGGCACGGCCCTGCACCTGATCAACCTGCGCACCAACGACAACGCGGGCAACGACGAGTACTGGCGTAACGCCGCCAAGCAGATCCTGCCCTTCGACAACACGACCGTCACCTACCACCTGGAGGACGGCGAGCAGGTCCCCGGTTCGATCTTCGCCGTCAGCCCGGACGACGACGGCGGCCGCCCGACGCCCCTCGACTTCACGACGGGCACGGATGAGCAGGGCCGAACGACCCTCACGTTCAACGTGGGTCGCCTGTCCTCGTGGGACATGGTGGTCTTCTCCCCCGCCACCTACGCTTCTCGCGCGGCCCTCGCGCCCGCCGCAGTGGACACGTCCGACAACGGCGCCACATCCGACGCGGAAGATGCGGCCCTGGTACCCGCGACGATGGTCGGCCAGCTGCGCAACGGCCTCGGCCAGTGCCTAACCTCCAAGGATCCGGCAGGCGCCGACGGCACCCCCGTGTGGAACAGCAACTGCTCCGGGAACAGCGCCTCGCAGACTGTCATCTACGAGGGTGACGGGCACATCCGCATCGGTGACCGCTGCGTCGACGTCGTGGGCGGCTACACCGAGGAGGGCACGGTCGCGCACATGTGGACCTGCTACCCGGCTCTGGAATCCCAGATGTGGGATCTCAACGAGAACGGCCAGCTCGAAAACCGCGCGTCCGGCCTGTGCCTGACGATCCCGGGCGACACGACGCGCGAGGCCACGCAGGCGGTCATCTCGCAGTGCTCCGACACCTCCAAGTCACAGCGCTGGACTCTCACAGACACCTCCGGACAGTAACGTACCTTCTCCCCGGCACGGGCACAGCCGGGGAGGGTGCAGCGCCCGCGCGCTGCGCACAAGACTCGGCCCCGACCTCGTTCATGAATCGACGAGGCCGGGGCCGAGCCTGACGCTCACGCGCCGTCAGGAGCGCTCGACCTCCACGGCGGGAGACTGCACCAGGTTCGACAGGGCGGTGATGTAGGCAGCGATCTGCTTACGGTTGAGACTGTTCTGCATGAGGTTCGGCAGGCCCTTGGTCGTGCAGGTGACCTCAACGACAGTGCCAGCCTCAGAGGGGATGAAGCCCACAACGATGTTCTCGCCCCAGGACATCATGCCCATCGGGGTGTCGAAGGTGACAACTTGGCGGTTGGGGTCGGCGAGCGTCAGCGTCGCCTTCTTGACCGCCTGCACGGCCTGGGTGCCGGCCTGAAACAGCTGCTCGAACGGCACGTTGAACTGGAATGCCTGGGTCGTAGAACGCATACCCATGGGAGTGTCTCCTTAAAGATCTCAGTTATCTCGGATACGCGCGATCTGCTCGCGCGTGCACCGGCGAAGAAGGGGCCACGCACACCGACGCGGGCGCCCCGGTATGGCGCTGCGGATGCGCAACTTCTTCCAGCTGGTTCAGCGTATCAGCACACGCACAAATCTCATATTCCGTCACCCACATGACCATGACCGTCGTTGAGAAAGCAAACGCCGGGTCAATAGACGCAGGCGGGCGGCGAGACGACTCAATCGTCTCGCCGCCCGCCTCACGAATTAGCTAGGCCCGCGCGTTCAGGGACGCGGCTCGAAGGGGCTCACCGACACCGAGGGCATCTCCTGGCACACGCGCAGGGTCAGCTGCAGGCTCGTCGCGCCGGTGCCGGCCTCGGGCATGATGTCGACCAGCTCCGAATCGGCGGGGTTGCATCCGTCGACCCCATCCGTCGACTCTGCCGTCAGGGTCACGCCCACGCGGCCGCCCTGAGCGATCGTGTACACATTGCCAGGGGCCTCGCCGTCGCGAACGGCCGTCGAAAGAACCGCGCCGCCACCGGAGAAAATAATCTGCGGGAAGCCGTCAATCCAGCACGAGGGCCCCTCGTTCGTGAAGCCGATGTCCACGTAAGTGGTGCCGCCTGCCTCCTGCTGAGAATCGATGGAGGGCTGCAGGTTCGTCAGGTCGCAGCGCTGATCGTTGTCGGCGACGTTGACCTCGGGGGCCTGGTTACCCTCGTCGGGCACACCGCTCTGGGAGCCAGCGCCGCTCTGGGCGGGCGTGTCACCCTGAGAGGCGGAAGCGCTCGGGGAAGCGGACGAGGCCGTCCGCCCCGACTGGGACTGCGTACCCTGCGGGGAGCAGGCGGCAACGCCCAGCACGAGGGCGGACAGGGAGGTCACGGCAAGAATGCGTCGCGTGTTGATCATGGCCCCATCCTATGAAGTGCCACGCCGCTCACGCACCGCCACGCCGGGGAGCGCCCAGGGGTGACAAGCCGCGCACCGAGCCCGCGCTGCGCACCCGGCCCCGGCCTCATCCCCGTTATCGAGTGACAGGCTCGATCTCGACGGGGGCCACGTCCATCTCAGCCAACGGCACCACCCGATCCTTGCGCGCGACGTGGTAGCCCCACCAAACCACGCCGAACAGCGGCAAGCCAATATAGGAGGAGGCAACCTCCCAGACCTGCCCGTGAAGCACCGCTTCATAGTTCTGTCCGGCCATGACGACCAGGCACATGACGAAAGCGATGATGGGACCGGCCGGGAACAACGGCGACCGATACGGCAGATCCTCGAGGCGGTACCCCTGCAGCAGATACGCGCGGCGGAAACGAATATGGCTCACCGCGATGCCCAGCCACATGATGATGCCGGAAATACCGACGATGTTCACCAGCCAGATGTACGCGTCCTCAAAAACCAGCTGCGTGAGGAAGCCGAACGCCGCGGTAACCGTCGTCACCGCCATCGCGTAGGCGGGCACGCCGCCCTTGGTGACGCGCGCGAAGATCGCGGGCGCCTGACGCTTGAGAGCCATCGAGTGCAGCATGCGCGAGGCGGCATAGAGGCCCGAGTTACCCGCGGACAGGATCGATGTCAGGATGACCGCGTTCATGACGGCGGCCGCCGCGCCGATGCCCATGCGCGCGAACACGAGCGTGAAGGGCGACTGAGCGATGTTGTTCGCCGAATCATCAGCCGCGCTCAACAGGCTCGGGTCCGTGTACGGCAGCAGCGTGCCGATCACAGCAATCGCACCGATGTAGAAGAACATGATGCGCCAGAACACCGCGCGGATCGAGCGCGGCACGTCCCTGCGCGGATTCTCGGACTCGCCCGCTGCCACGCCCACCAGCTCCGTGCCCTGGAAGGAAAAGCCCGCGATCATAAAGACCGCAATAACACCCACAAAACCGTTATGGAAGGGCGCGTCCCCGATCGTCCAATTCGACAGGCCAGGAGAGTTGTCGCCCATCACGCCGGCGATCATGAAGACGCCCGACAAGACAAAGACGATGACGATGACAACCTTGATGGCGGCCAACCAAAACTCGGCCTCACCATAGACTCGCGCGGACAGCGCGTTCAGCCCAACGACGATGCCCAGGAAAACCACTGCCCATATCCACGAGGGAACGTCCGGGAACCAATACGCCATCACCAGGCCCGATGCCACGAGGTCCGCGGCCACCGTCACCGCCCAGTTGAACCAGTAGTTCCACCCCATCGCGAATCCGAAGGACGGGGAGATGAACTTCGTAGCGAAGGTCTGGAAGGAACCCGCGACCGGCTGGTGTGCGCTCATCTCACCCAGGGACTGCATGAGGAGCAGCACCATCAGGCCGATCGCCCCGTAGGCGACGAGGGCACCGCCCGGACCGGCGTTCGCGACCGTCGCACCGGAGGCCAGGAACAGGCCCGTGCCGATCGCGCCACCGATCGCGATCATCTGCATGTGACGCGACGCCAGGCCGCGCTTAAGCGCCGTGTTGGAGCGCTCGCGCACATCGCTGGCGATGTCGTCGGGAGTAGGGGTAGCCATGAGTCGGTTCCTCATCTGTTGATCGTCGAGTCCCATCTTAGTCCCACAACCGCTTGTGTCGACGTTGGTAGATTCTTTTCTCATTCTTTAATGAGGCCGGGGCTCCCCTTCCGCTTATGTCACCCCGTTGCCCACCACGGCCTCGTCCCCCGCCAAACGAGCCACACACACGCTGGGCGGTTACACTAAACCCACCCACGCCACCACAGGAGGTTCCTATGACGCAATCCCTGATGAGCATCGGCTGGATGCTCCTCGCCCTCGTCCTCTCTGCGTCCATCGGCCTCGAGCGACAGATCCGAGGCAAGAGCGCAGGCATTCGAACGCAGGCCATCGTCGGCCTCACCGCCTGCCTCATGATGCTCATCTCCAAGTACGGCTTCTCCGACATCCTCGTCGACGGCATCACCCGTTACGACCCTTCGCGCGTCGCCTCGCAGATCGTCTCGGGCATCGGCTTCCTGGGCGCTGGCATCATCCTCACCCGTCACGGCGCAATTCGAGGCCTCACGACTGCCGCCACCATCTGGGAGACCGCGGCGATAGGCATGGCGTGTGGCGCAGGCCTGTGGTGGCTCGCCCTGGCCGGAACGGTCCTCCACTTCATCGTCATCGCCCTCCTGACACCCCTCGTTCAGTTCATCCTCATGCGCACGCATGGCCACAAGGTCACGCTCACCGTCCATTACACGCCCGGGCACGGCGTCCTCTCCACGCTACTAAGCCAGGTCTCTTCCCTGGGCTGGACGGTGTCGGCGGTGTCGACCCGCACGGATTCAAGTGACCGCGAGTCCACCGCGCGATTCACTGCGGCGACGCGCCAGGACCTCTCGCGCTCCCTGCTGGTGACCACCCTCGCCGACCTCGATGGCGTGGCAGGGGTCGACATCAGTGAAGACGACGACGAATAGAGGCCACAGCGTAAACGAGGGGCCCGCGGATCACCGCGGGCCCCTCGTTCAAGCCATCAGGCGCTCAGCGCATCACGCCTGAGGACCGAAAGGATTGTAGGGCTTGTCCCCCAGCTGGGGCTGCTGGCCCTGCTGCTGGCCGAACTGAGCCTGCTGACCGAACTGAGGCTGACCGGCCTGGGGAGCCTGGAAGCCACCCTGCTGCTGGCCGAACTGGCCCTGCTGCTGGCCCATCTGCGCACCGGCGAACGCGCCGCCAAAGGCATTCGGGTTGTTGATCGGTGCAACCGCACCGCTCTTCAACTCCATGAGCAGGAAGCCGCCCGCGACGCCGAGCGCGATGGAGAAGATCGCCAGCATGAACGCGCCAAAGCTCGCGTCGACGTAGTCATTAGTAAGCGCGACAATGAACTGAATAACACCAAGCAGCGCCATCACGAGCGCGCCGATGCCCGCCGAGAGGTAGGCCCACTTCTGATTCGTAAACCAGTAGGCGGCGCCAAGGCCGACGACAGCCATCAGCATGATGAGGTGGAATGCCGAGTAGCCGCCCTTCGCCTCGAACATCGACGCGCTGTAGCCGTAGGCAGAAACGAAAGGCAGGAACATCGAGACGAGGATCAGCACCGCCGACGCGGCGATACCGATGAGTGAGTAGGTCGCGCGAACAGAACGACCGCTCACCTTGCCCGTTTCGGCCACGACGGCCGTCTGGAACTGGTTGAACGCCGAGTTCGCGGCAGCGCCGAACTGCTGGGCGGCCGCACCGAACTGCTGGCCCGCTGACGGGCCCGCCGGAGCGTAACCCGGCTGACCGTACTGCTGCTGACCCTGCTGGCCGAAGGGAGCCTGCTGACCCTGCTGCGGCTGACCACCAAACTGCTGCTGGCCCTGCTGACCGGGCTGACCAAAGGGAGCCTGCTGGCCCTGCTGCGGCTGGCCGCCAAACTGAGGCTGACCCTGCGCAGGAGCAGTGCCGTACTGGGGCTGGCCGAAGGGGGCCTGCTGGCCCTGCGGCTGAGCATCTGCCTGCGGCGGGTTGCTGAAGGGAGACTGCGCGATCTGCTCCTCGGTCGACGGGGCCGGAGTGGCCTCGTCACCCGCGGGGGCCTCGGACTGTGCCGCGTCCTCGAGGATCGCCTTTTCAAGGTTGTCGTCGGAGGCCTCGGCCACGGGAGCCTCGGGCTCGACGTGGGAAATCTCAGGTTCTGCGGGAGCCTCAACATGCGGCTCTTCGACCGCGGGCTGCTCGACAGGGGCCTCGGCCGGCGCGGCGTCGGCCTGGGTCTGCGCTTCCTCGTGGGCGGCAGCGAAAGGCTCAGCCTGCTCGCCGGCCTCCTCCGCGGGGGCCTTGGACTCGGAGACAGCCGGTTCCTGGGCAGCCGGGGGCTGCGCGGGAACGACACCCTGATCCGCCAGCCACTGCCCGAGGGCAGGGTACAGCGACGGGTGCGTTGCGACGTAGGGACGCAGGTCCGGGCGAGCGGCGGTGATGTCCGCGAGGTCCTGGGCCGAAAGCGCCGGATTGCTCAAGTCGGCAGCGGTGAGCTGCGACGGATCGATAGTGCTCATCTGTATTCCTCTCGCACCCGTAGGTGCAGTTCCTGATGGCGAACAGCCAATACTATCGCGCCGAGGGTTGTATACGTCAAGACGTTCACACCATGAAACATGGGCGTGAAACAAATGACCCGGCCCCTCACGGGACCGGGTCTGTGGTGGTAGCGGGGACAGGATTTGAACCTGCGACCTCCGGGTCACTGTCTCAATATGCGAACAGGTTGCTGTACATGCTGGTCTTGCATTGGTTGCTGTACTTGCCGGTCATGCTGGTTAGAACGGTTATCATGCGCGTCCACGCCGGTGGGGTCATTGTGGTTCATGGACAAAACGCATGTATTGGTGAAGCCGGTTCCGTCGTCGTGGTCAGTGGCCCTCGACGGGTGGGAGATCTATCTGCGGGCGGGTGGTCGCAGTGAGCGCACGGTGGAGACGCGTGTGCGGCATGTGCGCCAGGCGGCGCGGGCGCTCCAGGTGCCTCCACATGAGGTTACTGGCGGTGCGCTCATCGACTGGTGCGGGGCGCAGGAGTGGGCGGCGGAGACTCGGCACGCTTACTACGAGTCGGTCACGTTGTTCTTCCGCTGGCTCTGCGGGGCTGGCCCGTCCCCTGCTGACGTGCTACCGGTGGTGCGCCGACGGCCAAGCGCGCCGCGGCCGGTACCCCTGCAAGTCCTTGAGGAGGGCCTGGCCGGGGCGTCGCCGAGGACACGGCTCATCTTGTCGTTGGCGGCGTGCGCGGGGCTACGCGCCAGGGAGGTCGCGGCTGTCCACCGCAGGGATCTCGTCCAGGACGACGGGGGTTTCACGCTCGTGGTGCGGGGCAAGGGCGACCGGGTGCGGGTCGTCCCGTTGCAGGACTGGCTCGCCCGCGCTGTGGCATCGGCGTGCGCGAGGGGCGGGGGATTCGCGTTCCCCGGGAGGATCGACGGGCA
>ENA-OWLX01000790-OWLX01000790.1-metagenome-genome-assembly--contig:-NODE-790-length-11969-cov-12.442085_pt1 | contig 11969 bp, 11 predicted proteins | sample MGYA00245351_ERZ651106 | MGnify/ENA primary metagenome ERZ651106 (study PRJEB26857, sample SAMEA4031768) | metagenome | biome: human; feature: oral; material: saliva | place: Philippines | collected 2014... | reverse complement strand
ATTATATTTAATTACTAAACGGAATAAATAAAGCTGTTCTTTTTCCCTCTAAGGTTGTGTATTCAGGATCTGGGTGTGGAGTTACCAATACAGCTTGAGAACAAATACATTTTACAGTTATTGTAGATAAACTTGGAACAGCTTGTGGTCCAAACTCAGTTTTTAAAAAATCTATTTTAATAGGAACAATTCCAAAAATACTTAAATGAGATAATCTCTCACAAGTTCCATCTGTTTTAATTAAAAGATTGTCTAAACCTAAATAACCCTCTCCTAGAGTCTCACTTGTATGTGCAGTAAGTACGTGTTGACGTTTTGTATACACGTACCAAAATCTTTGCCATTTTTGTAACCACTCAATTGTTTGAAAACCTCTATCACATACAAAGGTTAAACTGATAGCCGTTGAACCTCCACCATTCTTGGAACTACTTAAACTTCCGTTTTTATTTTTTTGTAAAGGAACCTCTATTGAGTTTAAAGAGGATACCTTAAGAAAATTTTGAAGAACTGTTTCAGGTGCATCGGTACCATGAAAACTTTGTTCCTTTTGTAAAAACGATTCAAAACTTACAGGTTCATCTATTCCTTTAATTTTAAACGTATCTAAAAATAAATCTCCATATAGTGAGGTTGTACCTCTAACACTTTCTATATAACAAAGTCGAGTAGGATAAAACGCGTTTGGTTGAACAAACGGTTGAGTATATAAATGATCTATTGTTTTTTGAATATCGTTATAACTAGAGTACTGCATACTATACGGAATTACCTCCTCTAGCCGGTGTAAAGATCATTCTATATGGATTATCAACCCAATCTTTTTCAATAGCAGCTATTTCCGTAGCTCCCTCTTTTTGGAGACCATCTCTGAATTTAATATTACTATCAGGATTTAATAAATCTCGTACTGCACCTATAGAAAACTTTACGTGAGCTTGACAGAGTTGAACTACTTTATTCCAGTCTTCAAATTCTACATCATTAAAATCTCGAGACCAACAAAACCATCTAATGTTTAAGTAACCAGATAAATTTGAATAACCTTTCGCAAAAAGACCCTGTCCTGGTATATGAATCTTTGATACTTTTTCTCTCCTCATTAGATTTTTGAGAGTATTTGCGGTAGGCCACGCAGTTGACAATTCATTAAAAGCGGATATACCTGTAACGTGTTGTCCTGTCCAACCAGGGACCGGTTTATTATATTTAATATTAAAACCAGCTGAACCACCATTTGCGGACCTATTATATAAAGCTATATCTGAACCTAAGGCTGTAAGAGGATTTAAACCGTTTGCGGACATCGCCCCTTTAGATACACCACCTGGACTGGTAACCCACACAATTGCTTTATATGCAGGATACGGTTTTGTTATATACGGTATTAAAAAATCACCCATTCTATGAGGAAGAACTTGTTCTTGTATTAAAGGAAAATATGTATAATACATTCGAAGAGCTGGTTCAACAGCTAATTTAAGAATAGCTTGTCGTTTATATTCAAGTTCTCTATCTTTAACCCACGGTTGTCCAATGACTTGCATAATCTGATAGTATTGATCATCATCAATAATAATATCTGTATTAGAGGATGCAAGGTCTACATATTTAACAAACGGTTTAAAATTAGGATCAGCCTCAGCTATACCAACTCTAGTTGGGACGTCGAGTAAGTCTATTGTAGTATCAAAGAAAGAAAAACAAGGAGCTGTCAATCCGTCTTTAATTGTTGTTTGTTGAGCCTCATCAATTGTACTAACCGTACTCCAGTTTATTTTATCGTTATAGTCAACATCACAATATAATAACTGATTATTAAAAACAGAATTGGGATCTTGAATTACATAAAGATTTCCACTTTTATAGAATCTTGTCTCAGAGGTAACTTTAAGTGCACCACTGTAGTGCCACGAAACGGCTAATTCTTGAAAATCTTTTTGATCTATACAACATTGTATGTATTGTTTAAGGTTCATACTTAAAGTTAGTTTCATTTGGACTACGCCCTGACAAAATTCGTACTAACTTTGATATGGCAGACAATGATAATATTATACAAACTATAGAGGGTGGTATTACTAGTCTCAACAATAACATTTCCTCAACAAATTCCGAGTTTCAACAACTAGGAGACAACATTGTCTCTGCCATAGATAGTCTTGGAGATGGTCTTAAACTTCAAGTAAAAAATGAAAATACAGATAAAAAAGAAAAAGATCTCAAAAGTGAGTTAGAGGGTCTACAAGTTTTTGCTCCTGATATCTTTGAAGTAATTAACTTGTTGATGAATATTAATACCTCTATCATTAGTTCTGTTGATAAAATAACAAATAAATTATCTAGTTTTGATAAAAAAGATTCGGATTCAACTAAAGACACTACAGAAGATTTAGAAGTTAAAATAGACACATCTACTACAGATGTTAGTGATTTAAATGGATTAACTAGAATTGAAGAAATAACCGGTACTGGTTTTTCTATTCTTGGAAATATCTTAACCGGTTTAAATGAATTATTTAAAACAGTTGTAGATGGTTTAGTAGGAGACAATGGATTAAAACAATCTCTAGTAGGAACAGCTGAAAGTGTTACTAGTATAGAAAAAGAAAAAGAGAATTCGCAAAATAATACAGACTCCAATTCAAAAGGTGTTCTATCAAACTTCTTTACCGGTTTAGCTGGTTCTTTTGAGACCATCGCAGGAAGTTTATTAATGTTATCTATAGCTGTTGCAATATTAAGTACCGTTGAATTAAACGCTCAATTACTGACGACTGTTTTAGCGGTTGGTACTTTTATGTTGACTACCTTTTGGATATTAAGTAAAATACAACAACAGTATGCTGAAAATCCTCAAATTATGGATAGTACCGGAAATCAAGTCGGTAGTTTATCTAATCTTATGAAACAATTCGCCATAATGTTAGGACTAGTTTCCGGAACACTTGTTCTTTGTGGAATTATGGTAAGTATTGTTAAGGAGAATTGGTTTAATGTACTTACCGGTCTTATTGTTGTTTTTGGTACAGCTTTTGTAACCCTTTATGGATTAAGTCTTTTAGCGACCTCAATGCAAGGGTTAGTTAATGAGGAATCTCCTCTAAGAACTTTTGTAAACCTATATACACAATTAATTTTTACTGTAATGGCTGTAGCTATACTGTGTTGGGCTCTACATGATATTATTATGATCGGCTTAGGTCATGCATTTAATATTATGTTGATGACCGGAGTCATGATGTTAGGTTTAGGTCTAACAATGATTCTTATTTCAAAAGCCGGAGTTACACCAGATCAAATTGACGCGTTCAAATCTCTATTAATTGTTACAACTGTTTTAATTGGTATTCTCGCAATTCTAACCATTGTATTAGGTATTATTCCTCAAGAGATTATTACACAAGGTTTAGCAACCGTCGGATTGTTAGTAGGTATGGTTGTTGTGCTCCTTGGAATGCTTACAATTGGTATTCTAGCTCTTCAAAAAGTCGAAGAAAATAAAATATGGGCATTAATGGGAGTTCTTATTGTTACAACTTTAATGATAGGTATTCTTTCAATTCTGGTAATTGTATTAGGTAATCAAAATATTTCTGTAATTACACAGGGTTTAATAACGTTAGCAGTTATAATGACAATACCGTTTGTAGTTATAAAAACAATGTCTAAGTTAGCTCAACAGTCCTCTCAAATGATTCAAGCTTTATTAGGTATTGCTATGACCGCGATTGTTACATTAGCTATTACCGCTGTAGCCTTCCTTGTAATATCCGCGTTTAGTTCTTTTACCGTCGCTCAAGTCTTGGTTGCTTTAATGGCTGTAACCTTAACAACAATTTTATTAATTGCGGTAGGAGGAGCATCTATAGGTCTTGCCGCATTTACACCAGTTTTGATAAGCTCTATTCCATTAGCTTTAGTTGCAATAGCGTTAACGGGCGTTCTAACTTTAGCTATTACCGGCGTTGCTGTACTAATAACATCTATTTTAAGTGTAGAACAAGCTAAAGCTATGATAGTAACCTCAACGGCTCTTACTGTTACAACTCTAGCTTTAATTATAATAGCTTCAACTACAATTCTTTTAGCTACAATGGCTTTACCATTAATGATTTCAGTACCATTCGCATTAATTGCTATTCAAATGTTACGAACATTCTTAATAGGTTTTGCGATTCAAATGTCTGTTACATTAACCTTAATTACAAATACTTTTTCTACAATAGATCCAACCGCGATAGGTATATCTATTACTACAATTGGAAAAATCCTTGTTAGTTTAACTGCATTAAATATTACGCTCTTGACATTTAATGTAATAGCTGGTATTTTAGTTATTCAGGTAGCTACAGCTGCGATAGAATTAACATTATTAAATCTTGGAATGTTTATATTCGTAACAGCATTACACGGTTTAATACAAATCGTAGATATGTTACCACAATCTAAATCTGACGGTAAGTTGTTTAATGTAGATGGTTTAACCTCCGCCGTTCAAGGTTTATCTGAACTGTCTATCGCGGTTAATAATTTCACTGTACCTAATCCTTCAAAATTATTAGCAATGTCCTTAGCAATGGCTTTTACTACGAACTTTGCGAAAAAATTAGGACAAGTTGGAGATGAAGCTACTGTAGGTAAGATTACAAATCTAGCAAATAGTTTATCTCAATTAGCTAGTCAATCTAATGGTTTAACTAACCTAGCTACGGCTATTAAACAGGTCGCAGAAGCTTCAAAACAAATTGAGGATCTTCCGAATAAACTAGGAAATACAAATCTTGAGGCATTAACAGGACAGGTAACTACAAAACTTGAACTATTGAATATTTCAAAACCAGAAAGTAATTCTAATAAAGAAATTGAAGACAAGTTGTCGACAGTATTAACAAATCTAGATACCTTAAATCAACATATGTCCGGTATAGCAGATAGCTTAAGTGTCATAGCTAGAGATCAAGGTAAACAGACTATCGCAAAAACTGAACTTGCATATATGAAATCCTAAGATCTTTTTAAAGGAATACCGTTAATTGGTTTAGGATCACCGTTTCTTAAAGGAAGACCTATTGTATAAACACCGGTTGAATCTCCAAATAAGGATTGGGCAATAACATACGCTTGAGATTCAGACTCAGCTTCAATCTTTCGAAGCTGTCCAGTCTTATAAAAATAAGCGTAGTACTTAATTAATTTTTTCTTTTTATTCATCATCTTCTAGACCGGGTAATTTTGGTCTTTCATTATTATCTCCAGATACGATATGTATTTCTACGATTCCGTCGTGAGAGCTCATATATACTGTTTTATCTTGAAACTCAAGGGTTGTACCTTTAGCTTGTTGTATACTTAAAAAACTTTCTACAGCATTTTTAATACTGTCAAAGGTTTCACTTGAAAATGTTTCTTCAAAATCTAAAGCTTCTTGTATTGTCATAATATTTTAATATAGTTCAACTCGACTATATTTAGAAAGATAAATGTTCTATATAACGAACAAAGGAGTTTTTATGTTAAAAATCATTTTTATTCTCGCAGTTGCTGTCATAGGTTTAACCGATTGGTTAAAGAATCTTCTACCAGGAAAAGTTAAGGATAACAAGATATTTATGTCGTTGATAGCTGGAGGTATTTCAGCAGTTACCGGTCTTGTATTCGTTCTTCTTGCAAAACCATTCGGTTTTAACGTACCTCTTACTTGGCAGAATATCTTGATTTACGTCGTAGGTGTTGTAGGCCTTGTTCAGGTTTCTTATACAGTTCTTTTACAGACCTTTAAAGGAGTTGTAGAACGTCTTAAGTCAAAAACACCTGCCGGTAGTTTAAGTCCTGACGAACTCACAAAAATCATTGAAGACAAAATTACAGAGTTATTGGCCAAAAAGAAATAAATGACCATTTCGGGTGGGTTATATAATTAACCCACCTTTAATTTTCTCACAATTTTCACACTTCGGATTATTTAAAATTTCTAATATATTTTGTTTAAATATCTTTTCACACTTTTTACACACTAACATACAATCCGTAAACTGATTTGTCTCGGGATCCCGAATAAACTCTTGTATATATAATTGATTCTTTTCAAGCTTTTTATTCCAAATAGATAATGATTGTGTCTTATCTTTTTGTTTAGAAACAGATAGATCATATTTTATATTATTAAAAAGATTAGACATATTAAGAATATCAGACTCCGTACAGCCATCTACTTTAGTACACATTTTTTTCATTTCGACTAATGTTAAACTCATTGCAGATTTCATTAAAGGTGTTGCACAAAGATACGCATAGTAGTGTACAATAAAATGTTGTGCGTAGGTTAATTTATAGAGATTGTTGTTATCTACAATCGGTTGATTTATTTTTTTAAAGAAAGATCTTGGTATTCGATGATGTAGTTCAAAACCAGTCTCGTGTGTTAGTTTTCTATTTTTAGTTGATTCTAATATCCTCTGCATTTTGTTATAAAAGATACTTGTAGTATCAAAACACATTTTTGTGTATTTATCCAGATTATCGATAAAGTCTTGATCTATTTGAAGTTGTAATTTTTTCTTTTCTTCTCGTGTCATATCTTAAATAAGTTTTCTATACTCTTATTTAAGAGTTATGAAAAAAGATTACATATTAGAAGATCTATCACAAATGATAGATCAATTAAAAACAGGTGTCAAGAAACTTGAAAATAATTTTAAAGACATTCTTCAAAAAACAACAATGTTGAAAACCACAAAACTTACGGTTAGAGACTTAATAGAGAGTCTTAGTCAGTATGAACCAAATCTTTCCGTTATTATAAGAGATCTCTCTTGTAAGGTTTCTGAAATTAAATTAATTCATAAGGCTGAAACCGACGGTAAAGATATTGTAGTTATTGACATCTAAAAGGGAAATTAAAACATGATATCTATAGGATTCAATTCTCCGAATATTGTAGCTTCGATTATGAATACTAAAACAGATGTTGAGTTTCAATCGAGCGTATCTATTCTCAAGAGTCAAAAGTTTATGTGGAATCCTAATACAAAGTTATGGGAGTTATCCGCAATTCTATATACAGATATGTTGTATGACGCCCTAAGAATGGTAACTGATGTATATTTTCCTGATGTAATTAAACAACAGATCTTAAATTATCCTAAACTGCTTCCCTCCGAATTACAAATAGATACTACACCCGTAACATTTCAATATTCAGATTTAATTAAAGAACCCTTTAAACCAATTGTTGGTAAACACCCGTTTGAAAATTATCAAGATGAGGATATTAGAAGATCTCTTCAACAAAATAGATTTTTATTTAACTGGTCTATGGGACTAGGTAAATCTTTTGCAACCGCAGTAATATATGAATTTCTACGAACGCAACGCGGAATTGATAAAATGATTCTACTAACCTCTAGAATCGGAACATATAATCTTCAAAATGAATTATCAAAATTTTGTTTACATCTAGATAAAAACGATATTCAGGTATTTAATTCTCCAAAGTCTTTCAAGAAAACTACAAGACTTGTTTTTGATAATGAGGATGTTTGTAAGAAACACGTTTTAGTTTTTTCATATGATTCTTGGAAACTCGTTACATCCGCATATGGAGATACTCCTCGAAGTAGAAATTTAAAAGTCCCTTTGGATAATTTCTTTACAAAAGAGTCTGATAGACTGATATGTTTAGATGAATGTCATTATCTCTCAAATCCAAAATCAAATAGATCAAAAGCTTTATTTAGGTATCTAAAGCTATTTAGGTATCGATATTTATTTTCAGCAACACCTGCCGATAAACCGGAAAAACTATATTCGATTTGTTTAATGTTAGACCCTAAACTGTGTAGATATCTAAAGTATAACGACTGGATTCAAAAGTATAATGATATAGGTACCTGGTTTTCTAAGTATGCAATTAATAAAAAGAAATGGCATGAAGATGAATTAAGAGAATTAAATAATGAATTGAGTTTATATTCTGCGAAACGTGTTGCGGAAGATGTTTTAAATTTACCTCCGTGTCGAATTGAAACGATTGATGTAGAGATGAGTGAAAAACAACGAAAACTATATCAAGAATTTACTAACGATATTGTCAACAATTGTATTAAAAAACAACCAGATTTAGACTCTGCATCTGTTGATATTATTCAAGAAGCTTTTTCTACAGTTATGTCTTTCGTAGAAAATCCAAATATTATAGGAACAAGTGGTTCTGAATTGATATCAGACTCTATGAAAGAAAAATGTAGTAAATATAATTTTAATTCTGATTACGTAAAACTAGATACTGTTGATGCTATTTTAGAGGATGAAGTCGATGAAAAGGAAAAAAGAGGAATTGTCTGGTATATTCATCCTAAAACAAAAGATGAAATTATAAAAAGATATGAAAAGTATAAACCAATAGTTATATCGGCAGATATGTCAGAGGAGGAAAGAGATTCCGCATTACAAACTTTTAAAAATAATGATTCTCATAAAATCTTGATTGCGTCACAATATATTCTAGCTACATCTGTTACTATTACTGAGTGTACTTTTGCTGTATATCTAGAGGTAGCTTTTTCATATATTGATTATTTTCAAAGTACTGGTCGAATATATAGAATTGGACAAACACAACCGGTAACAATTTATCATATATGGATTCCAGATTCTACTGATTTATTTCATCAGCAAGCCCTTAGTACTAAAAAAGATCTAACTCAATTTTTATTTTCAGGAAAAAGACCGGTTCTAAATCTTGAACAAATACGAGATTTATTTTTAGGGAAACTCTAATTAACAGTCTAACTCTACATATATGAATACTTTAGAGAATTATCTCTATACTATAAGAGTTTGAAAAACTATTAAACGGAGGAGTATTTTGAAAAAAATTATTGAAAAATATTCTAAATTAGGTATTACCAAGGGTACAATACTAGGATGGACTACAGCGATTATCTTATCGTGGGTTATAATTGGTATGTCAATCGCATTTTTTATAACAATACAAACAATAAATAAACATAATCAAGACTTACGACAAACATCTGAACGAGCTAATCTCTTATTACAAGAGACAATGAATGTTGTTCAGGATTATCATACACAGATATCTCAAAGAGATTTTTATTTCCTTTATGCAGCTCAGTTAATAGAAAATCATTATGAGAATCGTAAAGTTCCTAGTTCTAAAAGAATGACTCCGCAAGAGGTATCAATATTCCTTAAAACTATCTGGGATATTCAAAATACTGGTTTATACAATGGTATTACGGACCTATACTTACCACTTGCATTCGCGGCACACGAAACTGATTTTATACCCTCTGCGATAGGTAAGGCTGGAGAACACGGACTATTTCAGTTTATGCCGTATACTGCACAGTATACGGCTTATCAAATGGGATTAGACTATACAGAGAACTGTGAAGCAGAAATTGTAACATCCGTATATCTGTGGTATACTCACTATCGACATTTGTATATGCAATTAAAGGATAATAAAGAGGTTTTTGACTGGGTATCAATTACGTATAATACAGGAATATTTACTCGAGGTTTATTGACTTGTGTAAATAGCGGAATATCCGTAGACGATTACTTAAAAAAATACAGAGATACTTCCTACAACTATCATACATACATCAAGAAATATCACAAAATGTATATTGAGGGATTGTCTACATTTAAACAAGACACTAGTACAACAACGGAAAATCCGTAAGAGGTAAGTAGAAAGGATTTATAGACCTTTTTAACTACGTTGTATCAAAATCACGTACTCATTGTTTTTTCCGAAGTGTGATTTATTTTCTATAGTCTCTACGACGGACTCTTTATATTTTTCGGTCTGATCAACAACGAATAGATGTGTATCACATTTGTATTTTTCAAGACAAACATCTATCCACTCATCACAAGTCTTTACAACTTCTGATTTATCTTCTGTCCAAAATTCCTTGTCTGAATATGGAGGACAAGTGAATAAAGCCGTATTCTGAAAAGTCTTTTCTGAATCTATCAAGATATCTTGTTGAGTAACTGTACAATCTTGTAATTGTTTAAAATTAATTATTTCATTAGACTCCTGTACGTGTTTCTCGTTAAGGTCCTGACCAATGTATTTCTTGTTACAGGTTGTCGCACCTAACATTCGTCCAGAGAAACCCGAAAAGGGATCAAAGATTGTTTCAAAACTATTGAGATACGTTTTAATTAAACGTTCAGCTAGATTTGGTTTAAATACAGAAACCTTTGGAGCAATTCTTGCAACAGTTAAACCTTGTAATACAGCTCGAGGTGTACATTTTCCTACATACTTTAATCTATTTAAAGCTGTCTTTTTGATTATCTTTTTATCTTGCCAAGCTTGAAGAGGAGATAATCCTCTATACTTACTAGCTTCATAAATAGATTTATGAAAATATCGTATTATATCGTAATCGTTTGGATTTTTAGGTAATTGTGGATATGGGAACGGTAGATTCTTTTTAAAGAGCTGTAGATAGTCCTTTGTGTATTTCTGATTTATATAATCTAAAATCGGTTTAATTTCGTTGTCTGAATAGTAAATCACTCCATTTTGTAAAGCTACTCGTTGTATACATCTGTTTTTTAAATTACTTTCAGCATTAAAAGGATTTCTTAGATATCCGTCTTCATCAAAAAAATGAGATCCTTTAACCTCAACTAGTTGACCATTATATCTAAAATCAGGTATATAGTGTTTTATTTTATTTTCAAATTCATATTCAAAACTAATGGGTTCTCGCTCAATGTCTTCGTTATGGTCTTTGGCATAGATCCATAATGCAAGTTCCCAACTAGAATCAAAAGATTGATTATCATATCGATAGATATATTTTATAGGATGTGGTATACCGTACAGGTCTACAAGAGTTTCTTTGATATTACATTGTTTACAAAGATAATTATTTTTTCGAATAAGTCTATACAACTTTGTAGAGACTTGTTGATTACATTTACTACAAGAGTATGAAACGGGTTGATCAAGTCTATAATCTTTCGCAAGATCTTGAAGATCTAAACCCTGTACATTAATTGGAGCTGATGAGAATTTTTTTCGTCTTGTACCAGGCCCACTAGGTTTTCCATAATTTTTAATCCAAGTCTTTTTCATGTTACAAGTCTTACAAAAACAACCCTTTGTAAGAGTAATTCGTAAAGTTGTATGAACAGTTGTTTTACAACCTTCACAAGTAAAAGAAACTTTTTGTCGTAGATTATATCGTTGTTTTAAGTCTTGTATGATCTCGGAAGCAAGCTGTATCTCTTCATCTATCCAATCTTTAGACTTTGTTTTGATAAAATCTGGAGATTTAAAAATGTTATCAACTCCATATTTTTTAAGACAACCTTGTTTCTGAAGTGATGTTATTTTTTCTGTATAGTTTTTCCCGTATTTTTGTATAAGAGTCTGTTTTCTTTTTTTCTGGTCTCTTGTTTCGCTTGTTCGCTTTTATTTATTAACGTTTGAACTTGTCTAGCTCGAATTTCCTTATTTTGACAAGCTTCAGTCACTCCATACTTTTCAAGACAAGTCTGACGTCTTTTTTGAAGAGATTTGTCCTTCTCACCTTGTGTTTTATTTCTTACGGTCTTCTTGAACTTGTTTTTAACCTTTTCATTTTGCATTGGAGTATTTGTACCATATTTTTCGATACAAGTATTTTTTCTAGTACATCTATTACAGACAAAATCTGTAAAAAATTTAAATCTTTTAAGATGTTCAACATTTCCACATTGTGTACAAGTGTAGTATATTTTTTGTTTTGCTTGAATACTAGGATTTTGAGATTTTAAAAGATCAAGATTTTCAGGAGTAACCTCTATTTCTATTTCCGAAAAGAAATTATTAGGATTTTTACAACAAGTTTCTTCGTGTCGTTTAATCCTTAAATAACTCATCTCTTGATTACAATATTGACATTTTTGTAACATTCTTGTAAAAACCTTTCTAT
>ENA-OWLX01000788-OWLX01000788.1-metagenome-genome-assembly--contig:-NODE-788-length-12014-cov-6.899657_pt1 | contig 12014 bp, 7 predicted proteins | sample MGYA00245351_ERZ651106 | MGnify/ENA primary metagenome ERZ651106 (study PRJEB26857, sample SAMEA4031768) | metagenome | biome: human; feature: oral; material: saliva | place: Philippines | collected 2014 | study... | reverse complement strand
GTAGGGTTCCCTCATCGGAAGGGCCCGAAACATCCGGGTTGGTTGCAATAAACTTTGCGCCGCGTTCGATCAGGCGGATCGCAGTGGTGAGTGCGTGAAAGTCATAGACGCGAGTCTCTCCAAGAACGACGTATTCGGGGTCCTGGTCGGTCATCACGTAGCCCGCGGCGTGGAGTGCCGTCGTCAGCCCCGCCTCGCCAATGACATAGGCCGTGGAGTTGGGGGACTGCTGAGAGAGGAACGCGGCAGTCGCATTGGCAGAGGTCCAAATGTGTTCCTCGGGGACTTTCAGGCCCGAGTTTGCAAGCCGAGCAGAAAGATCACGGTTTGTGAAAATCGAATTGTTCGTGAGAACCAGGAAAGGGATCCCATTTTCTTCCAACGCTGAGATGAAGTCCTGAGCGCCGGGAAGAGCACGATTCTCTTTTACAAGAACACCGTCCATATCTGACAGCCATGCGCTAATCGGGGGCATATCCGACAGTGCGGTGGAAAGTGAATTCGTCATGCATCTAATGTATCTGTTTGCGGGTTCATTCGGTAGGAAGAAGGCGATGATGGACACAAACTCTCAGCCACAAGTGGGCGTCGGCCCCTGGCCTGGCGGCCGCGAAAACTGGCCGAGCGATAATGTCTATGATCCCCAGCTCCTTGCCGATGGTGATTCGCGAAATGTCGAGGACCGCTACCGATATTGGAAAATGGAGGCGATCATCGCCGATATCGCTGCCCACGCACTGCCCTTTGAGATTGCCATCGAAAATCTGGGACATGACTTTAATATCGGCTCAATCGTTCGTAGCGCGAATGCTTTGGGAGTCAGCCGCGTACATATTGTTGGAAGGCGACGATGGAATCGGCGTGGCGCGATGGTCACGGACCGATACCTGGACGTTGTCCACCACAGTGATGTCGCGGAATTCGCTGATTCGGTGCGTCAGCGGGGATTGTCGTTGGTCGGCATCGACAATGTGCCAGGCTCAATTCCGCTGGAAGGCCACCAGCTCCCCGCTCAGGCATGCCTGATATTCGGCGAAGAATCCAGTGGATTGAGTGAAGAAATGCGCGCGCAGTGCGGCAAGATCCTCCACATTACGCAGCGGGGTTCGTCTCGCTCGATGAACGTGGGCCACGCCGCGGCGATCGCTATGTGGGCGTGGGTGATTCAGCACTCTTAAGCGCGAGCCAGGGCCTCTGCGGGAAAATCTTGTACGCGGTCGGTAAAGATTCCCGTCACGCCCCACTGTGCAGCCTTTCGCGCATCCTCGAGGGTGTTAACGGTCCAAGCGTTCACTTCGAAGCCCGAGCTAAGCATCTCGTTCACCTCGGTCTCGGTCAGCCCTTCCCAAGCGGGATGGATAGCGCTGCACCCAAGATCTGCAGCCTGACGCCAGGAACCAGCAGTGACCTCATCGCGACGGCACAGCCACGCCAACGGCAGCTTGGGCATTGCCCGGCGGACAGCGCCGAGCAGCTCGTGGTCGAAGGAAGAAATGAGCAGGCCGCCCTTATTTTCGAAGGACTGCAGTGCAACCTGAAGGTTTTCAACTAATGTATCTCGGCGTTTCCCCGCGGCTCGCGGCTTCAGCTCAATATTGAAGGAGGTCTGCGTCGCATTCGCAAAAGACACCACATCGGCCAGCTCAGGAATGCGTTCAAAACGGTAGGTCGGAGAAAACCATGCACCCGCATCAAGTCGGCGCAGTTCCCCGTAGCCCCAGGAATCCCAAGAACCTGAAGAATTCGTTGTACGGTCGACCGTGTCATCGTGGATCACCAGCAGCGTCCCATCAGCCATGACGCCCACATCGCATTCGCACCAGCGCGCGCCAATTTCCGAGGCCTTGGCGAAGGCTGCGATCGTATTCTCGGGTGCAAGGGTCGATGCGCCGCGATGGGCAATAATCTTTGGGAATTCGCTCATTGTGTATCCTTCATTTCTTCACAACAGGTGCCGGTAGCCATCTCAGTCGGGTCTAGAGGTAATCGTCGACGGGAATTAATCCAATTCCCGGGACGAATTGCATCTTTGGGCGACCGGGATTTTCTTCGGTCTCATCAGCTTTTCCATGCATTCCGTCAATTCCCGCGCGCTCTTCTTGGCGGCTGAAACTCTCTTCTTCAGTGAGCGTTTCCATCTCCGAGGCCGTGCCTTCGTCAGGTTGGGTCATGAGCGCCGGATCCAGTAGCATCGCTTCATCACGTTTGGTTGGAAGAATGCTCTTCACGTAAGACTCGATGGCCTCATCTTGGGGGATATCGCGCCCGGCTTTTTCGGTCAAATACCAGCGGTGCTCAAGGAATTCGTGGAAAATCTGTGCGGGTTCAAGCTTTGCAGCAAGTTCTGCGGGAACAGCGCTGATGACGGGTTCGAAGACTTTGTTCATCCATTCGTGTGCAACGATTTCCAGGGGGATCTTGTTCTTTCCCGTCATCGCACGGTAGGTCTCGATGTCGTTGAGCATTCGCTGTGCCTGATTTTCGCCGACATCCATGCCGGTCAAGCGCATGAGCTTTCGATGATGATGTCCTGCGTCGACGACCTTCGGAGTGATGATCATGTGGGCGCCATCAAGATCCGAGGACATCTGAAGTTCTCCGACCTCGAAGCCCAGGTCATTGAGGCGACGGATACGCTGAGCAACGCGCCATTTTTGGTTGGTTTCGATGACTTCAGGGCCCGTGAGTTCATTCCAGAGCTCAAGGTAGCGTGAATGAATACGGTCGCCAACTGCGATGGGGTCTTCTTCGCTAGGGAAGAAAGAACCGGCCTGCAAGTCCATGAGCTCGCCGATGATGTTGGTGCGTGCGAGATCGACGTCGTACAAGCGTTGCCCTTCGGTGAGTGAGGGGTGAATTTCACCGGTTTCTGCGTCGACGAGGTAGGCAGAAAATGATCCGGCATCGCGCCTGAACAAGGTGTTTGATAGTGAAACATCGCCCCAATAGAAGCCCAGAAGATGGAGGCGAACAAGAAGGACGGCCAAAGCATCAATTAAGCGTCCCGCGGTGTCTGGGGACATGTGCTGCGAAAAGACTGCACGGTAGGGAAGGGAGAACTGCAGGTGTTCAGTCACCAATACGGCTGCGAGCTCCTCGCCGAAGGCATCTCGTCGGCCGCTGACGACTGCTGTGGGGATAACCGAGGGAGCTCCCATTCGTGAGAGGTCGCGAAGGAGTTCGTACTCTTTGTACGCGACGCTTTCCCCGATCTCTTTGACTGCGATCACCCTGTCGGAAAGATTGACGAAGCGAACGACGTGGCGTGAAATGCCGCGAGGAAGTGCGGCAAGGATTTCCGTAGGCCAGTCTTCAAGGGGAAGGTCCCAAGGCAAATCCAGCAGTGCCGGGTCAACCGTTGCTGCCTTGATCTCAAGCGTTGAGGGAATGGGCATGGCTCTATTGTCTCATTCATTGCGCGATAGGGCACGGGGCCCGCAACCGTGTGGTTGCGGGCCCCGTATGAGCCGTTTTAGTGATCAGAAACCTTGATCACTCGGGCAGACGATCGCCGGTGGACGCAGAGAAGTTGTGCTGCTGTCCTTCCTTGATACGGGTGTGGATCACGCCGCCGGGCTTCGGAGCGGTACGCGGAGGAACGCGGACGATCAGCTGCTCGCCCTTGCCTTCGCTGCCAGAACCCAGACCGTGGCCGGAATCTGCACCTGCTAGGTGGCCGTAGATGTAGGCATCCGAACCCAGTTCCTCAACGAATTCAACTTCGATCGGAATGGTGTTTTCGGTTTCTGCAGAAACAACCTCGAGGCCCTCGGGACGGAAGCCGATGGTAATCATGCCTTCGTCTTCGGGAACCATGGCATCCAGCGTTGCCTGCGAGAGCGGAACCTCTGCGGTGCCGAGCTTTGCGACATTGCCTTCAACCTTGAACTTGCCGAGGTTCATGGCGGGGGAGCCGATGAAGCCTGCGACGAATTCGTTGGCAGGGCGTTCGTACATTTCCTGCGGGGTGCCGACCTGCTGGAGGAGACCGCCTGCGAGAACCGCGATGCGATCGCCCATCGTCAGAGCCTCGGTCTGGTCGTGGGTCACGTAGACCGTGGTGACGCCGAGTTCGCGCTGCAGCGAAGCGATCTGGGTACGGGTCTGGACACGGAGCTTGGCGTCCAAGTTGGACAGAGGCTCATCCATGAGGAAGACCTGAGGCTTACGGACGATTGCGCGGCCCATTGCCACACGCTGACGCTGACCACCGGAAAGCGCCTTCGGCTTACGATCCAAGTAGGGCTCCAGGTCAAGGATGCGTGCTGCTTCCTCAACGCGCTGAGCAATCTCAGCCTTGGGGGTGCCTGCGATCTTCAGTGCGAAGCCCATGTTCTCGCGAACGGTCATGTGAGGGTACAGAGCGTAGTTCTGGAAGACCATTGCGATGTCGCGGTTCTTCGGCTGTACGTCGGTGACGTCCTTATCGCCAATGAAGATGCGGCCAGAGTTCACATCCTCAAGACCTGCGAGCATGCGCAGCGAGGTGGACTTGCCACAACCGGAGGGACCGACGAGAACCAGGAATTCACCATCCTGAATCTCAAGATCGAGCTGGTCGACAGCGGGCTTATCTGACCCGGGGTAGATTCGGGTTGCCTTATCGAAAGTTACAGTTGCCATATTGAACCTCCACCGGCGGTACGTGCCGGACGATCCTTTGTAGAGACCAGACGACAGCGTCTTCACTGCCGCCGCGCTTACCCCACATCAGATGTGAAGTTCGCACTCGCCCACCATAGCACCGCTTGGCGTACAAATTCCAGCCCGATTTGTTGCCGACAGTGCACTTGAGGCCTGAAATTTGTCAACCATTCGCTAGGCTTGGGGTGATGCGTGAGCAAGAAATGATTGGTGGGTACCGCCTTCTCAAGCGCCTGGGCGCGGGAGGCGCTGCCACCGTGTGGCTTGCCTGTGACGAGGCGGGAGAACGCGTTGCCTTAAAAATCCTTCACCCCGCCTTGGCTGCCGATGAGGGCTATCGTGAGCGCCTCTTACGTGAAGCTCGGACGGTTAACTCGATTCGCGGTGGAGGGGTTGCGCACATCTTAGATATTGAGATCGATGCCACCCAGCCCTTCGTCGTTAGTGAATACATCCCCGGCCCGACTCTGTCCGAACTTCTTGCCAGAGGGGCGCTGAACATCGGTGGTGTTGCCGCGATCGGCGGCGCTCTTGCCCAAACCCTTGAAGATGTTCATGCGCGCCGGATTATTCATCGCGACGTCAAAGCCTCCAATGTCATTTGTTCACCCCGCGGTCCCGTACTCATTGACTTCGGTATCGCGATGGGACAGGACGAGGCTCGGCTCACCCAAACCGGCCTCGTTTCCGGTACCGCGGGCTATACCGCACCCGAATTGCTCAGGGGAGGGCGTGCCTCGGCGGCTACGGATTGGTGGGGATGGACGGCAACTCTGCTGACTGCGCTCACCGGGCGTCCACCCTACGGAGAAGGCGCAACAGAAGGGATTTTGGACCGAGTCCTTAAAGGCGAACCTGATACGCGAGGACTTGATCCGCGAGTTGCTTCGCTCATGCGCATGGCTCTGCATCCAGATGCTCATGTGCGTCCAAGCCCGGACCAGGTTGTTCGAGAACTGGCCCAGTGGGGCAGGTTCCGCCTGAGCGACATGGCGGTCTATGGCGGCTCTATGGCATGGGAAGGCCTCAATTGGGCCCGTCTTCTTGCACCTGCAACCTCCTCACAGGCCCCCACTGTGGTGGCGGGCCTGAGCGAGCGCGATGAAGGCGAAGAGCGCTTTGTTTCTGACCAAGAGCACACTTCGGTCCTTGAGCCCGCAGACGCGGATGCAACTCGCGTGATGGAGAGCGGTTTTGCTGAGGATCCCTCCTATGTTGATCCCGAGGCCACGCAGGTTTATCCCCAGACCGCTACTGACCCTCGAGGCTGGGAAGGTAGAGGCGGGGGAGGGGAAACTGCTTATTTGCCTCCCGTTGCTCCAACGGCCTCGTCAATGGGAACAAGCTATCTTCCCGCAGAGGATGGATACCGCCAGGCGGCAATCCCTCCGAATGTCGAGTTCGTGACGGAACAACGTCATTACGAGTGGCAGCACCTGAAAACTGCGAATTTCATTGGACTTATCGCGCTTGCTGTGCTCGCTCTTGCACCTATATATATGGGGATGAGCGGGCTCATCCTTGTCGGTGTGATCACTGCTATTTTCGCGGTGCTGGGCGGTGCATACAGATGGCGAGAAAACCGCCGGATCCGTCATCAAGAGGTTCGTTCCAGTGACAACTGGGCAGCTCTGGGAATGCTTCCCTTTACGGGGCTCGGAGCAATACTGTCGACGGCAATTGGCCTTTTCCCGGGGACGGCATTGGCGTGGGGGCAGTGGGTTCTCTTCTCACGTGATTTCTACGCAGAGATTGGCTGGTCAATTCACTCGGGCTTCTTTGCTACTAGGTTGGGTAATCCCGGCATTTCGTGGTTCCCTCTGGTCCTGACGGGACAGACACCCATTCAGTCTGATTCCTGGCTAGCAATGAATCCATCCTGGGTTCTGCTGACGTGGGTGCTGACAACGATTTCCCTGTGGGGAATGTGGGTGATGCCAACGGGACGGCCGCTTCGCAGTGGCCTGAGCGTAGCGGTACGAGTCTGCGCGCCGCGAGTATGGATGCAGGTCATTCTTGGACTGATTGGTGTACTTGCTATCGGTGTTATTCTCGCGGGGAATTTCTGAGCGAGTGATCGCATACCGTCTGTGGTGGATGCTTGCGTCAGTGGCCCTGCGGAATGAAACGCGTAGCAACAGCGTTGGTATTGTGCGTCGGTGGGTAATGCTCGCTAGGCTTGGATGCACATCAACAGAAAGGCCCAGATAATGGCAAAGCCGTCTCGCTCGCAGGAAGTGCGTGAGAAAGCTCAGCAACTGCGTGAGCAACAGGCACGTGCGGATCGCCGAACCCGAAACATCATCATTGGACTGGCCGCACTGATTCTTGTTGTGATCATTGGCGCGATCGCTGCGGTGATCATTCAGTCGAACCACAAGAAGGCTCAGGACAGCCAAGCTGCGACCGCCGCTATCGGTGCCTTCGAGGACGGCGCACCGATTGTGGTTTCTCACCTGGGTATTGGTAAGGTCGACGAATCTCTTCCGACGCTGACGCAATACTTTGATTACTCCTGCCACGTCTGCGCAGCCTATGACGTTGCCTTCGGTGAACAAGCCGTTCAAGATGCTCTCGATGGCAAATTCAATATCAAGTACCAGCCAGTGAATACGGTGAAGGCGCCTTATCAGTACGCCGCAACCACCGCTTCTTTGATCGCCGCGCAAAAGGTCGATGCTCAGACCTGGGGTAAGTTCCACAATGCACTTCTTGCTTACTTCAACGAGGCCTACAACTCGGGTAACGGCTCCGTTGTTCAGGACCTGTCGAAGTCAGCCAAGCAGGTTAAGACCATTGCATCACAGGTTGGAATTCCCGAGGACGTGGTGAATTCCTTCCCCGAGAATGCCGTTGATGAATACCTGACCAAGAGCACTCAGGCGTGGGCAAATGCCACCTACGAGGGACGCAGTGCCAATTCCTTGGGTACTCCCGAGTTTGTCATCAATGGTAAGACTGCTCTGGACTTCTCAAAGTTTGGCGTGACCACGGTTGATGGTGTGTACCCGGTGATTCTGCAGCAGCTTGCTGCCGCGGGACCGGCATCCGCTTCGAAGTAAGGGGCAATGTGATCCCCTAGGGTAATCGCGCTTTGGATCTCAAAGTGTGAGGGCGCGTGCGTGACGTGGTCGCGTACGCGCCCTTTCTGTGTAGCTATGGGGAAAGGCTGCTGGAGCGCAGCGTTTTTGTCGTGATGTGCAGCTTGTTTTGAGGGCTTAAAGGTGGCGTGTGAGCCACATTGCGATTTTTAATTCGTCTTTGCGGCCTGAGTCATGGCACACTATGTGGGTTGCCACCTTAGCTCAGTTGGTAGAGCACCCGCCTTGTAAGCGGACGGTCGTCGGTTCGAGTCCGACAGGTGGCTCCATTTTTTATCCGGGAAAGCTCCTTCTATTTTTCCCTGTGTTTTCAAGCTTTTAAAACATTTTGAATCTTATAAATTTAGGTTGTCGAAGCAATAAACACTCCGTTGGCTCGATAGACTCAGCTCTGTCCCTCCAATTTTGCACGGGCGCACCCCGAATTGCGCGCCTGAGCTGCCCTAGATAGATGGGTTTTTCCTCATGCACCGTGTACATGGTTTTAGGCAACAGCGCACCCTTCGAACTCTCTTTGTCGCGACCCTCCTGTCGACAGCACTTGGACTTGGGATGTCGATGGCGCCCGCCCAAGCTGAACCTGCCGTTCCCTCTCCCGAGGCCTCCTCTTCTACGGAAGGGGCTGTTCAGACGCCCAGCGAGACGCTCGCACCCAGCGGTGAAGATCGGGCAGCTCACGGAGCGACTGCCTCGTCGGAAATGACACTGACCAATGAACGCAATACGACGGATGTCGTCATTGAACTTCCAGAGGGTGCAGCTCGCACAGCCCTTCTTCAGAGTGCAGATACTGTGCACCTACGCGCAACCATGAGCTACCGCGGGAAAGTGACGCGCGAAATCGATGAGCGAATTTCATTGAAGGACTTCACTGACAACGACTATTACATCGTCGATTTCAAGACCTTCGGGAAGTTCACTGTCGAGCTCTCGACCGAGAAAAACGGTTCGCTTGTTCGACGCTTCCCAAAGCAGACAGTTGGAGTAACTGCGGATAGCTACAACATTGCACCAATCAGCGTGACCCTACCTGTTGCAATGTTCTCCCTGAACCTGTGGGGAGAAAACTCGATTCGTAAAACAGGTCCCGTGATCGCGATGTTTGAGCGTCCCAACGCCTACGACTGGGGTGCCTTGCCCGGCCCAGCAGCTCCAGAGAGTGGTGTTTATGCGCTGCCTTACCTGAGTGAACGTGAGATCGCCCTTCAGCCCGGTGGCTTCGACGAGGCCTCGCAGCAGTTCCGTGATCGCATCGACATCGTCGCCGACTACGTGCGTGACCTGCGTGAGTTGGATCCTTCTTCAGAATTCCATCTTTACTCGGTTGATATGTTCCCGAACATCATCCAGAAGGTGATCTACGCTAACCGGATTCCTGAAGATCAGTACACGATCAACCTCATCACTGATGGTGCGTATTCCTATGTGAAGTTTGCCGATCTTTACAAGGGAACAAATCCCAAGGCGACGCATGATCGCCTGGTCCGCGAGTGGAAAGAAATGAAGGAACACGCCTACGCCAATGGGCGTGCTGATACGAAGGCATCCGATCAGGGGAGTACTGCTGACTATCTGTGGGCATTGGTTGATTCTGAGCCGAATGCACAGTGGTGGCTGGCTCGCCCGAAGCTTCTGAGTACTTCTGGAGATGGGAATGCCTTTGCAACCCAGGTTCAAAAGTCCCCAAAGGTTCGTGGGGTTAATATCTCTCAGCTGCTGAGTGCGAATATCAAACCCTCGAAGGAAGCGACGGAGCAGTTTAAGGCCCTCTATAACTTCAACGATGGGTACTTCAGTGCCGCGGAACGTGAGGGCAAGGATGTCCTTCTGCTTCTTGGAACGATTCATCCCAATGAGCAGGGCTTCGAGGACTATGCCCGCTTTACGAAGAGCTACTACGGGGATCGTTACGCCTACTACTACAAGGGGCACCCAGCGACGCCCACGGAAATGTCAGTTCCCAAGCAAGAACAACTCAAGCGCCTAGGAATGGAAGATGTCGATGCCTCCATTGCGGCGGAATTGATTCTGTTCTTCAACCCGGGAATCGACATCGCCGGTTATCAGTCTTCAACTTTTGAGTCGACCCAGGCTGGGCGCTCGAAGGGAGTGTTTAACTACACCAAGGGTGAAGCCATGGCGAAGGCTGATTCCCCCTACCGTGACCTCGACTTCTGGATTGTCCCGATTGATCGGGCATGGGACCAGCTCAAGCGCTTGTGTCCAGGTGGACACAGCTGCTATCAGGTGGAGTTCTCTGATGAGATCACCGCACGCGAAGGCTATACGCATGCGCTGTGGGACGCCACTGATTCGGTCATCGTCTACTACAAGAAGCAGGGGGATCGTTTCGAGAAACTCCGTAGTCAAGATGCGATTGGTGAAAAATCCTCGGTAGAGCCCGGAGAATACTTCATTAAGTCAGCGCTCGCGGATCAGCTGGTTCTGGATGTTCGTGGTGCTAGCCGTGATGATGGTGCGAATGTCCAGCTGTGGGATGCTAATCGAAGCGATGCCCAGAAGTGGCGTGTTTCTTATGATTCGCAGGGCCTTGCGACCATCACCAATGTCGCCTCGGGCAAGGTGCTTGATGCCCAATGGGCTTCCTCGCGACCTGGGACAAACGTTGATCAGTGGAGTTCGAATGGCACGCGCGCGCAGAAGTGGCGCCTCAATGCGGACGATCAGGGCCGAGTGAAGATCGTCTCGGCTTTGGATCCCGCGATTGTTCTGGATGTTGCGGCGGCCAATGCCTCCGCAGGAGCAAATGTCGGCTTGTGGAATGCAAATGGCTCTGATGCTCAGGCATTTTCATTCATTCCGACGCAGCCCAAGGTTTCCTCTGCAGGGCAGGCAGATATCACCCCCGGTTACTACGAGCTGGCAAGCGTTGTTGATCCCACGAAGGGGATTGATCTGAAGGACTTTGCGCTCAACAACGGAGCTCGACTTCAGCTGTGGGGCTCAAGCAAGACCGATAATCAGATCTGGAAAATTAGCCGTGAATCTGATGGCTTCTACCGATTGGTGAATACCTGGTCGAATAAGTCCTTGGATTCCACTGATGGCACTCCGATTCCGGGTACTGAGCTCCAACTGTGGGACACGGACACGTCGAATATGAACCAGAAGTGGGCGATCTTCTCGGTGACGGGAGGGGCGTATATGCTCCGCAACGTCGGGACCGGTCTGGTTGTCAATCTCCGTTGGGGACAGGCGAGTAACGGCATGGCCATTGACGGTTACCTGGCCAATGGAACAACCGCTCAACAGTGGCGTCTGAACCCGGTCCAAGGACCCCAAGAGATCCTGGACCAGTGGGCGAAAGAGAACCGCAACGAGGTTCCTGATGGTGAGTATCAGATCCGTCCAGTTGCTGCCCCGGATAATCGTGTCGAGGTCCAATGGGCATCTCGGGACGCGGGTGCTCGCGTGTGGTCTTACCAGTCCAACGGAAGTGCAGCACAGAAGTGGCGTATCAGTCACGATGACAAGGGCTACGTGACCTTGACCAACGTGGCTTCAGGGAAAGTCTTAGATGTCTTTGCGGCGTGGAAGAATTGGCCGGCTCGAGTGAATCAGCAGCCCTCGAACGCCTCCGCAGCTCAAAAGTGGATCATCCAAGACAGGGGCGGCCATAAAGTTCTGATCTCGGCGCTCTCACCCATGCTGGTCCTTGATCTTGAAGGTGGGCGTAGCCAGAACGAAACAACGGTTCACCTCTATCAGGACAATGGAAGTTCGGCCCAGCGTTTTGATTTCCTGAAGTAGCTCCTCGCTCAGCCAAAATATTGGGGTGCGTTCGCGTCACTATGCGCGAGCGCACCCCTGTTTGTTGTACGTGCCCAGGCGACGAACTTACGGCAATCTCCAGTCCACCGGCGTTGCCCCCTGCTGCTCAAGCAGCGTGTTTGCGCGACTAAATGGCCTCGAGCCAAAGAACCCGCGCCTGGCCGACAGGGGAGAGGGATGGGCAGACTCAATCGCGGGAGTATCCCCCAACTGCTCGCGCAAGGACTGCGCATCTCGCCCCCACAAGATTGCAACCAGCGGAAGACGATTCCCCGAGGAATCGCGGCGCTCAACCAGAGCATCAATGGCCCGAGAGGTCACTTCTTCCCATCCCATCTTTCGATGAGAGCCAGCTTGTCCGGGGCGAACCGTCAGTACGCGGTTGAGAAGGCATACTCCCTGCCTGGACCAGGGAGTGAGGTCACCGCTAGTGGGCATGGGAACACCCACGTCGGTGGTGAGCTCTTTGAAGATATT
>ENA-OWLX01000781-OWLX01000781.1-metagenome-genome-assembly--contig:-NODE-781-length-12113-cov-9.577044_pt1 | contig 12113 bp, 5 predicted proteins | sample MGYA00245351_ERZ651106 | MGnify/ENA primary metagenome ERZ651106 (study PRJEB26857, sample SAMEA4031768) | metagenome | biome: human; feature: oral; material: saliva | place: Philippines | collected 2014 | study... | reverse complement strand
GAAAATATGCTTGATTCCTTTCATAGATTAACATTAAAAAGATAAATAAAATAAAAGCTGTTACATAATTTTAGTGACAGCTATATTTTTAAAGGGGGAGAAGTCATGGATAAGAGGGGAAATATCATTGCACTTTATCAATACATAGCTGAAGTAGTAAAAAGTATTAAGACAGAGAAAAAAGATATTCATAATGAAGAATGGTGTTATTTTTTAGAAGAGCTTCCTAAACATTCAGGAATCACACTCAACTATTTAGACAACAAAAACACTCCATCTGATCAAAAAATTTTGCAAGTTGAAAAAATACCTTTTTTAGAGCCTTTAGCTATAGATAAGGGGCTTTTAGATTGGCTAAGTGGTGATTGGGGAGACTATAAATCACCTATAAAATTATTATCAGAAAAAATTACCAAAGAAAATGATGCTTCGAAAGTCGTTAATATTTCAAAAAAAGAAAAGGAAATGTTAGAGAAACTTTTAAAAGATAGAAAATTATGGATAGAGGAACAGAAGAAAATAGAAGTTGTTAGAAACCTTTTTGATACATTATACAATAAATATTTAGTATTAGATAGAGATTCTGATACTCTTGAATTAGTAGTTGCAAATGGACTTGTAAAAGTTCCTAATGAAGATATATGCTATCCTATTCTATTAAAAAAAGTTAATTTTACTGTTGATACAGAAAAAAATATAATCTCTATTATTGATGCTTCTGATAATGATTTTATAACACAAGAGCTATACTTAAATTTTCTAGCAGAAGTTGAAAATATAAATCTAGACAAAGTTTTTTACTTAGAAGATAAAATTGTAGAAAATAATATTCACCCTATTTCTAAAAATGATACTATCAAAGACTTTTTTAGAGAATTTATACATAACTTAAATCCAAGAGCACAATTCATAGAAGACTTAGATAAAAAGAACAAAGAAAGCGTAATAACTATTGAATGGAAACCTATACTTTTTATTAGAAAAAAAGATGATGGAAAAGTAGAAGCTATCAATAATATAATTAAAGACATTGAAAATGGTGGAGAAATCCCTGAATTTTTAAGTGAATTAGTTGGAATTATTGAAAATGATAAAAAAACTATTGAACAGGTTCCTGATATACTTTTTACAAAAGAAACTAATAATGAACAAATGGAAATTATCAAAAGCCTTTATTCACATAGAGCTGTAGTAGTTCAAGGGCCTCCAGGAACTGGAAAAACTTATAACACTGTTAATTACGCAGTGGCAATATGCAAAAATAAAAATATCGAAGATGTACAATCTGAAGAGTATGAAAAAGTATTGCATAGATATAATGAATTAAAAAAAGAAGGTCGTATTGCATTTACTACATTTCATCAATCCTATGGATATGAAGAATTTATTGAAGGAATTAAACCAATTGTTGATGAGGAAAAGAAAGATATAGGCTATACAATCGAAGCAGGTATTTTTAAAAAATTTTGCCATACAGCTTCAAAAAAAGCAATTATAGCTACTGAGGATATGCCAGATGTAAGTAATGCAAAGGTGTGGTGTGTACTCCTTGATGGAGGACAAGTATCTGACTTAAAGAAAAAATGTTTTGAAGAAGGGAACATTTGTATTGGATGGTACGAGCAATCGGAAATCATTACAGATGATGCAAAGGGGTTAAGTGATAAGGCTCGACGCATTCTTTTAAATTTCCAAGATGAGATGGAGATTGGAGATATTATTGTAACTCAAAGGAGTAACAAGACAATTGATGGAATAGGCGTTGTTATAGGTGATTATGAGTATGATAAAGAAGATGGAAAATGGCCTAGAAAACGTAAAGTAAAATGGCTTATGACAGGTAATGAAATTGATATTACTGAACTAAATGCTGGAATACAACTGGATAGAAAAACAGTATATCAATTAGGTAGAATTTCAGCTGATAAAATACTAAGCCTTGTAAATAATCCTAAAGAAGTGGTAGTAGAAAATAAAATGAAGCCATTTGTATTTGTAATAGATGAAATTAATAGAGGCAATATTTCAAAGATTTTTGGTGAGCTGATTACATTAATTGAAGATACAAAGCGTGAGGGAAAAATAGAACAAGCATCAGCTGTTCTACCATACTCAGGTGAACTTTTTAGTGTACCTTCTAATGTTTATATTTTAGGTACTATGAATACTGCCGATCGTTCAATTGCTCTTATGGATACAGCTCTTCGTAGAAGATTTCAGTTTGTTGAAATGATGCCGGATACGAAAGTACTCAGAAATATTGGTGCTGATAAGGTTGATAATCTTGATGTTGCCACTATGTTGGAAAAAATCAACGAGCGTATTACATTTCTTTATGATAGAGAGCATACAATTGGACATGCATTTTTTACCGAGCTTAAGGATGATCCGACAATCGAGACATTAGCTTCTATTTTTGAAAAATCTATAATTCCACTTTTACAAGAATATTTTTATGAAGATTATCAGAAGATACAGTTGGTTTTAGGTGATAATGGAAAGACGGACCCTTCAACAAAGTTCATTCTTGATGAAGAGGTAAAAGTGAAGAATATACTCAAAGGTGATGCTGCTGATGTTATAGATCTTCCAGAAAAAAAATACACAATTAATAAAGAAGCTTTTCTTAATATTGAAAGTTATAAACAGATTCTTTAGAAAGCGGTGATTTAATGAATAAACTTTTAGAAGTAAAAGAGTTTGATATAATCACTGGAAACCCTAATTTTAAAAATGATGAAAAATACAAATATCTTGATGCATCGGTTTTCCATGAACTTGTGAAATTTATTCATGAATTCTCAAAAGATGAAGAAAGTGCTGATGCATTGGATTTTATGCGTATTTCTTATAAACGAAATGTTGGTGAGATTGTAACCATTAAAAACTATGTGGGTTTAATTCAGATGAATAATAGATATCAAGTTCAGGTACTTCCAAAAATTAGCTTTGATTCTGTTGAAGATGCTGGAAATAAAGAAACAAAGAGAATATTCTTAAAGATGCTAAAGAGCATGAAGGACTTTCCAATCAAAGTTTTTAACGATGCTAGTTTAAAAGTAGATCATATGAATCTCTATGAGATTTTCATAAATATGTATCTGCAGGAAGTAAGACAATTAGTAAAACAAGGAATTAAATCTGCATATGTTGGACAGGAGGACAACCTCAAATTCTATAAAGGAAAACTTATGATCAGTCAACATATTAGAATAAATATGGTTCATAAGGAAAAATTCTATGTATCCTATGATGAATTTCATCCTAATAGACCGGAGAATAGGTTAGTAAAAGCAACATTACTAAAATTACAGAAATTAACGACAAGTGCTGAAAACTCAAAAGAGATTAGACAGTTATTGACAGTCTTTGAAATGGTGGAACCTTCCAGAAATTATATAAAGGAGTTTTCAAAAATAAAAATTAATAGAAAAGTAAAAAGTAAACGTTTTCAAGAACACATAATTCTTTGAACTATTTAAATTCTTATGATAAGATGAAGATGCTAAAGAAGTTAGAAGAAATTTGTATTTTAAAACCAAAAAAATTAAAACACCAAATTGTTTCTGACGAATAGTAAGAATATAAAAAAGGAGAACTTATCAAGATGATAAGAAAAGAACAACAACGCTTCTCTTTGCGTAAATATAAGGTTGGTGTTGCATCAGTCTTTTTAGGAACAACTCTTAGCTTCATGATAGCTAATGGAGGTATAGCATTGGCTTCTGAGCTTCCAGCACAGCCCGTTACCGAAGAGAAAACAGAGTTGGTAAATAAGGGTGATTCTAGTGGGGAATCATCAAATAAGGATGTGGAAACTACTGAAGTAGTAGTTGAAGAAAAGGAAGACGTCGCTAAAGCTCAACCGACGGAAACTACTAATGTAGTAGAAACTAAAGCTGCTCCAGAAGTGAAAGATGAAATAAAGCTAGAAACTACTGAAGCTATAATCTCAGAAAAATCTGCTACAGAAACTATCAAACCTTCTGAAACAAAGGAAGAAGTCAAACCAGCTGTTTCTGAAGGTAATAAACCAAAAGTACGTAGTCGTCGTGCAGCAGAAGACCATAACTATACACCGATTGCAACTGAAAATTATCTAAAAGATGGGGAAAAAGCTACACCAGAAATGTCAGACCCAAATGGGGCAACTGTTAATTCCCAAACAGTGCCAGCCGGCTATGAAAGAAAAGAAGGAGATTTTTATACATATAGTATTGTCGAACTAACTGAGTTTAATAAACGTTACAATACAAATTACTACTCTCGTTCATACAAGAGATTTGATGATTCTACTGAAACAACTGTCGAATTAATTGATAAGAATACGGGTAATGTAGTTGAAACAAGAACTATTTCTGCTTCAAGTGGTATTCAAAGATTTACGACTACTAAGACAGCCTCTAATGGAGAACTCACTTATCAGGTTGATTATAATAAAGGTATAGCTGCTAGTAAGGCTGAAGCACCTCAACCCTTCCTTCAATATGGTTTTGAAGTTGGAGCTAATATCAAGGATCTTGTAGCAGGTGGGCATCAACTGACTACAGAGGAACAAAAGCTATTCGATGCAGTTTATAAGGCTCGTACTTCAACAGATATTATTAACTCAGTAGAACCAGCTTATAATGGACGTACCATTACAGATACAAATAGTAAAATTCCTAGCTTTGTTGAAAAAACAACCTACTATAGAGTAGTTGACAGAAGTAACCAAACTTTCAACGCTAACAAAACAGATAAAACTGTTCAAGATTACAAAGAAAATGGTAATGAAGTAGATTTAGCTAAATATACAACTAAAGCTATGGAAGGCCAACATTTTACAGCTTCAGGTGAGCGCCAATTTGACGGTTATAAACTCTATCAAGTAGCAGATCCAGATACTACAACTGGCTATGTAAGTCGTCCATACAAAGTTGGTACGAAATTTATGGACGCTGAGCGCGCGGGAATTAAACGTATTAAAGAAATCGTAGACGAAGATGGTTCGGTAGTCGTTCGAGTTTACTTATTAGATCCAAAACAACAGGACAAACGTTCTGATGGTAGTTTGGAAACAGATGGTTATATGTTACTTGCGGAAACGAAGCCGATCAAACCAGGTGATTATAACAAACAAGAACTAGCTGTTAAAAAGACACCTCTTAATACGATTCCTTTTACTGATAACAACGGTGTAAACTATCCAAACGGTAAAGAAATTCCATTTGACTTCCAAAATGCAGCTGGCTATATACCTAAGAAAACGGTATTTGTACCATTCTTAGGAGATAATATCGGGCACCTTTCTCCAAATTCTCAGTTGGAAAGAGGAGTTTATGGTATTGGTACAAACGTTGACTTATTGAACTCTCTGACACCTTATAAACAACCGATTTACTACTATGTAAAACGCGAACCAGCTAAAGTAACTCCAGAATTCGAAAAGGAACTTGACGGGCGTGTATTAACAGATGGAGAGTTTAGCTTCAAGTTAACAGAGGAAAAGAGTACTCCTGATAAATATGAAGAAACAGTCACAAACAAAAATGGCAAGGCCACATTTAGTGAATTATCATTTAATAACCCTGGTACCTATAAATACAAGATTACCGAGTTAAAAGGTTCTGATACGAACGTTGATTACGATGCAATGACAGTTACAATGACAGTTACGGTAACTGAAAAAAATGCAGTGGGGGATCTCGAAGCTACAGTTAAATATAGTTCTGAAGGTGGATTTAGTGCAGATGCTAATGATAAAATCTTTAACAACTATGTAGTTTCACCAGTAGTCACTAAGTTTGATTTCACGAAGAAACTCGCAGGACGTAAACTTAAGGAAGGTGAATTTAGCTTTGTCCTTAAGAACGCAGCAGGTGAAGAAGTTGAAACTGTTAAGAATAAAGAAGACGGTACTGTAACATTCTCTGAACTATCGTTTGATAATACAAAAGTTGGTACCCATGCTTATACAGTAGAAGAGGTTATCCCAGCTACTAAAGAGCTTGGAATGACTTATGACACTATGAAAGCAACGCTTACAGTGGAAGTTGCTAAAAATGGACACACCTTAACAACTGTAACAAATGTAAAATCAGCAGGTGGTGTAAATGATAATGGAGAATCTACAGATGGAACTGAAGATAAAGAGTTTAACAATAAAATAACTCCTCCAGAAACACCAGAATTTCAACCTGAAAAATTCGTCCTTAGCAAAGAAAAATATGATCTCACTGGTGAGAAATTGCTTGATGATGATAATGAATTGACAGACGAATATGGTGAAACAAATGCTAATCCATATGCTGATACATCTAAATACAATGAAGTTGAAAACATTAATACTAAGACTGTTGAACGTGGTTCAAAACTTGTTTATCAAGTTTGGTTGGATACAACTAAATTTACTGATAAGAACAATGTTCAATATGTAGGTGTTTCAGATAAATATGATGCTGACAAACTTACAATTGAGTCTTCTTCAATTAAAGCCTATGATGGTAAAACTGGTGTTGATGTAACTGATAAATTTGATATTACAGTTGAAAATGGTACTATTAGTGCGACATCTAAGAAGAAATTTGTCAATGCTGATAATGTCATTGATACAACTGAATTTGAATTTGGAAGATACTACAAGTTTGATATCCCAGCTACAGTCAAAGAAGATGTTGCTGCAGGAGCTGATATCGAAAACACTGCCAACCAAATCGTTCACGTTTATAATCCAGTAAGTAAAACAGTTGAAAAACCAGAAAAACCTACTCAAAAACGTATGAACAGTATTCCTATCGAAGTAGAATTTAACTTCACTAAAAAATTAGAAGGAAGAACTCTCAAAAATGAAGAATTCAGCTTTGTTCTGAAAGATTCAAAAGGTAAAGAAGTTGAAACTGTTAAAAACGATGCAGATGGTAAAGTAAAATTCAAAGCTCTTAAATTTGAAAAGAGTCAAGTTGGTGAACATAAATACACTGTTGAAGAAGTAGTAGGAGCAGATGCAACAATTACTTACGATACTATGAAGGCTGAAGTTAAAGTGACTGTTTCACATGATGGTACAGCAAAAGCTTTAATCGCAAATGTAACTGAACCAGCTGACAAAGAATTCAATAACACAGTAACTCCTCCAACAGAACCTAAGTTCCAACCAGAGAAGTATGTCTTGAATAAAGAGAAATACTCTATCACTGATAACAAACTTCTTGATGATGATGCTGAGTTGACTGATAAATATGGAGAAACAAATACTGATCCATATATTGATAAAACAAACAACAATGAAGCTGAAAATATTAATACCAAGACTGTAAAACGTGGTGATAAACTAGTCTACCAAGTTTGGTTGGATACTACAAAATTCTCAACTGATAATAAGGAAAAGGTACAATCAGTTGGAATTACAGATGATTTCGATGAAACCAAGGTTGATGTTGATGGTACTAAGATCAAAGCTTACGATTCAGTATCAGGTGATGATGTAACAAATAAATTTGATATTACAGTTGAAAATGGAGTAATGACAGCGACGCTTAAAGCTGGCAATACTAAGTCACTTGGTGATACTGAAAACACTCAAATTATTGACACAACTAAATTTGAATTTGGACGTTACTATAAGTTCGATATCCCAGCAGTAGTCAAAAATGATGTTGATGGTGGAGTAGATATTGAAAATACTGCGACACAAGTAGTCAACTACTATAATCCAGTTACCAAGAAAGTTGAAAAACCGTCTAAACCAACTGAAAAACGTGTGAACAGTATACCAATTTCAGTAGAATTTAATTTCACTAAAAAGCTAGAAGGTCGTGAACTGCAAGCCAACGAATTTAGCTTTGTTCTGAAAGATTCAAAAGGAAAAGAAGTTGAGACAGTTAAGAACGACGCAACTGGCAATGTTAAATTCTCAGCCTTAGAATACAAGAAGGGTGAAGAAGGTGTATATAACTACACTGTTGAGGAAGTTGTAGGAACAGACGCGACTGTAACATATGATACTATGAAAGCAGAAGTGACCGTGACAGTATCACATGATGGTACAGCTAAAGCTCTAATTGCAACTGTGACTAATCCTGCTGACAAAGAGTTCAACAACACTGTAACACCACCTGAAGAGCCTAAGTTCCAGCCAGAAAAATATGTTGTCGCTACAAAGAAATACGATATTACTGGTGACAAACTGCTTGATGACGATAAAGAATTAACAAACAAGTATACAGAAACAAATACTGATCCATATGTTGATAAAGATAACAATAATGAAGCAGAAAACTTAAATACTAAGACTGTTAAACGTGGTTCTAAATTGGTTTACCAAGTATGGTTAGATACAACTCAATTTAGTGCAGATAATAAGGAAAATATCCAGTCAGTAGGTATTTCTGATAACTTTGATGAAACAAAAGTAGACGTAACTGCTTCTGATATCAAGGCTTATGATTCTGTATCTGGAGCTGATGTGACAGCTAAATTTGATATTGCAATCAATAACGGTGTAATGACTGCAACTCTTAAAGATGGCTTTACGAAATCACTTGGCGATACTGAGAATACTCAAATCATTGACACAACTAAATTCGAGTTTGGTCGCTACTATAAATTCGATATTCCAGCCACAGTCAAAACTGACGTTGCAGCTGGTGTAGATATCGAAAATACAGCAGCACAGGTAGTTAACTACTACAATCCAACTACGAAGAAGGTAGAGAAACCAGAAAAACCAACTGAAAAACGTGTTAATAGTGTTCCGATTTCTGTAGAATTTAACTTCACCAAGAAGCTTGAAGGCCGTGAGTTGAAAGCTAATGAATTCAGTTTCACATTGACAGATAAAGATGGAAACATTGTTGAAACAGTTAAGAATGATGCTTCTGGCAACGTTAAATTCTCAGCTATTGAGTACAAGAAAGGTCAAGAAGGAACTTACAAGTACACAATTGAGGAAGTTAAAGGATCTGACTCTACGGTTACTTATGATACTATGAAGGCTGAAGTAACTGTTGAAGTGAAGCATGATGGTACAGCTAAGGCACTTGTTAAGACAGTAACAGATGCTGAGGATAAAGAGTTCAACAACCGTGTGACACCTCCGTCAACGCCAGAGTTTAATCCAGAGAAATACATTCTTAATGAAGAGAAATTCGATATCACTGGTAACAAACTTCTCGATGATGATCAAGAATTGGCAGATAAGGTTGCTGATACGAATGCAAATTCTTATGTAGATCAAGCTGATAACAACGAAGCTCAAAATATCAATACCAAGACACTTAAGAAGGGTGATAAAGTATACTACCAAGTATGGTTGGATACAACTAAGTTCACTGAAGCGCACAATATTCAATCTGTAGGTGTAACAGATAAATATGACAGCGAAAACTTAGACGTCAACGTAGCAGATATTAAAGCATACGACTCTGTAACAGGAGAAGATGTGACAGCTAAATTTGATATCAAGGTTGAAAATGGTGTGATTACTGCAACTTCTAAGACAGACTTGACTAAGTCACTTGGAGATGCAGAAAACACTCCAGTAATCGACACTGCTAAATTTGCATTCGGACGTTACTACAAGTTTGATATTCCAGCTCGTATCAAAGATTTTGCCAAAGAAGGTGTAGATATTGAAAATACAGCTTCTCAAATCGTTCACCAATACGATCCAACTAAGAAAACAGTTGAAAAACCAGAAAAACCAACAGAAAAACGTGTCGTTAACATCCCAACTAAAGTTGAATTTAACTTCACTAAGAAACTTGAAGGACGTGAGCTAAAAGAAGGTGAATTTAGCTTCGTACTTAAAGATAAAGATGGAAAAGTTATTGAAACAGTTAAGAACGATGCATCAGGAAACATCAAATTCTCTGAATTAGAGTTCAAACGTGGAGAAGAAGGAACTCACACTTACACAGTGGAAGAGGTTAAAGATACTGAAGCAGGAGTTGAATACGATAAGATGGTAGCTACAGTAATAGTAACAGTTACTAAAGAAGGCAAAGTCTTAACAACAACTTCTCAATTACCGGAAGATACTGAGTTCAACAACAAGGTAATTCCACCGAAACCACCAGTAACACCACCAACACCACCGGTGACACCACCAACACCACCGGTAACGCCACCAACACCACCGGTAACACCGCCAGCACCAGAACTTCCTTCTACTGGTGAAGAACAATCAGCTTCTGCTGCATTGTTAGGCGCTGCTCTTGGTTTGGTTGGACTGGCTGGTCTTGCAAGACGCAAGAAAAACGAAGACTAAACAAGTGGTAGAAGCCAACGATTCACACTAGGATCGTAAATGGTTTAGTTTTCCACAAGGAGGCCTCGCTCTAAGGAGTGGGGCCTTTTTGTTATTTCTTGAAAGCATTGAAATCACGTCTGGCAATATGTTACAATAGAGGATATTTACAATAGTTAGGACAAAGGTATGCTTATTTCGATTATTTCACAAGGCTTGATCTGGGCTATTTTAGGGCTAGGGATCTTTATGACCTTCCGTATCTTGGATTTCCCAGATATGACAACAGAGGGCTCTTTTCCACTTGGGGGAGCAGTAGCGGTAACGCTGATCACCAAAGGGGTTCATCCTTTATTGGCCACCCTAGTGGCCGTAGGCGCGGGGTGTTTTGCTGGATTGGCTACAGGTCTTCTTTATACCAAAGGGAAGATTCCGACGCTCTTATCGGGGATTTTGGTGATGACCTCCTGTAACTCAGTCATTCTCTTTGTGATGCAACGGGCCAACCTAGGCTTACTAGGATACTCAAAAATCCAAGATATGATTCCTATCGCCAGTGGCGTAAACGAGATTATCATTGGGATCATTTTTGTGACCCTAGTGATTGCCTCTATGCTCTTCTTCTTGGATACCAAATTGGGACAGGCCTATATCGCGACAGGAGATAATCCTGAGATGGCTAAGAGCTTTGGGATCCATACCAGTCGGATGGAGTTGATGGGACTTGTGGTTTCTAATGGGATTATTGCCTTGTCGGGTGCCTTGATGGCCCAGCAAGAAGGCTATGCAGATGCTTCTCGAGGGATCGGGGTTATCGTCGTTGGTTTGGCTAGCTTGATTATCGGAGAGGTCCTTTTTTCAAAACTAACCTTAGCAGAACGGTTGCTCAGTATCGTCATTGGATCGATCACTTATCAATTCTTGATTTGGGCTGTGATTGCTATTGGGGTCAATACCAGCTACATCCGTATCTTTAGTGCTATCATCTTGGCTATCTGTCTCATGATTCCAACCTTTAAAGAGAAACTGCTGAAAGGAGTCAAACTCAGCAAATGACCGCAATTGTAGAATTAAAAAATGCCACCATAGTGGTGAATAATGGCTTGAATGAAGAAAAAGTTATTTTGGACAATGTCTCTTTGGAGATTCATGAGCATGACTTTATCACCATTCTTGGGGGTAATGGTGCTGGGAAGTCAACTCTCTTCAACACCTTGGCTGGGACCCTTCCACTGACGAGTGGTCAAGTCTTGATCAAGGGAGAAGATGTGACTCACTATGGTCCAGAAAAACGGGCAAAATACCTATCCCGTGTCTTCCAAGATCCAAAGATGGGGACAGCCCCTCGTATGACGGTGGCTGAAAATCTCCTGATTGCAAAATTCCGAGGAGAAAAACGAGGTTTGGTTCCTCGTCGCCTTGCCCAGTACAAAGACGAATTTAAAGAGGTTTTGAGCCAGATTGGCAATGGTTTAGAGAAACATGTCGATACGGCGGTGGAATTCTTATCTGGTGGACAACGTCAAGCCCTGAGCCTTTTGATGGCTACCCTGAAACGGCCTGAACTTTTGCTTTTGGATGAGCATACGGCTGCCCTCGATCCCAAGACGAGTCAATCCTTGATGGAGCTGACGGATCGTTTTGTCAAAACAGATCAACTGACTGCCTTGATGATTACCCACCATATGGAGGATGCGCTCAAGTACGGAAATCGCTTGATTGTTATGCAGGATGGAAAGATTATCCAGGACTTGAATCAAGAGGAAAAGGCTAAGATGGCCTTGTCTGATTACTACCGTTTCTTTGAGTAAATTTAGAAACTAGTTTCAGTGTGTAATCGCTTGCAATACTGATATTAAAGGAGTATACTATAGGTAAAGATAAG